>Ga0316202_10000766_pt1 | contig 30518 bp, 16 predicted proteins | sample 3monrhotite_MG_FD_204934 | JGI IMG/M metagenome (GOLD analysis project Ga0316202, IMG submission 204934) | Microbial mat bacterial communities from mineral coupon in-situ incubated in ocean water Damariscotta River, Maine, United States -... | ecosystem: Environmental > Aquatic > Marine >...
GATCGTATTTCATCTACGGTTATTGCAACTCAAGGACCAACAGAAGCAAGAGTAATTAGCTCTATAAGAAACTTTTCAGATATTGCTGACATAAATATTAGAGAAAACGTATCTGGTACAGGTACTTACGATGTTTACCTTATTCCTACAGGGAATAGAATATCTCAAAATACTATTAGGAATGTAAATAATGCGCTTTCAAGTAGTTCTGGTTTTGGAATTACATTTAATGTTAGAGAATTTGATTATATACCTATAAAATTAGAGATAAAGATAACTTTTATAAATCAAACTCAAGACTCAGTTAAAGAAACTTTAATTAGGCAAGCAGAATCAAGAGTTCAGGCCTTAGTAGGAAACATTCGTCCAACAGAAAAACTTTCTATGAGCAGAATTGTTGCAGAAGTATTAAATGTTTCTCAGGAAATTGCTAGTGCAGAAGTTGTTTACTTATGTATAGACAAAAGAATTAAAGCTATTACAGATCTTGTTCTAGAAGATGATGAATTGTTTGTTCCAGATGAAGATGAAACTAACCCCATAATGGTGAGACAATAATGGCATTAGAAATAGGTTTTTACCCAGCAGAGTTCCACAATACTGACAGTACTACAGGTGCAGTTGGTGGAGCTATAAATTCATCTGCAGTTTTACCTGCAACATTAAATTCTTTTTTACCTGAAGGTATTAGTGACTATATTGGTCAATCAGATAGACTAAGGCTTCAAAAGATATTTATTAAAAATACAGGAACTACTACTATTAACAATCCTAAAATATTTTTAAACAATGTTAAACATGTAGGGCAAATAAAAATTGCTACGGGTACATTGACTGATTCAGGTACAAATGCGACGGGTTATCCAGCAAGTTATTCTGCAGGAAATTTTTCTGAGCCCATTGGAATTATAAATGCAACCAGTATTGGAACAGGTTCAATGACAGGAAATGAAAGTATTTCATTGTGGATTAGACAAGCGATTGGTGATAATCTTCCTACTGAAACAGGGGCTTCTACTACTATAGGCATAATAGGAGAAGTCTAGTATGGCAACAGAATACTCTACGTTAGAGCTAAACTATGGCTATAAAAAAGTAGAGTACGAGGAGTATGAACTAAAATACTCGTATGGTTTAATTCCGTATAGTTTAGCAGAATATGAAATTATTTATAATGCAGATGCTTCTACTCATGCTTCTACAGGTAGTATGGTTGGTCACTGGTCTGACCACACTCAACTTATATCTAATAATTTACCTTTATGGCATGCAGGTAGATATAATCAAACCAGTAACTATCAGCAATTTTTAAACTCATTAAGTATGGGCGAAGAAGACAATTATAATTTTTTTACTAATGTAAGAAAAAATTCTTTTTTAGCTACTGCTGATTTAGACGATATATATTCTGGACACATTTGTAGTTACCCTAAGGAAGCACCGGATAACTCTGATAGAGTAAATTCAAATTTAATATATAATTCAAATTTTTCTATTCTAAGTAGAGGACTTGAGCCTATGCCTTGTGGCTGGGCTTTAGATAAATCTACTGAAGCAATTGCAAAGACTAATAGTTTATATGGACTTAGTGCAGGAAATGCATTAGAAGTAAGAACTAATTCTAGCCAATACGCTGCAATTTATCAATCACGTGAGTTAAGATATCCTAAGGGACAAGATTTAGTTTTATCCCTTATGGTAAATGTACCTAACAAACTATCTTTTGTAGATAATTTAGCTTCTGGCAGTGCTAATCTTATGATGGAAGCAATATATGTAGATGGAAGTGTCGAAAGATCTTCTGTCAGTATTCCCCTATCTACTACCGAATCCGGATATCTTGAATCCAGTTTAACTGGGGCAAATACATATGTTGATATATCTAATTGGCAAAGAATTAGTACTACTTTAAATTTAAGTAAACCAAGTATTTTAATTAAATGCCACATAGTTTCTAACTATTCTAACAATACTAGTGATTTCTTATTTTACGCAGATTGTATGCAATTAGAAGAAGGCAGTTTAGCAACTAGATGGAAAAAGTCTAATCGAGATGTTGTCTCCTGGGTTTACTCTGATCTAAACTATGTCCCGTCACGATACAATGTTTATTCTAATAATACATCTAATTATACATATAATGCAGTTTCTTTAAATTCAAATACATCATATTTATATTCAAGGCCTAAAACCCAATTGCATTATACTATTAATCAAGATCAATTTTATTATCAGGCAATTCCCACTAGATTAATATCTGTTAATACAAGTAGTAGTGTTGGCGCTTCAAAAAATATAAAGGGTATTGTTGTAGATGTTTATGACCCATTAATTTTAAATGCTCAATATATAGTTGACCCATCTGATTCTAGTAAAATTAAAAAACAATCGTTTGAACTAAACGACGACTATGGCTCATATGCAATAGCTGAAAGAGACTATTTTGGTACCAATCCATATGAGTATACAGTATTAAAAGACCACTATTCTTCAGGCAGCACAGATTATTCGCTAGAAATACGTGCATTAACTTTTAATGAAGACACTCTTGTTGCATTTTGTAAAGAATTTATTGATTCTACCGACTACTATACATTTAAATTTATAAAACCTGAAAAAAGACTTAAAGGGACTTATTTTGAATGCATTCAAGATTACAGAGTTTCTGATACTACGAAAGATATATTTACAGGTGTAGAAACAGGAACTACTAAGTTTAATTCAATAAGCAAGTTAGAGGGCGAGAAGAATAAGTTTATAATAGAAGCCAGCGATGGCATTAAGTACGAAGCATTATTTGCGTACGACTACTACACGGATGCTGGTAACGGACAATTTTTAACCAGAGAAAAATACGATCAAATTTGCATAACATAAGGTAGATCATGGCATACACAACACATTCAAATAGTTCGCCGGAAAATAATACCTCCTATATAAATACAAGCAATGTTAGCCTTGTGCCTAACAATCCGTATAATCCCAATGCAACTACGATTAATTGGCCTACAAGCTATGATCTATTTGTAAATAAAACTAATGACCAACAAGTATCTGTTAGTGTTTCTGACGAAACGCATGCAGTGTCTGAGATTACTGCCGATAGCGGACTATATCTTAATCATAAGCCTAGGCGCGGCACAACTATTACTGCAACAGATGGTGTTATTGATAGTGGTTTAATTGATTATAATCATGGAGTTATATACTTTTCTACACTCCCAACTGTGGAAGTTACTCTTACTTACCTAGCAGATCCTGACAAGTACTATGGTGAGTATCTGACTCAGATACAAGATGTATTACATAAAATAGAAATATGGGCTGGTGCTGGTAGTTCTATAAATGAAGGCGTCAGAACTGCTGAAGTACTAATTAATAGTACTAATACTAAAGTCGATAGCAAACTACCACACAATATTCATATCGCAGATTTAGGTAAAGATATCACCTTCCAGTCTGATGCTGCAAACACTGTAGGTAATACAATAAATCTTGGAAACAGTTACGATCTTGTTACTGTAAATGCTAAAGAGTTTAATGTATTCCGTGGAACTTTTAATGATGGCAATACAGGCGATCCTGTAGTTGCGACTATTACTGATCATTCCGGCGATACTGTTAATATGAGAGGCCTTGTTAATTTATCTCCCACTGGCATTACTAGAGCTACAGGCATTACTTTTGCTGCTATAACGGGTGCATTATTTACTACTCAATCTGGAAGAGATGGCGGAGCCAACGACGCGTTACGTGTATTTGGGGACACTTTTATCGCCGGCGATTTATTTACTATGGGTAACCATGTAGTACAAAATGTTACTACTACTTCTAGCTTCAACGTATTTACAGATAATATGTTGGTTAAAGGAGACTCATTTCTTGGTGACGCAACTACAGATAATGTTTATATAGCTGGCCCTACTACTGCTACTGGTAAAATTACTGCAAAAGATAATCTTGAAATAACTAAAAGTATTAGCTTTACTAATAATGACAGCACAACTGTTTCTACGGTTGACGGACTAGACGCTTCCTATATAGCAAACAGACATACTTACATGCGTCCTGCTGGACCTGATTGGTGTGGCGACAGTATTAATATTTGCTCCTTTGGTGTTACTGCAGGCACAGGAAATGTCAACGGTGGCTATGAAGGCAGTACTACACATCCAGCGGTTGTTGGTAAAAATCTTATAGATACTAGTGCTGCTACTGCTTATGCTCTTACAGGAGTTTCTTATTATACTGGCAGATTTAATGATGGTAATTGGATTGCAGATATTAGAAGTGGACCAGATGTAGGACAGAAAGTACCTATTGTTAAATGGGATCCTGCTATTACTGGCTGGGAACTTTCTAGGTCGCTTAGTACATTGCAGGATAGCGGAGTTTCTTACCGCGTTTGTAATCCGCATTATAATTTGCCGGACTTTGTTTCTGTTGCAGGAACAACATTTACTATTTCTGCCACTGCAACTAGCCCCGTAGTTGCAGACGTTAGAGGAATAGTAAAAGTCTGTAACTCTAATACACCTGTCAGTATGCAATCTGTTACTGGAAGGCATTACTTATTTATGTCTAATGAAAACGCAGATGCTGGCGGGCTTAACTCATTAGAATCTAATCCTATTTGGTATACAGAAACCCATGGTGTGCCTAGCGATAAATCAATTGTTGTTGGACACGTAGATGTTACTGGTGCTACACCTGTAGTAGATGATACTAGCTTAGTTACTTATCAGCAGTCTAATAAATATGACAGTACCTGGTTAAGACTTACTGACTTAACATCTAATAACTATCTTGAGCATCCTCAAGGCGCAGATACTGACCACAATATTTTCTACCATAATCTTGGAGGAGAATATAGAATACATGATGTTAAATTTACAATATTTGGCGCGCCTGATGATGCAGCCGGAACTGCACCAGATTTATCTGACATAGAGATTTTTACTCCTAACGATACTGTTACTAATAATTTACACATTAGCGGATTTAATGACAGGTCTTTTGAAATACGTCTTGGCAGTGGAGCACCATTAAATCAAGTTCAGTGGTTTAGGATAATTGCGGAGATTAGATAATGACTCACGAGGCTGCCGGAGCATCATTTGATGGCTTTACACAACCGTTTGGTGCTATCAATATTGGTGATGGCGCACAGGTTTTGCCGCGCCCAGAAATACCTAATGACTATAATTCTACTACTAGATCTTACGAAGATTTAACTTTTTATTGGCAAAACTCTTTTGCTAATATGATTGAAACCAATAGTGGTGCTACCGGTATTCCTATATCTGCAGAATCTCCAGCAAGTTATATTATTCAACTTACTCCTGATTTAGGCAAAGAAAATGAGGATGATAACTTTGAACCATTTGTTATCGATCAGCAACTTAAATCAAATCCATTGCTTAAACAATATGATGGATTAGTTGTAGGATCAAATGTAGATTCTGATCATGAATATGAGACGCCGCTTAAACAAAAGCTTTCATATACTATACCTTACATTGACATGGTTGAGCTTGTTAATGCAGAATACCCAAAATATCTTTGGCGAGTTATAGCTGTTGCAAATAATGGATCGCTTGGATTTCCTTCTGCTGTACAATATTTTGAACCTAAAACGATTGTATTTGATTACTCATGGAGCATAGATAGATATGACCAAAAGGTAAATGGAATAACAACTACTGTCGCAGGAACTAAATCTCCCGATATTTCTAATATTGAAATTAATGGCTCAACCAGAAATACGACTATACTCAGTCCGACTAGTTGGTCTGCTGAAATCCCCATACATGACGTAAAAGAAAAACTTTTAATTAGGGCGATAAATAAAAAAGGTATTAAATCTCCCTATAAAGTTTTAACTATAGAGATAAATACTTCTGAGCAAAAGTATAATCAATTTTTCAATACTTTTGATCGTTTCGGGTATCTACTAGGTCTTGAGCGTATTCCGCAAGAAAATAATATTGATTACAAAAGAAGACTATTAGATGTTTACAAACATAGAGCGGGTACTACTTATCTGCCTCTTTTAAATGCAATTACAAGAGAGTTAGATATTTCTTTTGACGATCAAGCAATAGTTCTAAAACCTAGCCCTAATTTTGTCAAAACTTATTCCGAGTCTACAATTAGCGTAGCTTCAGATACTAAAAACTTCTATGTGTTTTCTAATTTGCTTTACGTAAAACATGAATTACATTACTTAGATTCATTCGACTGGAATATACAGCTAAAGAAAAATGTTGCAAATTCAGTAATAAAAGTTGAGTCTCCAATAGGCAATGAAATACCTAACAAAGGAAATTGGCGATCAACTAAAGATAAAATATCGTTTCAAAACGATAAACTAGTTAATCAGCCAATTTATATTTCTTATCAATATGCTGAAGCACTGCCTAAAAAAGGGAAAAAAGTTAAAGATGTATTAGATTATCTTACTAATATTGCTATAGATGACATAAATCTATTCAATGTTACTACAGGATCTACTGTAAATACGGGGTCAAATATAGACTTTATTCAAAAATTTCCTGAAGTCGAAGTAGTAGACAGGATACAGTTAGACAATGGAGGAGTAGAAGTTACTGGGTTACCTATTAAATGGGCAAACTGTAATATAGAAAACCTGTCCGACGAATACTTCCAAGATAAGTTTTTAAATTCGCATAATAATTTGTTTGGCACGACTATTAATTCCTATGCAGATAAATTATCTGCTAAATTTAAACTGCAGTGGGGAAATGCTATTGCAGATAGAAGTGTTTGGCAAACAAAAGATAACTTGTCGATTGGTTCTGTTAGTTTACCTACAAATTACGATTTTACTTATGGGTATTGGCATAGGCCTAATTCTGGATTTACTACCTATTTAAGCGCAACTGAAGCATATGGATATAATTATAAAAGCACAATAGATGGAGGAGAACTATACTATATCGGTGTAGGCTCTGACACACTTAAAAGCGGCATAGGTTACGATACAGACTTAGTTGTAAAAGTAGATAAAAAATCTACTAGACAACTTAAGGTTTTTAATAAGCTTGAGTCTAGCATAATTGCAACTAACATAATTTTACCTATAGACAGTCAAGGAAATATATCTGAAGTACCTACTAGTTCTACAGGAATTCATGTCACTGGAATGGTAACAGATTAATGGCAAATTATCTAGTAGGACCAAATCAACTATATAAAGAAGTACAAGATGCAATTAATGCACTGTTTCAAACTCAAGGAACCATTGAGTTTACTGAACAACATAATATTACTATAGTAGAAGACGGGCTATACTCTGCGTTTGAAATTAGTTCTTCTCAAAAATTTAAACCCACTTCTGTGAATAGACTTATTATAGGAGCAGCAAATGGAATATTACCTATAATAGATTCTGCAAAAACGCAAATGTTAAATGCATCTTTTATGAACGGGTGTTTAATATCTGATGGAGTAAGCCATGTAACATTGAGAAGAATGTATTTTAGGGGATTTCAAAAAGGAATAGTTACTGGTCCAAATTGTCATAAAACAATTATTGAAAAAAATGTCATTATAAATAGTGAAAACGCAGGAATATGGATCTATCAATCTGATCAATGTCAAATTATAAATAACGTAATTTTTAATGCAAAATATGGAATTGTCAGTACATTAGTAAAAGACATTGCGATTATTTATAATACTGTATTCAATGACCAATTTGCTTCAATAGATAAAGACACTTGTATTTATATCGAACTACAAAAAGATAGAGGAAACGGCGCACTTGATCACGGAAAAGCAACAATATTTAATAACTTACTATACAGTGTCGCTGGAAGAATCTTACTTATAAATCAAAGAGATCTTAGCAATTTACAGTCTGATTTTAATAATTTTTACGCACCTAACAATAGTATAGCTACAGTTAGAGAACAGCTTAGTGATGGAACTATAAACACTTTTGAAATTGAAGAACTTATTTCATGGCGTAGCCAAACTAATATGGATGTTTTATCTATATCTGATGACCCGATATTTATAGTTCAAAACACTAATGTCAATGCAAGTGCAATAGATCTTAATCTACTTGCATCCTCACCATGCATATCTGCAGCAAAACTTCTTTGCGGCGATCCAAGCAATGATCTTGACTCATATATAGATGACTCATTGCTATGTACAGATATACTGGGAAAAACTAGAGGATCTGCTCCTACTCTAGGCGCAAACGAAATAGCGGTTGCTGAGGGATTCTATGGTGTGTCTGTTAATACTGATATTAATTTACAAAATGCAGCACTACCTGTTTGTACGGAAGGCGCTGCGCTTTCTTATATAGATGCAGTTTCTGAACAATATCAGTCTTCTGTAAGTTGTTGGGTTCCACAAATTAAATCTGGCTATTTTTATGTTAGAGAAAAGCCTTATTATTTATATGCAGACAAAAAAGGACGTACATTAAAAGAACTTAGGCAAACAATATTTACAATGCCTAGACCAATACACGATATTGTATTGCACGTTTCTGGCAAGTCAGTAACAGGTTTAGAATACTACGAAGTATATGGAGACAAGTTTTTACTTAAACATAAAAACCTAGATATTACTTCTGAAGCAGATGTAGTTTCCATACAAGGAAAAGTACGTATATGGTCTAGTGACCACCAGAAGTTTACTAGTAAAGACGTCGTATATAGATTCAGAATTATGGATGGGGAAAAAAGATATGTATTCCCAGAAAGTCCTAAAGATGCTGCCCCCATAATCTTGACGGACGATACTATAAGGCCTTTAGATCCATCAGAATTTTTACCATATGAGTTTAATACAAAGGTAAATACAGAAGGTGTATTTTTATACTTTCATCAAGACAGCAACATGGTTTTAAATTCTCAATTTGAATATGGGAATCAAATATCAGACGCTATAGTAGACTACTCAATTGATACTTCAGATTTTCAATATGTTACAAATCCTTTTTTAACCTACCAGGACACAACTGGATCAAATCATACTTTAAACGATCCATATTCTACTATTGTAAATGATCCATCTAATATGCATGTAGTAGAACAATTTGTTGCTAGAACATTAGGTTCTACAACATTTGCACATGCAGGAGCGGAGGTACCACATGACTATACGCTTAAAACCGACGGTAGGATCTCTTCTCGTTCTTTTGTTCAAGTTAGCGGCAGTGATCCTATTTATCCGCTTATGGGTAAAAATATGCTGGTATTTGATGTTCCCACCGGATCATACTTAGATCACTATGTAGCACAAGAAGTTACTAAAATTGATCCAGATGAAAATTACTTCTTTTCTTTTTATGCAACAGCTCCAAATAATACAGGAAAAGTATATTTTGACTTAAATACATATGATGGGAACAATGTATTACTCCAACAACATACTGGTTATTCAACTAATATAACTTCTGAAGTTGAACTAACTTCTGCAAATAACCATTGGAACAGATTTGGAATCAGTATAGGTAATGTTGCTGCAGTTCATCCAGCTAGCCAGTACATCGTTTCTGAGATAGCTGCAGATACTTCGGTAACTAAATTGACTGAAAATTTACTGTCATTAAATTCTGAAACAAGAAAAGTTGAATTTAAACTATATGCCGAAACAGGCAATCCAGTTGTAATTGATTGTTTGCAGTTTGAAAAAGGAGAAAAACCAACTAGGTATAATCGTATACCTAAAGAATCTGATATTACAGTAGAGTACGATACTACTAACTCAGGATTTTACGAAGTCCACGACCTTACTCTTTCTCCATTAAGAAATACTGCGACTAATGGGTTTCTACAAATAGGTCCTGTTCCTGCTTCTGATTTTGATGACGAGGCGCCATTTAATTCGACTATATTAACTGATTGGTTTTGGTCAAAGGGAAGAACAAAGTATCTACCTTGGGCTAAAGCTTCAGGAAAAAACAAACTTCTTAAAACACCTTACTATCATGACTCTGGAGTCTTTTGTGACAATGAAATTACTTGGGATTTAGATATTGCTACTCCTTCTCAAATAATACCTACAACAAATGAAATAGCTTGCCTTCAGGACTCTGAAGCAGAGTTTTTATCAGTAAAAATATTAGATTCTAATAATAATGCATATGGTTTTAAAAATATTTCACTAGAAATATTTAATGGTGACGGACTATACCCTGGAGCTATCTTGCATAAAGAATTAGGTTACCCAGATAAATATGGCCAATCAATAGAAGTAGTTAGTGATTTAGATGGCTGCGTAAACATATTTATTGAATCACCTTCTAGTTCAGACATACAATATTTTGGAAATAAGCCTACAGTACTTTCTTCTAGCACATTCCCTAATAATCAATCTATAAATAAGCAGTTTGCTAGCATAGAAGTAGATTATCCTGTGGCTTTAGAAAACTACGGCAATATAGTTGTTAGGGACCACGACTTAGTTTCTTACGTTCTTGAATCAAGTACTATTTACACTAGAGTTATCTCACCATCATATATGTCTAACGGATTTACCGTTTACAACCTTAATGATTACCCTGCGTTTGGTAGTATCTCCTGCAAGATAACTACCTCTAGCGAATTTGATACTACCTTAAAACCTACCAATCAATCTATTCCAGAATATGGCGAATTTATATATGATGCTTTACTTGGAAGAATACTACTACAAGGCAACGAAACAAGAAGTATTCAGGTTGCTTATAATAGGGCATTAGCTTGGATTAACCCAGATTCTAGAAAAACAATAAATATAGATAAAACGGTGCTTGATCAAATTACTGGCGATATAATGGTTAATTACGATGCTGAGATAAATTTTAAAGTTACAGCTAATGCGCCAGATAGGGTTGCTGGAATTCCTTCAAAACATAGCATGTTAAAAATAATAGCAAGAAATCCATTTAAGAATGCAATCGCATGGCAGGCATAATAGGCAGTACTAGCCCATGCGTACAGGTTGTAGACACACATATACATTATTTTTATAACCTACCTCCTTTACCGGGAATGCCTCAACCTAGTCCTGGATCAAATATACCTTTTGTTTCTAGAAACATGTATGTATTTAAGCTACTAATTACATGTCCGGGAATATGGACCTTGCAAGACGCTAGTTTTACTTATACTAATGCTTATGGTGAAACCTTGCCTATGACTATGGTTGATTTTAATAACTCATTTCCTTTAGTATTACCTGAAAATGGGACAATAGAAATTGAAGTCGCTTGGGACTATGCATTTGATAGTGTAGTAGGACACAGTGCAGGGAGCTTAACTAGTATAGTTCAATACGCACTAAACTACTGTGTCTCTTTACAGACAGTGCCTTATTTGCCGCCGCCACCTCCGCCACCGCCTCCCCCTGGTGCAGGAGCAGTTGACCCATATGAGGGAGTAGTCTCCTATCCTTTACCAGAAGACTATATCCCCAGCAATGACGATCCTGGGTCAAATACAAGCCTTCCTGGTGAGACTAATCCTGTTGGCGATAATAATGGTGAAGCACATATTCCAGGAAGCGACGGAGATGTAGCAGATGGGGCAGAAACACCTTCCCCCTATGACCCTAATGGATCTGCAAGCCCGCAAAATACTGTACCAAACATAGCTTCTGCAGATATGTATAGGCTTAAAAAGTTTGACGTTAAGGGCAAAATTCTTGGAGATTTTAAAGACAGGCAGTCTAAAGCTGGCAATAGACCTGCTATAAATAAGCAAGATAAGCCAACTACAACTATGCCTGTCGCAGGCATAGGTGAACCTCAAGAGCTTTATTTTACTCAACTTAATAATAGGTCATCTCTTCCGCAAAATAGTTTTGGCCCAGGACAATCTTTTGTGCCTAGAGTTAAAAACATAAGCGCAGTGCAAAATCTTGTGTACCAACCTAATATAGGGCAAATTGTAGGTAAGAAAAATATAATTAAAGGAACTACAGTATCTGACAAATCAGTTGGAAATAATATAAATATAAAATCTACATTATCTAATCCTAATGTAGACATAAATACTAAAGAGCCTCATGGAACTAATTATTCTGTAGATAACTTTAATTCATATGTAGTAAAAGACCCTAAGGCAGGATCTAGACTAGAGCCTATACCTCCCTATCATTATAAAGAAGAACGTAAACTTGACTCAAAGGGTCGCCCTATAAAAAGTAGTCAAAGTCAAAAAGACGGAGCAGCAGCAAGTTCTCCAAAAGCATCCTTTAACTTATTTGCTACACGTATTCCTAAGGATAAAATACAAGCGTTTATATCTAGAAAAAGTACTAGGCAGCTTGCGCAAACAAGCGGCAATCAAAATTACGAAGTACCCATTTCTAATGAAGACTTTACCATAGTCGATGACAGCAATATTATATATAATGGAGGACAAGGATTATTTTACGGAGTTGGTCCCTTTGAGACTGTACAAGCTGACGAATTTTTAGAAGCGCTTTATACGCTTAATCCTAAAAAAGACAATATAGAAACATTTGTTACAGTAAACGATAGCTCTATTGTTGAGTCTAATGTAGTTACGCCAGCTAGTATTGGCATACAAAACAATTCTTTTCACCAAGCAGAATATAATGTGTTAATAATTTTAGGAGTATTAGACTCTGAAGCTATTTTTAGGTACATAGGATATAACTATATAAATATACTTCCTAGAAGTTATCAGTTTATGAACGCGATTATTCCGCCAGGGCTACCACCCGGTAGCACTAAGATCGTAGGAATGGTATTTAATTCTAATAACGAATTAATACTTTCTGAAACAGAAGACGTAATTATAGCTCCAGACGGATACACAGTTGAAGGCTATACTCCTTATTCCCCTAGTATTCCTGCAAGTCTTGCAAATCTTGCTAATAATCCTGCTCCATTGCATGGAGGTAGAGTATTTGAAGTTATTAGTAAAAGAAGATATCAAGCAACATCAAATACTATTGATATTATTTCTAAGTCGCCACAAATTGCTATTACTAGGGGATTAGATTCTAAAATTACTGCAATAGATATCTCTAGTACCGGAGTTTCTTCAGACAGATACTCTATAGACGGCGTTGAAATATTTGCTGGAGCACATGATGCTTATTTGCAGTTTAATACTACTTCTGGCAATAATGTTGACATAAAAATATCAGATGCACTAAATAAGTCCCATTCTACTTATGGATTTAATGTATTTGCATCTAACCTAGATCTGCCTAATTTAACATTTAGTGGCATAGCTAACGAGTCTGGCTATCTTGGCGGATACATACAAACAAATGTAATAAATGGTAGAATTCTTTTAGAAAACAATAGAACAAATATTTCAACTATAGTACCTACCACGCATGAGGGGTACTTGGTTTTAAATACTGTTAGCGGATGGAATCAATCTGGTGAAGAAATAACGCAAGTTGTTTCTAGTCAAACACCTTATCTCGGCTTTAATACTTTACCGGGGGATACAATACGTTTATATGCAGAAGGAATAGGCGGAAATTATAATGACTTACTAGTAGAAGACACGTTGTTGCCTGATAATTTACTGGAACTTCCTTTATCTCCGTATACTTTACCTGCAGAAGTTAATTTACCTACGCCAATACAGGATCCAGTTAATCAAGGCAATACTATACCGATGCCTAATCCAATTCCTGATCCACCTCCCTTGCCGGGCACTGACTCTGATGACCCAAACCCCTTACCTCCTCCCACTCCTGGTACGCCTTTGCCCACCAACGGAGAATGTGTTGTTCCTTCGGGAAATGAGTTTTCTTGGAAAGTAAAAATTATATCTACTTGCCAAAGACCATCAAATCCATGCATTGTAGATATAGTTGTTGACATATATACTTGTGATGAAGAGGGTAATCCCATTTCTAGTTCAATTTATCAAGCAGAAATAATAAATGAGCTAAGCAGTTTTTCAATAAATTCTACAAATGGAATAGACGGAGATTGGTATCAGTTAAATCCATTAAGCTCGGACAGTCAGCACTCAGGACCTAATGCAATTTCTATCCCAGGGACTTATAATTTTGTAGCAGATATGTGCGATCATTTTTCTACATTTTTCTCTACAGATAAAGTTGCTTTTAAATTAGTATTTAGAATAGGTGAACAAGGTGCTGGCGGAGGATTTGTAGGTAACTGCACTATACAGGAGATATTAGGATGACCGATTTTTACGTTAGTGGCGCAAATACTCCATCAATTGGTATTAACTTAAATCAATGTAGTAGTGTTTGTGCAAACGGCTCTACTTATATGTATGAAAAAGGATATACTCCTCCTCCATTTTCTGTTACTGGTTTTGACCAAGGTAATGGAATTAGAATTAATTTTAATCAAACTTCAGGAATAGAAGAATGTATCTGCGCAATAGAATGTGTTGGAGTACCTTCCGTAATAGACCCAAACAATTTAACCGGAACATTTTGTCCTGCTGCAACAGACTATGTATATGATTTTAATATTGACAGTATTAATAGCGGAGACGTTTCTACTTTTTCATTTTCTTTTATAGACTCAAATGGAAATACCGGAAACTTAGAAGTTAATTCATTAGTATATACAAAAGCACAAACCCCTAGCAGACTTGTTGTAAAAGAAAATAGTTACTATTATGCAGAGATAGGAATACCTTTTAGTTCCATCTCTGGCAAAAATTTAATTCCATATATAGATCATTATAAGATTGAAGTTTATCAAGGTAATACCGGAAACGCTAAAACATTATACGGTTGGTCTAAATTTAATTCATTCTCTTCTCCTGCACATATATTAGATAGAAAACATGGAGTAGTTACGACAAGAATAAATAGCGGTATGGAGTATGGATTTAGAGTTAGCTATAGAAGCATGTATGATGAAGTTTCTATTGCTAGTGACTGGGTGACAGCAAAGGATACCGACTATGTTTCTGCCAGCTAATTCACAGTTTTCTACTGAAGAATTCTTAGAGCTTAGTACAGGAAGCTTTGTTTTTAGCGATGCAACAAAAATAGGTCTTGTTGGAACTACAATAAGACTTTTGTCTCAATCTATTAATACCGGCTACACTGCCGGAAATTGGGCAACACCTCCTTGGACAAATCAAAACAATCTGACTCCGCCTTCTGGAAGTCTTGAGTCTGATTTTGTTTTACATACAAGTGTCGGGTTTCTTAACCCAATGTACGCAAACACTACACCGATGCTTAGTTTTGAAACTCAAAATACTTCTGAGTATTTTCATATAACAGAAACTTCTAGTTTTAATACTGCAGATAATACTGTTGGATATACTTTAGAGACTAGAGTTCAAGTTATAACTACAGATACTTCTTCAACTAAACTAGGACATGGACTACTTGTTGATGATACAGATAAAAAAATAGAATTTTATTTTGTTGATTCAGGTGTAGGCGTTAGAGGCACTACAGATTTTATACCTGTCGACTTACAAACTGTACCACGAACTATTAGGTTTGGTTTTAAACAAGATGACTATTATGTTCTTTTACAAAACGGTCAGTCTTTTGCGGGAATAGATAAACTCACTATCTCTGGTGGAGCAACTAAAAAGATACAGCTAGGTGCTTTTAATACTAGTAGCGATTCTGCTTCACCGCAAACAATAGGAAAAACTCTTGTAGATTATATATATCAATCTGCATCTGGACTTTATCTTGATGAAAACAGTATATTAGACAATGTCTATTCTACTACTGAACAAACTGCTACTACTCCCGAGTATGCTCCTTTATTTGGATTGAATGAGTATGAAGCAGCATATGTAGTTTCTGAAATAGCTACAGGCAATGGAACCACAAGTATAAAGACTCAGTATAAAAGCAGTATTGACACAAATTGGACTGACTATGGCTCTTACATAAATATAACCAGTGTACCTAATCAGCAATTACTTCTTAGCACTATACCTACAGTAGGTGATGGCAGCGACAAATTACGCTTCCAAGTAAAGCAAGTTTCTACCGATGGCAGCGCCGAGCCTCCGCGCATAGACCGCATAAGCATTAAAAGCTCCTCTGATCAAAATAGACTTGTACTTGAACCTACTTGGGGAACTGTTGATGGTGGCAATACTATTGCAGTTAAGCTTGAACCTAGCGATGCACTAAAAAGAGAACATGTAGTTAAGTCAGATACTCTTCATCTTTTTCATTTTAATAGCGGTTCTTACAGCACAGATAGTGCAACTGGAACTACAGCAACTTTTGCTGGAGCTGTTGAATCCGGTATTGCAGGGCAATTTAATGAAGCAGTACAGATAGGCACTTCTGTAGCAGCTTCTGCTACTAATGCGACTTCTTTACTCGATTCATTTATCGATGTAACAGGATATGTAGATCCTAACGGAAATACTGGACATGCATATGCTGTTGGGAGTATTGCTAGTGGATTTGACATAGTTATTAATTCTAATAATACTGTCGAGTATTTATCAGGAAACCACACAGTTAACATTACTCCTGGGACACTTACTGGAGAGTCTAAATCTGCACAGACCGTAAAGGCATATAGTGTGGATTCCGCAGATGGATTTTATATATCTGATTTAACGTCTAGCACTGACGGGGATAAATTACTTAAGTTTTATCTCGAAATAAAACATGGTGGCGTACAAATTGTGCACGACGATGGAACACTAAACAATAGACATTATCTTGCTAATATGGACTACCATTCACCAAAAGAAGTCTCCTTGCTTGTTACCGGGTTTACAAATACTAATACTAATAAAATATCATTTATGTCTAACCACCAGATAGTTACTGACTATGCAGAGTTTAGTGTATCTGACATTAGAGTAGAAGATTTTTCTACTGGCACTATAAGTTATAGTGCTGACTCAAGGTATAATTTTACCGGCGACTTTAGCACCGATTTCTACACAAAACCTTTAGCATATCATTTATCAGATGAAGACACTAAACTTTTAGTTGCTGGTACTACTACTGTCTCATTAAATAATAAAGGTTATCTAAAAGTTGTTTTACCATCTAATACAGGTATAAGTAGTAAAATTGTTCCGTTAAATAAATACAGCCTTATAGGTGTATCTAGGAAAACCGACGTTTTAAATCTTTCTGTAGATGGAGAAGTCTGTAGTACTTTTATCTACTCAGATGACGTAAACATGTCTTCTACTAACTTGCAGTTAGCTACAGGAAATCATATTGCGTTTGATGAATTTAGGTTTAGGGATTCAGCTGAGCTGCCAACAGAGTATGCACAGTCTGTTGGAATTACATCGCCTAAATTTAAAAGCGTTTATCAACTTCCCCTATATACTGGTGTAGGAACTACAGGTGACTGGCGCACGTTGGCCCTTATGCACTTTAATGAAGTTGAAGGCCCTGTAGTCAATGAGGCAGAAACTTTAACCGGTGTCTTTACGCAGGGCGTTATTCCGCACACTAGAAGAGATCTTACGCTTAGAGGCGAGTCTGGCGTCATAGGCAATGCTGTTAGATTTGTACGTAAATTTAATAACTATGAGGGCGAGCGCTATGGCGGTATTAATCTGCCATACAATACAGGTATTAGTAATAGTGCTGGCGCTGCTAGATCAGTATTTTTTAAAGCCGGTGGATACACAAATCCTAATAAGAAATCTAGCATAGTTAGTTTGCTCAGTGGAGCAGATGGTACTAATCAATATGGTTTTGACATTGGAATAAATACATCTGGGTATCTTTATGTAGATATTTATACAGGGACCACGAATGTTACTTCACATATAAATACATCTACATATCTTGGTACTAATACCTTTACTCCTGCGATGGTAGGAATAGATCCTGCAAATACTTCTATCTACAGCATGGTTGGTACAAGCTATGCAAGCTCTCAACTTGGAGCAGAGTTTTCTGGTTACTCTCAAGGCGCACATAGAGGGTTAGAGATAGGGTATGGAGTAGTAGGTTCTGTAGATGAACTAACAGTAATAAATGGATTGTTAGATACTTCTACATATAATAATTGGCGCGAACTAGATATGGTTAAATCTAATCAAGAACTTGACATATACGTAGATGGAGACAAACTTTCTTACGACAGAGTACTACCAGTACACCCTAATTTAGCATATGTAGTTATGCCTGAAGAAATAGTGGGAGATAAACATTTTTATGTCGACTTTGGTTCTTATAAGGTTTCGTCACATAAACCGTATAAATATACAAATTCATTTAATAGGACTATAATGTCTAGCGGGATAGCTGCAGTTGCGTGTGAAACTAAATCTCCATTTAGAATATTAGACACCGTACCTGACGGAAGCGTTAATCTTGCATTAATTAATACCCCTGATTTATCAGCAGAAAATAATGTATCTTTTATAGACTTGTCAGATAAAGAAGTACTAAACATTTCTAATCACTTACATGGCCAGTTTTCTTTACAGGACTATGTAGTTACTGGAAATCAAATATACTATGCAAATCAGGCTGACACTAACGACATAGTTATTTCTAACAGATCTGTTGTAAATAGAGAGCTTGACGCTCCTTATCCATTATTTTATAAGTACTTGGTAGGTCGAGGTCGGTATTATTTTAATAGACCAGGGGTCGAAGCAAATAACTTAGATGTAATTAAATCAAGCATAAATGTTACTGACGAATTTGGCGCAGACATACAGCAAAAAAATTATCCTTATGATATAGAGGTTTCTACAGTAGATTACGACAACTCTGTACTACCTAGTGGTAATTTTTCTATCGTTTTATATACAAATAAATTATTTTTGCCTAATAAAACCGTATTTGTAAAGTATAATGCATCTGATAGTGCCAATCAATATAAACTGATTCCCGGTAAAACAGAAGTAGTTAATCCTGTTCCAATATTTAAGTTAGGCACAGGACAAGATACTTATTCTGGACAAATAAACTCTAGCGGCGTGTACGACTTGTACTTGAATACAGGCTAAAATGACTAGATTTTCAGATGGACATCAAAAAGTACCCACTCATTTAGTTAACCAGAGAAATAATTCTCATGGATTAATTATTTATTACAATAGCGGCGGAACATTTGGTACTGACTTTACAATATCCGGCACAGATACAAGTGTTGTTTTAGAACAAGCCTCCCCTTCTAAAACTGCAGAAATCATATATACAGGCAATTCAATTAAATCATTAGAAATGTCAATAAATATTTCTAACATGCCATTTAGTGCGGTTGCTTTAAATGATGCAGTTAATTTAAGTAGCGGAGAAATAGTGTTAAATACATCTTCTTCAAATTACGAAGGTGGATATTTTGCAGATATTAAAAGACATATAGTTAAATACAATGAAGAAACTCGAATTAGAGTCTCTGGAATTTCTTCTAGTTTCAGAAGAGATCCTTGGTACCCAAAAATTGACTTAGGAAAAGTGCTTAAAAAATATCAAGGTAAAACTTATTTATTTGACATCCCTGAATATGAAAATCAACTCTGGCACCCTGCATATGGTAAACCATATAAGCAAGTTTTTGCACCAATGACGTTTTTAGCAGATAAAAAATACTCTTGTGGATTCCCAAACATATACTACAGGGATAATAATATTAGAGTATTTACAGATCTTGGAAACGAAATACCAAATATCGTATTAGACGCAGATGAAAACAATGGATATATTTATTTAAATAATAAAGTTGGTAAAAATATAAAACTTAATGCAGAACTAACAATAAAAGAAGACTCGTATGTATATAAGGAAGTTAACCTTAATCCCGCGATAGAACATAACCCTGGAATAGCCGGCAGGTATGTATTGATTTACTTAAAACCTGCAGAAATTAATCCTGATGGCGTTGTTAGAAAAAAAAGTATCTACAGTAAAATAGGTAACGGGTTATTAAACACAATTAACTCCTTGCCAGAAAGTAATGAGCCAATACTTATCTTAGGCGCATTTCATATTAGGCAAACTAATAACTATGAAGACACAAATATTCTTGATACTAGAACACAAGGTGGAGGAATAAAAGATTCGGAATACGAAAAATCTTTAGAAGTTAATAAAAATTTATATTCATCTTTAGATTTAGGCTTTATAGATGGCGTTCCTTATCCCGGCTCTTCAGTTATAGTCGCTGAAATACCAGAAGAAATTAAAGATGTAATGAGCGTTGCAGAAATTAAACAAAGAATAGCTAAGCATGTCACTCTTGGCGTAGATACATTGCTGGAGTTTGAATGAAGCTTTTAAAACAAATAGAATCTGTTTTAACTCCTGGAAGAAAAGCTGCACTGCAGTCTCTTATTAGAAAAGAGATGAAGGCCGGACAAGTAAATAACTCTAATGAAGCTAAAGCCCTACTTTCTGATCTTATTAAAAAAATCTCTAAATCTACTATCGAGCCTATTACTAAATTTAGAGAAGCAATTCCTGGGCAACGTATAAATTCTGAAGACTGGAACGATCTTCAAAAAGAGATGTACATAGACATGTTTGCTTTATATGCTGAGTTAGAAAACATTGAAAAAACTGCTTCTTCTTCTTTTGCTTCTAATCTTGGCGATTTTAATCAAACAAAAGCCGCAATAATAAAATCATTAAATGAAATACAAAAATATCAGTTTTTAAAAACCTATCCAAGCTATCAAGATATAAAATATATAGATTTTTCTGACGCAAGAAACCTATCTAATAAAACACCTAATGCGTCCGTAGACACTAATACGCGTAAGCTGGAGCTTGCTAGTAGAAGAAATATAAAACTACAAAATCAAGTGTTTGCAGACTCGAGCAGTACTGTTTCTGTAAAGCATTTTGGTGGGGGAATAACTAATAATTTAGATCAATCTTTTGATACACAAAATATGCTTGATGAAGACCCTAAAAGTTTTTGGGCACAACTTATTCTTACTGACGAAAAGATACAACAGAATTATACTCCTAGTTCTGACGCAGGTCTTGGAACTACTTATACATCTAACGGAGCAATAGGTGAAATAGATATACAGTTTGCTAAAACAAATAAAGTAAACAATATTTCCATACTGCCTTTTGCTCCTTACCCTGTAAAAATTATAGATTTAGCCTATAAGCAAAATCCATCTGACTCTAACTACAAAACTATTAAGGGATTTAAAGTAGGTAAATCTACGCTTGATTGGTACGAAATATCTTTTAGACCTGTTGCCATGTCAAATCTTTTAGTGGTTTTAGAACAAGAAAATTTTGAAGAGAAAATCTACCATCTTCCTTCTAATATACTTAATAATCAAATGATATGGAGTCAGCTAGCTCAAGAGGAATACGATCAAAGTCTTTTTGATTTTCAGTTAGATGATTTAAACTATGGTGTAATAAAAGCAGAGCCAGAAAAACTTGCGTTTTTAAATGCAACACATATGGTTTCTGAAGAAATAAAAAGCGCAAATTTTCAAAGTAATTTTAATTCTGATGAGTATAAGAATATAGAATATTTTATAGACGCGATGTCAAATATTCTATCAAGAATTAGTTTACCAAATGATAAAACACTTGGTTCGATTATAGGATCAACTAAATCAAGTAGTCCTAATACTCCAGAAACAGTTGAAATTAAAAAAATTGAATATATTTATGGCATTAGATCAATAGATGTTTCTTACGTAAAATATCAACCAGTCTCATTCTATGAGTCACCTTCTTTTAATTCTAACGCAACAATTACAGAAGTTGCATTGGAGGCAGAAGAAACACATTCATTATTTAACGATGGATACTTTGACTATAAGCGTACTTCTGTTGAATATGAACTTGAATTTGCAAACAATACTAGGCTTCCTATACTTCCTGATAATACCAAACAAGTGATTAGCAGTTCAGGAAATACAGAGTATGTAGTTGAAGACGAGTATATTAAGTTACCTAGAAATGACATGTATGGGTTTACAAGATTTAAGCCTACTTCAATTTTATGCAGTGTTAGAAAAAATGGATTAAAAATACCTCTATCTGACTATCAATTTGAAATTACTGCCAACTACGGCAAGCTTACTATACTTAAAAATTACGATGCAAACTCTGTATATACAATAAATTACAATGTTTTAAATAATGCAGCTAAAATAGATGCTTTAGCTGTTTTTAATTCAAAAGAGTTTACAAATGGCGAAGTTTTTAGCGAAACCAATTCTAATAATGCAGTCAAATTATCTTACTATCCTTATACAGAATACGAAATAATTAATAATACTTCATCTTGGACAAAACTAGATGGTGAGTCTAGCAAATGGATATTTGAACCCACTAAACCAAATTATAGAGCTGCGACAATTAATATTTCTAATGGCAGCGTTAATTTTACCGGCAACTCTACAGAGTTTATTGCAAACATAGACATGTCTGCAGGGATTACAAATTATCTCCGAGTAAAAGGTGAAACAGAAGTATATAAGGTTCAATCTGTATCTAACAATACAGGTATTACTCTTGACTCTACCTATAAGGGAACTACAAATACTGCTGCAGAGTACCAAATTAGTCAATCTTATTACGTAGATGATCAATATTATAGATTTGAAGACATCACATATGAACCTACAAGAGTTTTTGTAAACGACATAAAAGCGTTTAATTTAACTGATTTTGAAAACTTAGAAAATCCTGCCTTTATTGATGATAATCCAGTGGGGCTAGAATATCAGTATATTCAGTCTGGGCCATTTATGTATTTCAGTAAGCCTATTGCGCAAAGCAATATAAAAGTATTTTATAGATGGCTTACACAGTATGTTAAACTAAATATAACTCTTAGATGCAATGTGAATGTAGCTACAGACATAACACCAAAAGTTGACAACGTTAAAATTAAAATAAAGAATACAAAACTATGAGATTTAAAAGCCCAAATACTTCTAGGATAACTAAAAACAAGATTGCTGCGCTTTTTGACCGCATTGTTAGAAGAAATGCGATGCGTGCAAGAGGCAGCATTTTTGACATTTTGTCTGAATTATTTATTGAGTTTAAAATGTTTTTTACAAAAGCAAAATCACCAAAATTTCAATTTACTCCGCTTAGAAAAGGCGATGTTGTAGTAGCAGAAGAATATAATGAAACGAATATGGACGTTATTGAGGATTTAACTGTATGCACAGATGAGATAAATGCCATAAAGCCAATGATTATAGGTAGTTACAACGCCGCAAGACAAATGGCTAAAGAGCTTGAGAATAGAAGCGAAACAGCTTTATCTAAAATAACGGATATTAGATTATTTGAAGGTCAATTAGGCCAAGAGATAGTGGTCATGGGAGACGATTTTCTCAACACTAATAAAATTGACAACAAATTTAGTCTTAGTGCTCCAAGTGCAGAGGTAAGAACGGCAGAAGGTCTTGTTACTTTAAATAGGGTTGAAACAATAAATCTTGTTGACGAAAACACAGACATTACATGTGAACCTACTATGCCCGGAGACATTACTACAGAAAGTAATACGGGCAGTACAAACACTAACCGATACTATGAAGGAAATTTTTATAATTTTATAAGTTCTGCTAGACCAGAAGGCGGCAATTGGCACCTAGAAGAACGCCTTTACGGAATAGATGAAGCCGACCTTAACTCTACAACTGTCGCTTCTGCAACAAATGATGCTCCTGACGAATTTAATTCTGACCTTGATGGTGCATATATTCCAGGCACAGCAATTAGACCGCAAGACGTAGTAATATATGACAGAGGAGCTAGTGAGTCAGAAAAAAATAATATAAGAAAACGCATGTTTGATGAAGATAGTGCTACTTTTTGGGAAGCTGAATATATAAAGGACTTTACTCCAAGCCAAACAGATGACATAGATTTGACATTAGATGAGCTTGCAGCTGAAGCAATTCAACAAGACACTAAAGATTTTGAAGTGCAACTTACTATTGATTTTGGAAGCGAGAAACCTGTTACATGGCTTAGTTTAGACCCTATAAACTTTGGTGAAACTGCTTGGCTTGAAATTACAGATATTGCCACGCAAGGCTCAGGGGAAGAGGGTTTTAAAACTATTCCAAATTTATTTAATAATAGATTTGCCAATACACTTACAGATGAAGCAAACGAGGAACTTCAAGCTGACGTTGCAGCGCAAATATTGGCACCAGACAGGTATTCTTTTAAAGGTAAAGGCGTATTTAATTTTCCTACAGTTTTTGCACAATATATAAAAGTAAAAGTAAAACAAAAAGTACCTGTACCTAATTTATATCAAAGACTTTCAGTTCAGTTAACACGCAGTATTGACACTACAGTTAATAGTAGTAGAACTAGTAGTAGCTTTTTAGGCATTAACTCTAGAAGCAGTTCTAGTACTACTATTACTCAAACTAGAATGTCAAGGCTAGTAAAGCTAACATATTTGCAAACAGTAAAGACTTATTTTAATAACGCTAGCGTGTCAGAATATGCCGGCGAAACTGAATCTTCTACATCAAATGTATCTTCCTCAAGTGGAGGACCTAGTTCTGGATTGCTTGGATTTATAGTAGATTTAATCTTTGGAACAAGGCAGTCAAGTACCAGTGCAAGTACTAGCGATAGTGGCTGGAGAGTTGCAAAACAATGGCTAGAAGTAAACTATAATAAAATGCGATACGCAATAGGAGTCAGAGAGCTTTCTGTATTTAATTATAGATTTTCTCCTACTTCAGAGTTTGTTAGTAAAAAATTTACTAGCCCGAAAGAAATAATTAAAGCTCAACTTGAAGTAGTAGAAGAAATACCTGCAGAATTTAATCCCAACCAAAGATACATAGAGTACTATTTGTCATTTGATGATGAAAATTGGCATAGAGTTAACCCAACAGATAGCCCCAGTCTGTATTTAGATGACGGGCAAATTGCTCCTGAAATACTTACTGTAAATTTTGATATTGCAGGTTCTGGACCAAATCAAACTGTTAAAAATATTGCAACTGACTCTCCTGCTACCTCGGTAAGACTAAAGGTCGTTATAAAGAATGACCCTTCGCTAAGTAATTCTGAGTCCTACACTCCTGTGCTTAAGAAATACCGAGTAAAGCTTTTCCCAAAAACTAGTTTATCAAGGACTTAAAATGTCATTAGGAAAAAGGCAAGTAGATAAGTTAGTTGAACAGTTATCTTTAATGGATCTTCAAGAAGGAAGAACTATCAATCTTGATAGAATTCAAGATCTTCTTGAGCAAGTCATTGGAGATAAAACAGGAGTACCTACTTTAAAATATAAACATCAAAAAAGAAAAAGAGTTTTTGATGTAGATCACTATAATGATTTTTTTAACAAGTTTCAATTTGACATTGAAGTTGCATACGAAGAAATTAGCGAAATTATTTATGGTAGTTTACTTAAATTAAATACTTTTGAGTTAAGCTATAGAGCTCAATCTCAGCAATTAAATGAAATAATAGAACAGCTTAATAATTTTCTATTTACAATAGATAACGCAAACGGTAATTTTTATGGAGTTTTTGATGGATTTACTTCCGTAGAAAAAACAAACTTATCTATTAGCACACCTAAAATAGTAGATGTACAAGAAGAATGCTTATCTTTACCCTTTAATAATGCAACGGGTAAAAAAATTAGCATGAACCACTTATATCAGCAAACTTCTACTTCTTTTAATATTTCTAGAGATTTTATTTCTTCAGATAATAGTCCTGGTGCTCAATTTGGTAATGCATTTTCCGATATATACTCTCCTTGGAGAAACGAAGTTATAACTTCTACTCCTGGTCCAATAACAATGCAATTTGACATTCCACTGTCTGCAGTAGCAGATATGACTTATTCATTAACTAGGGTTCAACTTATCCCTCATTCGTCCAATGCAATGAAAGTGGACATACAATACACTGTTGATGATATAAATTTTATAGTTTTTCCTGGATCAAACTCTGAAGTTGTTTTAGATCAAGAATCTAAAACTTATAACTTTGATTTTGCTAGTACTCAAACAGAAAAAGTAAGACTTATAGTTACTAAGGAAACTTATGATGAAGAAGATCAAAACGGCAATTTTGTTTATTACTTTGGGTTTAAGCATATAGGTTTTTACACCTTAGGAACCGCATACCAAGGACAATACATATCAAAAGACCTTAAACCAACAGGAATAACAAAAAATATAGACTCTGTTTCACTAGCAGTATCGGAACAAATACCTCAGTATTCTGATATAGAGTACTTTGTTTCCTTGGCAGACACATCCGGCAATCAAATTGGCGACTGGGAATTAATTAACCCAATAAATAGGCCTGCCAGTTTGCCTGGGAAAAGAACAATAGAGTTTAGAAGTACTGCTTCTAAAACAAAAGAGATCCATTCCCCTGCAAGTTTAACTAAGTTTGAAACTAAAAAAGGCATAGACTTTTACAAATTACCTCAAGGAATAAATACTGGAGATAGCCATTTATTTGGATCAACTAAGTTATATAGGGGCTACAATCTTTGGAATAAGAATGTAAACGAAGACGTAGTTTTACGTCAGGTAAAAGACTCTTACATTTCGTTTAATCCTGGTGACGTGCAAGACATTTATGCAGTCGTTACTGAAACCGCAGCAGTTGATTCAGGTTTTCAAACTTTTCCTGGCGGTGGCGTAGGAAATATAGCAGTAAGCAAGTTTACTGTATCAAATCCGGTAAACTATAAGATTCAAACAATGTCTTTGGTGCCAGACCCTGAGATAAATCCAATTGTAGATCAAAGACCCAACTACGCAGTCTATCAAATTAAACGTTTTGGTAGCAGCATGAATATTACCGGTGAAATCATAAATCTTACTGGAACAGTTGTATCAAATTTTGTAAATGATGTTGTAAGTGATCCGATTAACGAACCAGTAATTACTAACACCTCTGATAACAGCGTTTATCAAAGAGATTCTGATTATGTCTTAGTAGAAAACGCTGACGGACTATTAAACGGAATAAGGCGTGCAGATGGCAGCTCTATTTCTGACGGAGAAAATGTTGCTGCTGCATACTCTATAAATTCAAATATTACACAACAAGTAGATGGAATAAGAGATAATGTAATATACATGAAATCTCTACTAGACATTGCACAGGATGACAGAATAGAAGTTACATACAGGTTTGTACCTAAGGGTAACAATGCAGTTATTCGACCTACATTGCGAGTCACTGATAGATTTGGAGATGTGGATGAAGGAAGTCTTTATAACCAAGGGCCAGATTACTCAATTAATATCAATCAAGGCAAAATCACTAGAATTCCTCAAGGTAGTATTACTCCAAGCCAAGGAGATCTAGCCGTATATGTAGATTTTTACTATAAAGAGAATCCGACAGACTTGCATACATATTCTACTTGGGTTTTCCAATCTTCACTTGAACCTGTCAAAATACAATATAATTCTCTTGGCATCAACTTAGATGCCGGCGAAAAATTAATTTTAAACTCTACCAATCTCACTATAGATCTTTCTAATTCTACTGAAACACCATTTTTGCCTAGAGGTTGGCATCAACTTATTGTTAAGTCTAAAGATCCAGCAATATTTACTACTGCTGCAATTAATAAGGTTATTGAACTAAAAGACACAGACAATGATTATATTTTTGTAAAAGGAGGTAAGTACTTTAATGAAATGCAAGCAATAAGAACTGCAATGACTGAAGTAACTTACGACTACCTAAAGAACAGTGTACTTAAAAGCAATCACGAACACTTTGCTGTTCAAAATAACGATATTTTGATTAACTTTAAGCCTGGATCTACAGAAGATTTTTATACCTACAGGGCTATTACTGATGGGTCTGGAGCAGTTACTGGATTTGCAACACAAAATACAGAAGATTTTTTGTTAAACTATAGATATAGATTACCCGAAGAAGTAGCGGCTAGTCGATTACTAGTAAAAATAGAACTTTCTAAAACTGATGCTGCCGATGGTGGAGTTACACCAAAGGTATTTAGATACAATGCAAGGATAAAATAAATGGCTGTTCATTTAACTACAGAGCGCATGAGAGTGCCCAAAAATGGGCGTTTGAACAGCGCAGATGTAAACAAATTTGTAGACTCAACAATTACTGATTTACAAAACATGACCAATCAAGTCAATATTAATGAGGTTTCTACAGAAAATGCACTTAACACTGTATTGCGTGAAATGGCTAACCTTAAACAAAGAGTAATACAGTTAGAAGATTCTGGATTTTACGATGACGAGATTAGAGCTGCGCAAAACCTTAGAGTAAAAGCGTTTAAGGCTATGACAGATCTTAAAAATATTAGTTTTTTAGGAACAAACGATGCTACTAAGCCAAGGATTAATACCTTGTTTGGTCAAGCAACTCTTCCAATAAATGCTATTGAAAATAAATTTTATACGAACAGTATTATATCTGGAAGTATAGTACCTGTTTCTCAAACACTAAATACAGAAGTAAACTCTGTAATAGATGGGACTGACTATGAAGCTGGACACGTCAAGCTTACTGAAGGCAATCCAAAAAACGCTTTTAATGGCGATAATCAAAGTTATTGGCAAAGAAAAGTAGAATTTGATCTTAACAGTGACGTAGAAGAAGTTATAGTAGACTTAGTAGTGCAAGTACCTGACCAGGCAAATACAGAAGCAAACATTGTTTACATAAGACCTTACCCTGTTGCACAAGTAGACATACTTAATCTAGGGCATTCAGGCTCATTGTCTGGTGCATTTACTTATATTTCTCAAGCAACTAAAGATAATGCAAAAGACTCTAGATACTTTATTAGCACGCAGTCAGTACAAAGACTTCACATAAGACTTAGACAACGCAACTGGTATGAAGAAAATGGTAGAAAAGTATTCAGTTATGGTCTTCAAGAATTAGGGCTTCAACTAGTAGAATTTGATAAAACATACTCTGCTTCTGCTAATCTATCTAATAATCACACTTTTGTAACTAAATTTACTTGTCCAGAAGGCTATAGATTCAAAGGACTACATATGTTTAATACTAGTCCTAATTATATTGCAAATAAAAACAATATGCATTTTAAAGTTGCTTTGGGCAGTGATGGTACTAATACGAAGTGGGATTCTGACATTAATACACCCCCTGAAAATCTTGTTCAACCAATAGATCTGGGCGGTAGTTCTACAGAAATATATGTAATAAGTACATTAAATTATATAAAAGAGACTGATCCTATAGGGGCATTTTTTGCCAATACTACCCCCGTACTAGAGTCTATAGGACTTCAATATAGTGTGGTTTCGGCATCATAAATCAATTAAAATAGTATTTAAAACAAACTTTACCTGAAGGGTATAAATAATGGCTTACGGAAACGGCAAAGTAAAGATGAGTGCTGGCGGAACCACAAAAAAAAGTAAGAAAAAGACTGCCAAGAAGAATGGTAATGGTGCTGCTAAAGCCAAAGTCTCTAAAGCTGCTAGTAAAATACCCCCTGCTATGCAGAAAAAAATGGCTGAAATGAAAGCTAAGAAGAAGAAGAAATAATGGCTAAGAAAAAAGCATCTAGCAAAGACCCTAGGCTCTCAAGAGCCGGGGTCTCTGGCTACAACAAACCCAAAAGAACTCCTAAGCACCCAAAAAAGTCCCATATCGTAGTAGCCAAAGAAGGCGAAAAAGTAAAAACAATTAGATTTGGAGAACAAGGCGCTAGCACTGCTGGTAAACCTAAGTCTGGTGAATCTGATCGTATGAAAGCAAAGCGTAAATCATTCAAGGCTCGTCATGGCAAGAATATTGCCAAGGGTAAAATGTCAGCAGCCTACTGGGCTAATAAAGCAAAGTGGTAAAATGCCAAAAGTAAATGGTAAGTCTTATCCATACACTAAGCCAGGTAAAGCAGCAGCAAAGAAAGCAGCAAAGAAGAAGGCTAAGGAAAAAAAAGGTAGGAAAAAATAATGGCTAACCCGCTTAAACAGCTATTTGGTGCTTTAAGAAAGCTTGTAGATAAACTAGTCGGCAGAAGAACTGTTGTAAAAGAAGTAGAAGTTATTAAAGAAGTTCCTATAATAAGAGAAGTTATAAAAGAGGTTGAAGTTCCTGTTGAAAAGATAGTCGAAAAGAAGGTTTATGTAAATAGGCCTAAGTGGAAGTGGACTAAAGGCAAGAGCTGGAAAAAGTGGAATAAAAAAAATGATGACTGCGATGATAAGGACTAAAAGTGGCTTACACAGATGCTCAAATAGATAGTCTTTTTGCTGATAAGCAAAAACAAATAGACATGAAGGCTGCTAAGTCTGAGATTCTTGCGCTAAGTAGGTTGCAAGGAAATCGGATACAGTCTAATGAGAACAGTGTAACTGCTGTCCAAAGCGACATCAATGATCTTAACCGGGCTAATGCTAGTCTTAACTCACGCATACTTACGCATAATACTACTAACATATTTACTGCAGACGGCAACGTCGCCACAGGTACATATTATTTAATGCAGCCTAGTACCGACGTTACAGTCAGTAACATTAAAGTACATTATGCCGGCACTGCTGTAGCAGTGAATCTTTTAAGTAACTCTACAGATATGCTTTCAGCTAACATAACAGGGGCGCAAAACACATGGC
>Ga0316202_10000767_pt1 | contig 30471 bp, 28 predicted proteins | sample 3monrhotite_MG_FD_204934 | JGI IMG/M metagenome (GOLD analysis project Ga0316202, IMG submission 204934) | Microbial mat bacterial communities from mineral coupon in-situ incubated in ocean water Damariscotta River, Maine, United States -... | ecosystem: Environmental > Aquatic > Marine >...
GAGTCCGCACGCTACCAGCCTGTATGGCCAGAGGGCTGGATTTGTCAGAGCTCCAGGCGCTATGGTGATAGCTGTTTGCATTTTCTTTTGAGAAAATGAGGTCTTAGCGTTACCGTTCGCATAATCCTGGAGGTTCCATTGTCCCTTATCCGTATTGCTACCCGTCGTTCCCCGCTCGCCCTTTGGCAAGCTGAGTATATTGCATCTGAACTGGAGCGGCTTGACCCGACTGTCACTACAGAGCTGGTCAAGATTGTCACCCGCGGTGATAAGATCCTTGATGTGCCGTTAGCAAAAGTGGGCGGCAAGGGCTTGTTTACCAAAGAAATTGATGAAGCACTGCTGGATGGGCGTGCTGATGTAGCAGTGCATTCGATGAAAGATGTGCCTACCGAATTGCCTGCTGGCACCAGTATTCGTGCGCATCCCAAGCGTGAAGATCCGCGTGATGCGATTGCTACGATTACCGGTGGCGGTCTGGATACGCTGCCTGAAGGTGCCACGATTGGTACGTCAAGTCTGCGCCGTATTGCTCAGCTGGCTGGTAAATATCCTCATTTCAAGTTCGTCTCTATTCGCGGCAATATCCAGACGCGTCTCTCCAAACTGGGCGTAGAAGTGGATGCGGTGATTCTGGCCGCTGCCGGTGTATGCCGTATGGGTATGCAGGATAAAATGCATCAGTTTGTTGATACAGAGCTGTTATTACCTGCTGTCGCACAGGGCACGCTGGGTGTACAGACCCGTGATGCCGATGATGTGATCAATGCATTAGTCGATCAGCTCAATGACAGAGATACCGTGGACAGAACCAGAGCAGAGCGTTCGTTCCTGGCGCGTCTGGAAGGTGGTTGTCAGGTACCGATTGCTGCTTATGCGACATTGGATGGTGATACCCTGCATTTGAAAGGTCTTGTCGGTGCTGTCGATGGTTCTGTCATGATTGCACGTGAAACAACTGGCAATCGTGCTGATGGTGAAGCACTCGGTGCTGCGCTGGCTGATGAAGTGCTCGATGCCGGAGCCCGCCCTATTCTGGAAGCTCTATACGCCGAGGGTTAAACCCCTGTTTTTCATATTCAAGCAGCCCTGCAATTAGTTATAGAGTGATGTGATGATGTCTGCATAACGGGCGTAAATGACGCGGCGTTTGAGTTTCATGGTTGGTGTCAGGGTGCCGCTCTCGATGCTGAAAGGTTCATGGCGCAGATGAATGCGGCGCACGTGCTCGAATGGATTCAGCGGTTTGAGTATGTTATTGATGCTGCTTTGCAGGTGCTTTTTTAAAATTTCCGATTCGCACAGTGATTGCCAGTCAGATGCGGGCAGTCCCTGCTTCTGGGCCCAGGCGATACAGGCCTCCTTGTTCGGTGTGATCAGAGCGATCAGATACGGTTTCTGATCGCCGTAAATAACACATTGATCTATTTTAGGATGTGCGATGAGCGCGGCTTCTACACGTTGCGGTGAGATGTTTTCACCGCCTGAATTGATAATGATATCTTTTTTGCGATCAGTAATAGTGAGGTAACCATCTGGACAGATAAAACCGATATCACCGGTATGCAGCCAGCCATCGATCAGGGCCTCCTCTGAAGCCTCTTTGTTGTTCCAGTATCCGAGCATGATGTTGGGGCCGCGGGCCAGCACCTCTCCATCATCAGCAAGATGCAGCTCAACGCCCTTGCCTGCGATACCAACAGTGCCGGCTCTTCTATCTGACATGGGATTTACAGCCAACAGAGGAGCTGATTCGGTTAGGCCATAACCTTCCATTACAGGTATGCCCAGTGCTTCAAAGAATTCTGCAATATCAATGGGGAGCGGGGCTCCTCCACTAATGAATGCACGCAGATGCCCTCCGAAACGTGAGCGTATTTTTCGGCCAATGATTCTGTCGAGCAGTAGCAAAAAACTAGCTGCAAACAGGTCATTCTTTTTCTTTTTGGCGCGACCCATATAGATATTAAACATTTTCTGTTGCATCAGCGGTTGCAGTTTTAGTTGTGCCAGAATACGAGCACGCATCACTTCCAGCATGCGGGGAACAACCACCATGATGCTCGGATGGGATTCAACCATGTTTTTAGCGATGGTGTCGGGGCGCTCTGCAAAGGCTACCGACAGACCAAACGTATAGGGTAAGAAGTGGCCGCCCGTGCGCTCCAGCATATGTGCTAGAGGCAGAAAGGAGAGGAAGCGGTCACCATTGCTGCCGGAATCCAGAGTGATGCTGGGCGGTACTGATGCGAGATTACTGAGAATGTTGCCATGGGAAAGCATCACCCCTTTGGGTTGTGCAGTGGTGCCTGAAGTATAGGCCAGTGTTGCTAAGGTATCTCTGTCGATACTGTTTAGGCGTTGCTGGAGTGTTTGTTTTTCTATTTCAGCTGATTCTAAATCAGCGATAAGTGCTACCTTATCACTGCAGTAGCTATTGGTGATGGCATACATGCGTTGTATGCAGGGACACTGCTTGCTTGCCTCTATGATGTTTTGCAACAGTTTGCCATCTGATGTGATGCAGATAATGGCGCCGGAATCATTGAGTACCTGGGAGATATCCTGGGTATTATAGGTGCAATACAGTGGCACCGAGACAGCACCAATAGAGAGAATGGCATAATCAATAACCGCCCATTCCGGGCGATTCTCCATTAACAGGGCAATGCGATCTCCAGCCTCAACACCTGTGCGTATTAAACCGCATGCGATATGTTTGATGCGCGCTTCCATCTCAGCATAGGTGATTGCTTGGTAACCGTTATGATCACGGAACCACTGGGCGGGCTCGGAAGCATGCTGTTTTGCGGCGCAAAACAGTGCTTCTGGTAAATTGTTGACGCCATCAATGATGATTGCTGTGTGCGTCATTGAGCTGTGATGATGTGGCATAGTTGCATTAGTTTAGCATAGATGACTTTTGGCATGCTCACAATCAGTAAATTGGTGTTGGTACGTTGAGGCTTTATGGTTTTTCGATAGTTGCACCTTTTGAAATCTTTGAAAAGTGGCATGATTGCGACTATGTCATCTCTTCCTTCTCTATCCCGTCCTTTTCTATCTCAGCCAGGTCTGTTGTTTATGGACATGGATTCCACCCTGATTCAGTGCGAATGCATTGATGAGATTGCTGATTTCATGGGCATCAAACAACAGATATCTGAAATTACTGCACGTGCTATGCGTGGAGAGCTGGATTTTTCTGAATCATTGATCGAGCGGGTTCAGCTGCTGGCAGGGCTTGATGCTGAGGTGCTGGAGCAGGTGTATCTGGAGCGCATTGCATTGACCGAGGGGGCGGAAAATCTTATTCGCACGGTTCAGGATCATGGTTGGAAAGTCGGTTTGGTCTCCGGTGGTTTTACCTATTTTACTGATAAATTTAAATCCCGTCTAAATCTGGATTTTACACGCTCCAACCTGTTAGAGATTCACCTTGGTAAATTAACCGGTTCAGTCATTGGTGATATTGTTGATGCAGAGACCAAGCGCCGCTGTCTTCTTGAGCAGGCCGATATATATAGCATTCCAATGTCGCAAACGGTGGCGATTGGTGATGGTGCTAACGATTTACCAATGATTCAGGCTGCGGGCCTGGGTATTGCCTTTCATGCAAAACCGAAGGTAGTTGAGCAGGCTCCTTATGCCTTTAATGAAGGACCTTTGGATCAGGCGCTGAGCTTATTCAAAAGCTGAAGCTTATCCCTTGATGGGGAGTTTATTGCGTCGGGTGATTTAATAGCTCGAGTTCAGAAGCTGTGAACCCCGCCTGTTCACGCGCCACCATATTATATGGGCCCATCAAACCTTTCGGGTAAAACTCAGCCAATAGCGCAGTAAAGGTCTCTACAGTATCCAATCCGCGTTGATCACAACAATAACGATACCATCGATTGCCAGTGGCTACATGGGTGATTTCATCGCGCAGAATGATGTCGAGAATGCTCACTGCGTTATGGTCTCCGGCCTGGGTCAGTTTCTTTTGAATGCCGGGGGTGACATCTAGGCCGCGTGCTTCCAATACGCGGGGTACCAGTGCCATGCGCTGCAATACATCAGATGCTGTTTTTTCACACATTTCCCATAAACCACCATGTGCAACATGATCACCATATTCACCACCCATATGACGCAGGTGAGCTCGCACCAGCTCAAAATGATAGGCCTCTTCGAAGGCTACCTGTAACCAGTCGGTGTAATATGCCTCCGGCATATTGGCGAACCGCTGTATCGCATCGAGTGCCAGATTGATGGCATTGTACTCAATATGTGCAATGGCATGCATCATAATAGCCCGCCCTTCAGGTGTGGCAAAACCGCGGCGGGGTGTTTTACTGCCACGAACAAGTGCAGGTTTATCAGGCAGGCCTGGTTGGCAAAGGTCTGACATTGCGACTTCTGTATCAAGGCTGATATTGCCAAGTTGATGAGCTCGCATCAATGTGCGAACGAGCTGTAGCTTTTCATCGGGGTCAGCTGATTTAAGGCACTGCCTTGCCATGTGGCGCATTTCATTCATTACTTGAGCATCCTCTCATCCATCTTCAGCATAGCGGCATGTCTTCTCATACTACAGCTTTAAGCCAACGCGCTACAGCCCTGGCAGCCATGACCCAGGCGATTTATCTGGTCAATGGTATTGCCCGCAAAGGTGTGGTGGATACTGAAGACAGTCGCGTGATGATGGAAAGTATTTTTTCAGATGGCTCGGATCACTCTACGGTGCTTGATCTGTATGGCGGTGTTCAGAGTCTGGATACAGGGATTCGAATATGCATCAAGCTGTTGCAGGGGGAGAAGCTGCCTGAGGCAAAAGATTTGATGCTCTATAGTGCCGGTTTGACTGCACTTGAGCGGAAGCTTGGAAAAGATGCCGCAATGTGCCAAAAACTGGCCGATGGCATGTGTCGCATCACGAATCAGCGCCAATATTTTGGTGATGCGATGCACCATAATGTGATTGCTGCGATTGCAGATCTGTATGGTGATACGATCAGTACGATGAAGCCGCGCATCATCGTGCGTGGTAAAACGGATTACCTGAGTCAAACGAATAACACGCAGCGTGTGCGAGCACTATTGATGTCAGGTTTGCGCGCGGCTCATCTCTGGCATAAACACGGCGGCGGTCATCTGAGTCTGCTATTACGACGCAAGGCACTGTTACGCGAGTTGGAGCTGTTGCAGAGCCAGTAGCGGGCCTCTTGCTGCCAGATGCTCTATTTTCTGCTATACTTCAAAACTTGTTCAAAAAAGGAGGGGTTAATGAAAGCTATATTATTATTGTTTACGCTGTTTGCGTTTGCATTGCCTGCATCGAGTGCCGGTTTTTTTACCAGCATAGAAGATCGTGCTGATGTGATGAATGCGCAATTAGATGGAAAAAATGATTATCATGCGAATCTGGCTCGTGAATTGGCAGATATTGCACAGGAAGAAAAGGCTCAGCATGATATTGGCGTTGCTAAAGAGTTCATGAGTATGGCTGAAGAATATGCAGCTCAGTCTGGAGGTGCAAAATGATGCATCGTTTGATTCTTTTATTCGCAGCCTTATCTATGACGGCTTGTGCACATACGATGAATACTGATAGCAGTGAATTGGATGCTGCGCGCACTGCGATTGCAGCTGCAAAGGCTGCTGGAGCTGAAAAATGCGCACCTAAATTACAGGCTCAGGCCGTTGCAACATTGTACTGGGCGGCACATGAGCTGACAGAGGTCGGTTATCATCCTGAAGAGAACTCAGAGTTGATCGCCCGTGCTGAAGCGAAAGCTAAAGAGGCGCATAACAAAGCACGTGCAGGTTGTAACGTGGTTGTTGAAGTGATCAATCTGGATGGTGTTTATTTTGATACCAATAGTGCTGATCTTAAAGCGGCATCTACGGCTACACTTGATCGTGGTGTGGCGACGTTGAATAAACGCAACAAAATCAGTGTTGAAGTTGCGGCCCATACCGATAGTCAGGGTGCTGAAGCATACAACCAGGCTCTCTCTGAACGCCGTGCTGCCAGTGTGAAAGATTATCTGGTTACACATGGTATCAGTGCAAATCGACTGACTTCAAAGGGTTATGGTGAATCTCAGCCTGTAGCGGACAATATGGATGCTGCCGGGCGCGCAAAGAATCGACGCGTAGAGCTTCGCGTATTGTCGAAATAGCTGAATAAAGCGATGTATTGATGCGGGTCGCTTGCGGCCCGCATTTTTTTTGATGGTTTGAGTGATGGAATGGAATAAGGATTAAGTGACAGATCAATATGATGCATGACCATAGATAGTATTCAGCCGATTCGTGGTTATGATTCGGCTTCAGCTTAAGAAACATTGGAGAAACATGGTGAAACAAGCACTGGAACAAGCACTGGAACAAGCATTAGAAACACTGTTGGCGGAGCATCCCGATGCAGCTATACCGCCGGTAGTGTTGAACCGACCCAAACAGAAAGATCATGGTGACTATGCAGCCAATGTCGCGATGCCGCTGGCACGCGTATTGAAGCGTAGCCCGCAACAGATTGCAGCATCCATCCTGGATGTCGTCGTCTGGCCTGAAGCGGTTGAACATGCTGAAATCGCAGGGCCTGGTTTTATCAATATTCGTTTGAAACAAGCTTCTGAAGCCAGTGCGTTGAAAATGATTCTCGCAGCAGGTGATCGATACGGCCGGGTTGATGTGGCTGATGATGCTGAAAAGGTGAATTTGGAGTTTGTTTCCGCTAACCCAACCGGGCCAATGCATGTGGGCCATGGGCGTGGAGCAGTTGTTGGTGATGCACTGGCAAATGTATTGATGGCAGTGGGTCACGACGTTAAACGTGAATATTATATCAATGATGCCGGTGCACAGATTGGCGTGTTAGCCAATAGCGTCTGGTTGCGTATGCAGGAGCTACAAGGTGAGACGATTGATTTTCCCGATGGTGCATATCCGGGTGAATATATCATTCAGATTGCGCGCGAACTGCTTCTAAATCACGATTATCAAGCGCTGCAGATGCTATCCGATGATGAGCGTCTACAGGCGATATCTCAAGATGCGATTGATGCAAACATGGCCATGATTCGCAATGATTTGGCTGCCATTGGCATTCATTTCGACACCTTCTTTTCCGAGCAGGGTTTGCATAGCAGTGGGCGTGTGCAGGAGTTGATAGAACAGCTGACCGCTGATGGTGTGGTATATAAAGGTGTTCTGCCACCACCTAAAGGTAAGGAAGTTTCCGATTATACTCCTGTTGAACAACTACTATTCCGTACCACTGATTTCGGTGATGATGTGGATCGTCCACTGGCCAAGCAGGATGGCACGGCGACCTATTTTGCTGCTGATATTGCCTATCATTTTGATAAACATCAGCGTGGATTTGATCGCATGATTGATGTCTGGGGTGCTGATCACGGTGGGTATGTCACCCGTGTTCAGGCAGCGATGAAAGCCTTGATTAAGACAGAGGCCCAGCCTGATGTGATTCTGGTGCAGATGGTCAACCTGACCCGTGATGGTAAGCCAGTGAAAATGTCCAAGCGGGCAGGTACATTTGTGACACTGCGTGAAGTTGTCGATGAAGTAGGCTCCGATGCGGTGCGTTTTAATTTTATGACACGACGTGTGGAATCTCAGCTTGATTTCGATTTGGAAGCCGCCAAGAAGAAAAATGACGAAAACCCGGTCTATTATGTGCAATATGCATATGCACGTATTCAGGCAATTTTGCGCAAAGCACTGGATGAGGGTGTTGATGCAGGGCTGATTAACGGTAACGATATTGAAGATATCGATCTGTCGGTTCTGACAGCGCATGAAGAGCAGCGATTGATCGCTCATATGCTGGCCTACCCCGATACCTTGAAAAAAGCAGCTGAACGCCTGGAAGCTTATCGTGTGGCGACCTATGTGATGCGCCTGGCTGCAGATTTCCATAGCTTTTATCACAAGAACAGAGTGGTCAGTGACGATGCAACACTGACTGCTGCACGTGTGTTGTTGATTCGATCAGTGGCTCAAGTGATTGCCAATGGCCTTTCTATTCTAGGTGTCTCAGTACCGGATCGTATGTGATGGTTGTTTTTGTGATGAGCGGAAAAGGTAGATAAATGGCCAGAGATTTTGCGCATAACGCAGCTCCAAGCAAAAAACAGCCGGCTGGCGGGATCACTTCTGTGATGCCGGTCGTGGCCATTATTTTTGTGGCTGCTGCATGTTTTGCTGCCGGCTATTGGCTTGGCAGTGGTGATGTTCAGCAGACAGGTAACAAAACCGATGTAGGTGTTATAGAGGCACAGCTGGCGGTGAAGGATGCTGAAGCGAAGATGCAAATGGCGCGCATTGAAACATTAGAATCACTGGTTGCGCAGTGGAAAGCCAAGGCTGGTGCCGGTGCTCATACCAAGGTGGGAGAGCTGCAGTTTTATAAAACGTTGCCTAAGCAGTCGGTGATGCCGGCCCCGGTCTCTGCAAAGGCTGATAGTAAACCTGTACCGAAACCTGCTGTATCCAGACATGTTGCCAGCAACCTACCTGCTTCAATCACTTCCAAAACGGTTGTGCCGGTGAATACCAAATCGTTTGATGGTCAGCCATACCGTATTCAAATCGCTTCATTTCGACATCAGGATGATGCCAACCCGCTACAGGAAAAGATCAAGAACGCCGGGTTCCCTGCTTTTGTAAGGCCGGTTGATCTGGGTGACAAAGGCATGTGGTTTCGTGTCTATGCTGGTCCATTTGTCTCTAAAGGCGTCGCAGAGAACAAGCGGCAGCAGATAGAGATGGAGATGCATCTCAAAGGTATGCTCGTTCGTGGCAACTGAGGCGCGTTCCTTAGCTCGGCAGCACTGGCTAACAGAGCTTCTGGGTGATGATGTGGTGATCAAACCACTGGCAGGTGATGCCTCTTTTCGTTGTTATTTCAGAATAGAGCATGGCAATGATCATTTTGTGTTGATGGATGCGCCACCAGAGCATGAAGATGTGGGCCCTTTTTTGGGCGTACGCACATGGTTTGAACGGGCTGGTCTGCGTGTCTCAAGTCTAAAAGCAGAAGATCAGGCATCCGGCTTTCTGTTGCTGGAAGACTTTGGTGATGAATCATGGGCCAGTTTCTGTACATCAGGTGGAGAAATGGCTCCTCTTTTTGAGGATGCTTTAGCGCAATTGCATCTGTTGCAGGCATCTCAACCTGAGATAGCACTGCCAGTTTTCGATGTGACCAGAATGCGGCGTGAGTGTGATTTGTACCTGGACTGGTATCTGCCTGAACTGACGGCGAAAAAACCGAGTGCTGATGAGCGCAATGCTTTTCATGTTGCTCTGACCGATCCATTGAATCGTCTGGCTGCATTGCCACGCGTGCCGGTGCATCTGGATTACCATAGCCGTAACCTGATGCTGCCAGGCTCCGCTCTGCCACTTGGCGTGATTGATTATCAGGACGCTGTGACGGGCCCTGTAACATACGATTTGGCATCGTTGTTATATGACTGTTATCAGGATTACCCTGAATCTGAACGCTTGCATTGGAGCAGGGTTTTCTTTGAAGGCTTGCCGGAAGAGATCTCCGCATATTTCAAAGGATTTGATGACTGGCATCAGGCCTTGCGTTTAACGGCCTTGCAGCGTCATATCAAAGCGATTGGTATTTTTGCGCGTTTGTCATTTCGCGATGGGAAGAGACAGTTTTTGGATGAAATTCCACTGACACGAAAACATCTCGTGGAAGAGATGAAGGCGCTGGATATCTCGTCAGAAGAAAATCCCTTATTGTTTGTCGAAAGAGTTTAACCTGCAAAATTAAAGTGATGGCATGCTCAGCAGTGGAAGGTATGTTTGATAGATTAAAGTCAAGGTGAATGCCTCGAACAGGCAAGAGAGAAAAACTCTAATCATGTTCAAGCATTCGCTGAAGGATGAATGGAGTCGTTCTATATTCTTCCTGTTTAGTTTATATCTTGCGTTTCACTGGCATAAATGATGATGCCATTGATGTCATCCTTATAAAGCTGCTTCCACCCTTTGCCTGTCTGCAGGGCCGTAGGTTTAATAATGCTTTTGAATTCAATCATTCCGTGGTTCTTACTCATCATACGAATATCACACGTGCCAGAAATGCTTGAACTATCCTCCTGATCCTTCATGGTCAGTTGGCATTGTGCTTTGGAGTCTTGTAGTAAATTGTTGGTGCCTGAGTCCAGAGAGCCATGTGATGTGCTGTTTTTATTCATTTCAACGACTTTGTTGAGTGGAATGAATTGGGGTCTGCCATGAGATGGCGTTAAAGTATTGCTATATTTAAGGTGGGCAAGAAAACGATAGGCGCCATAGCCATCAATTTTCTGAAAAACTGCGATGTTTATTTGTGGCTCGGTCATGCATTCGCTGACTTTATTAACGGTTGCGTTGCAATATCCGGTCATACTGAAGAACAGAGTTGTGCCCAACAGAAACGTTAGTTTCAGGATGTTTTTTTTCATTGTAATCTCCACGCTGTACGATTGATAAAAGAAAAGTCTTTCAAACGTATTGACTGAAATTTTTTTCACGTGTGATGTGTAGCGATACGCGCTACTCAGTCAGTGAACCGCTTGTGTGGATGAGTATAGGGCTGAATAAGACATCTTCATGTCGCTAGTAAGGCAGCGGTATGACACGCCTTATGAATGGCATGGATGATAAGCTTGCTTTTTGAGGAGCAAAAAGCAGCAGGCTTGTGTTAAGCGGTACTTACGTAGGTAAGTTCGGGTCAGACACGTTTGGTTGATGTTGTATGCGTATTTCTCTCCGCTTCCTCTGCTACCGTTAAGGTATCTTTTGCCGGGAGTTTAACGTTATTCAGGATCAGTTATCTACCGGGTCTGGATGTTGAAAACGCTTGGATTGATCCAGATCAGGAAAGGAGTTTTCCTGTTTTGTTTTCAGCTCTGCCAGGGCATCAGTTGGTACGCTGATCAGTCCTGAAATGCGATTAATATACTGCTCTTCCAGAAATGCGACATTGCCATCGGCCATCGCAACACGCCAAAGCTTGGCCAGCATGGCGGTACGCTCTTCAACATTATAGTGAGCAACAACCTGTTCCACGACCTTATCAATGCGCAGGTCAGAGCGACTGGTATCTTTGGCCTGTTCAATCAGGTTGGAACTCTCCTCGGCAGTGAGTTCAAATTGTTCCCCCAGCATTTTTATGATCTCAGCATGTTCATTATCATCAATTTTTCCATCCATCGACATCATGCCAACCATTAGCTTGGTAATCGCAAGTGTGAGCTCAGGTTTTTGCTGGGCACCCTCTTCTCTGCGCCACCATCCTTGTATTGTTTTGATCATAACGACCTCCCATATTCTGTGGCGAGCAGCGTGCAGGCCACGTGTTCATTGATGGACATACTTGCAGTACATTCAGCTGTCAAAACAACGCAGTAGAATAAGTTTTTTTGACAGGGTGCAGACTACAACAAGTCATTGGATGCCCTTTTAAATAATATATAAGCAGATACGGTGCCAAAACGTCATTAGTTCCATTTAATAAGCTCTGTTGTCGGAATGGAAGCTTCATTGATGTAATTACATGACATATATCTCTGAGTGCGAGTGCTCGGGTAAACTTGTTTGCCTCTTTTTGTTTGTTAGTGTGCAGGCCTTGTTAGATTTATTTCAGGAGAAACAAATGCAGATTGCGAAAAACAGAGTGGTATCTATCCATTATACATTGAAAAATGACGCAGGTACCGTGATCGATTCCTCGGAAGAGGCAGAGCCACTGGTTTATCTGCACGGATCAAAAAATATTATTCCCGGCCTGGAAAGAGCTCTGGAAGGCAAAGTAGCTGACGATACTTTACAGGTGAGTATTGAGCCGACTGAAGCGTATGGCGAATATAACAAGACTCTTACACAAGTTGTGCCGAGTAGTATGTTTCAAGGTGTCGAAAAGATTGAAGTCGGTATGGAGTTCCAGGCTCAGACTGAGCAGGGCGTAGAAGTGATTCGTATTGCTGCAGTCGATGGTGACGATGTTACCATTGATGGTAATCATCCATTAGCTGGTGAGCGTTTGCATTTTGACGTATCGGTTACAGAAGTGCGTGATGCATCTGCAGATGAATTGGAACACGGACATGTGCATACAGCAGGCTGTTCACACTAATCATCGCTGTTTGTAACAACAGTAATGATTTCGTAATGCCCGCCACAATTCATCAATTCTGATAAATTGTGGCGGGCATTATTGTTTGTGCTTACGTCGCAATAAAACCAGGCATGCGCCACCGCCACTGTTCGGCTGGGGCATCACTGCCAATACCATATGCGCTAAAGGCCCTTTACTTAAACAGTGATAGACAGTCTCTTTTAATATCGGTTTACCTTGTGAATGCAGTCCTCTGCCATGCACAATGCAGATCACCCGCATATCTTCCTGCAAGGCTTGAGTAATAACGTCCTGCACCACGGTTAAAGCAGCATCACGTGTTATACCATGCAAGTCAAAACTCAGGTCAATGGCAGGTCTGCCAGCAGCAAGGCGCTTGAGGGTATCTTTGGAGACGCCATCAGCGATCAATAACCAGGGGTTATCCTGACCAGCGTGAGGCCTTTGCGCGGTCGCAAAAGGTAGATCAAGCGTATGCGTTGATCGCTCTGCTGTTCTCTTGCGCGGTGTTGTTGATTTCGTTTTTTTAATGTGGACTTTGTTACTGCTCTGAAGTGGTTTAACTTTTCCCATGGCCTCCGCAAAGAGGTTGTGGTGATCATCTTCGTCCATCCTTATTCAGGGCGTTCAGGTCGTGATAACAGTTGTGCTAGTGCAAGCTGGATATCAAGTTTACCATCCAGGATCTGATTAACACTTTGCATCAATGGCAATTCAACATTGAGTTTCTTGGCCATGAGCGCCACGGCTTGTGCCGTTCTTACCCCCTCAACCACCTGGCCAATCTCAACTTTTGCCTCATCAATCGTTTTCCCCGTTGCAATGGCAATGCCGAAGCGCCGGTTGCGAGAGAGGCTACCTGTGCAGGTAAGCACAAGATCACCAAGTCCGGAGAGCCCCATCAGTGTTTCTGTGCGACCACCGCAGGCCTGTGTTAAGCGGGCAATTTCAGCCAAACCACGGGTAACAGCAGCAGCTACTGCGTTATGACCAAAACCCAGTCCATCAGCCATGCCTGCGGCGATTGCGATGACATTTTTCAGTGCGCCACCCATAGCTACACCAATCACATCATCACTGAGGTATACGCGGAAATTGGTATCGTCGAAAAAGGTGGCGGCCTGCTGTGCCAGCTCAAGTGTTTCAGCCGCCATGGTGATCGCGGTGGGCTGATTTTGTGCCACTTCGATGGCAAATGAGGGGCCGGACAAGATGGCGATGCGTGAACGGTCAATATACTGCGCAAGCATCTCATCATTGCGGGTCATATGATCCGGGTGCAGTCCTTTGCAGGCCGCAATAACAGGATAGTTCCCGCCAGCTAGCTGCGGCAGATAATCATCTACGGCGATACATGGCAAGGCATAAATGCAGGCATCGATATCATGGATTGCAGCTTCCAGGTTGGATGTGAGTTGAATGTTATCAGGCAGGATAATACCGGGCAGATAATCGCTGTTTTCCCGGGTCTGGTTGATATGGGTGACCTGCTCTTGTTCGCGTGTATACAGACGCACCTGCCGTTTGCCGGAACGGGCCAGAACCAGCGCCAGCGCGGTACCCCAGGAACCTGCTCCCAGCACACATACCTGTTCTCCTCTCATATCCTCTCCTTACCGTGTGCGATTGATGATTGCTGGAATGAGTAGCAGCATCAAGACAATGATTAATGGCCAGTCACCCCAGCGTACATAAGGTGTAATCATATTGGAACTGACAAATGCCCCCTGCAACACAGCTGGAGTCCACCATTGCAGTTGATTGCGAACCACACCATTGGGCTGGATGATGGCAGTAACGCCTGTATTGGCAGCACGCAAGACATAGCGCCCTGTCTCGACAGCACGCATGCGGGCAGCTTGAAAGTGCTGCCAAGCTGCCGGTGTACGGCCATACCATGCATCATTGGTAACATTCACCAGTACTTCTGCGCCTGCCAGCACCCGGCTTCTGGCCTCTTCAGGGAATAGTGATTCGTAACAGATTAAAGCACCGTAGGAGATACCACGAGCCTGTACCACGCCCGCATCATCAGCTGGTTTGAAATCTGCGATTTCGGGTACCAGGGTATGCAAAAAAGGAATCCATGCCGGTACATACTCACCGAACGGTACCAGATGGTGTTTGCCGGCAAAGCCTTGCTCGGAGAGATCGGGGTCATGGGCAAACAGACCATTTTGTGCGCTTCGTTGACCAGTCAGTTTCAGACCGCCATATAACAGAGGTGTTTCCCAACCTTGAACCTGTGCGTTTAACCATTGATTCCAGCCAGGGGCGCGCTCAAGGAAGAAGGGGATGGCGGCTTCCGGCCAGATAATAATATCCACTGCCTCTGCCACTTCTGATGAAAGTGATCCGTAGCGGTGCATGGTTTCTCCGACAAATGCCGCATCCCATTTCTGATCTTGCGGTATATTGCCTTGTACCAGAGCCACCGAATGCTGCTGGCCTTCTGCTACTGGCGGGGTGGGAGCCAATACAAAGAGCAGTAGCGTGATGCTTAAACCCATGGCTCCAATACGCTGATTGAGCTTGCTGCCAGATTTCTGTGCAGGGTTTGATTCAGACTGAAGCTGGGGGATGAGTAAGACAATGGATGCTGCCAACATGGCTGGTGGCAGCGCTAAACCATATACACCGAACCAGGCAGCCCATCCAATGGCTGGCGTATCGAGCAGCAGGTTGCCAAGTGCTGTCCACGGAAGCCCTGTGAGCAGATGCCCTCTTAACCACTCTTCAAGCACTGCTGCGGCTGGAAATACCAGCAGCAGCCAGGGGCCTGATTTGCTAATGCGCCATGTTAACCAGGCCCATAGCATGGGAAACAGCGCTAACACTGCACCGAGTAGTAGCACGCAAAAAACGGCAGCTATCCATGGTAGATGGCCATAGGTGTGCAAGGTTGGCGCGACCCACCATGCTCCGCATGCAAACCAGCCTAAACCAAATGCAAAACCGGTGATAAGGGGATGCTCTCCTCGCCTGATAAGCCACAGCCAGCCGGTCAGGGCTGGAATTGCCAGCCATGCATAGTCGAAAGGAGAGAATGTGAACGGCATGAGCGCGCCGAGCATCAATGATAGAGATGCGTAAAACCGCCTGCTTTGGAACATGCTGGTTATGCTTTTCTGTCGTGATCTGACTGTTGCGGAGTTGCTTTGACCTGGTCCGGTTTGGATAGATTAGAGCCGGAGCTCTCCGGTTTGAGATGCTTTGAGCTTCCCTTTGTCAGATGTTGAATGCGCAGTTTGCTAATGCGGCGCGGATCAGCTTCGATGATATTAATCTGCAAACCCCGAACGGTGAGCTGTTCACCAACTTTGGGGATTCTGCCAAGGTGAGCAGTTAGCCATCCACCGACTGTATCATAATCACCTTGCGGCAGCTGTACGCCGAGTGCTTCAGCCAGTTCTTCGATGTGCATGCGTGCGAGCACCATATAACTGCCGTCAGCCAGCGTCTCGAGTTCGCTCTCTTCTTCTTCACCGTCTTCACCAATTTCACCGATAATTTCGACGAGGAGATCGGCCAGTGAAATAAGCCCTGCTGTGCCCCCATACTCATCCAGTACGATGGCGATTCGACATGAGTGTTCACGCATTTCAGAGAGTAGTCCGGATACCTGCTCCAGCTCGAGTACGCGCAAACAAGGGCGCAGTAGTGTTGCCAGAGCCGGCGTTTCACCGCTGATGCGTGCTTTTACGACATCCTGAACATGCACGACGCCCAGTACATGGTCGATATCTCCATCCATCACCGGTAAACGGCTGATGCCATGTGTGAGCATCACCTGTTCAATCTCAGCCAGGCTATCCTGCGCTTCAACCGCATGGATTGCCGAGCGTGGCACCATTACTTCGCGCACACGTGTATCATGGAACTCAATCAATTGTTCTAACATGCTACGCTGCGCATCCGATTGCACAGCTTCTGCACGACCTAATACAGCCAATAGTTCTTGTTCATCACGCCCAGGGCGAATGTGGTCGATGATCTGTTTGCGTATGTTCTGCATCCAGCCTTGAAATGCGCTCATAGCTGTTCCGTATCCTCTGATATAGTCGGTTTGCTGCTCTTCTCTACTGGCTCCAGATCTACATAAGGGTCATGCAGTCCCATGCTATGCATGGCTTGTTGTTCACGTTCTTGCATCGCTTGAGCATCATTGTCATCAATATGATCAAAGCCTAACAGGTGCAGGGTGGCATGAATGATCAGATGCAGGCAATGATCAGATGGCAATAGATTCAGTCGCTCTGCTTCATGGTTGATAAACGGTACCGCCAGCGCAATATCACCAAGTGATTCAGCAGCATCGAATGGAGCTTCCTGCATCGGAAATGAAAGTACATCGGTGACCTTATCTTTGTCGCGCCATATTTTATTCAGTTCATGTATACTCTGATCACTGGCAAAACGAATACATAGCTCGATCTGCTCTGCTTTAAAATCAGCACTAACACAGGCCGCGCGCACTGCTTCATCTATGCGTGCAGGCGTTTCGTAAGAGATATCTTCATCAATTACAGTATCAATCATGCGGTGGCCCATCATCACGATCTTCATAAGCGTTGACGATTTGTTCTACCAGCTGGTGGCGTACCACATCGCTGCTGCTCAGGCGGCAGAGGCCAATATCACTGACATGCTCGAGCACCTGCAGGGCATGCAATAGTCCGCTCTTTTGATGGCGTGGTAAATCTACCTGTGTAACATCACCAGTCACGACCATTTTTGAACCAAAACCCAAGCGTGTGAGAAACATTTTCATCTGTTCACGGGTTGTGTTTTGCGCTTCATCGAGAATCACGAAGGCATCATTGAGGGTGCGGCCACGCATATAAGCCAGTGGGGCCACTTCAATGCGATTTTGTTCCAACAGGGCATTCATCTTTTCAACGCCCAGCATATCAGACATCGCATCATACAACGGGCGCAGATAAGGGTCGACTTTTTGCTGCATATCTCCGGGTAGAAAACCAAGGCGCTCACCTGCTTCTACGGCAGGGCGGGTAAGGATGATGCGTTCTACCTGATTGCTATTCATCGCAGCTACTGCCGCAGCCACAGCCAGATATGTTTTGCCGGAACCGGCAGGTCCTACTGCGAGCGTCAGCGTTTTTTGCTGGATCGCTTTCAAATAGCTGCGTTGATTCACCGTCTTTCCGCTAATGTGGCGCCGGCCTGCAATCAGCACATCAGCGCTTATACCATCAGTGCTGTGCTTTGTTGCATCGCCTTCGTGGTCGCGCAATACTCCTTCCACATCGACATTGGTAAGTACTGTGGATTGTCGCGACAGCTGTTGCTGTAGTCTGTGCATCGCCTGTCTGGCCGCTCCGGGACGCTCGCCTTCAATCTTCCAATTGCCGGGCTGACCTAAAAAACGAACCTGAAAAAATTGCTCTACCCGGCTTAAAATCCAGTTGTCAGCACCGCATAGGTTACGTAAAGAAACTGGATCAAGCGTATCAAGACGCAATGAAATGGTCATATATAAGAACCTATTGAGATAGTGTTATTCACCAGCAAGAACCAATTCGCCTCGCAATGACTGCCCATAAGCTTCAAGGATACGCACGGGCATGATTTGGCCTATTTGGCGTGGATTCCCTTTGAAATGCACAATTTTGAAATCGGATGTGCGACCTTGCATATCGCCTTCATCGCGGCTGATTTTTTCGACCAGTACATCCACTGTTTTTCCTATGGATGACTCCATCGCACTGCGTGTCTGCTCGCGCATCAGGGTAAACAGCCGTTGTAGGCGAGCATCCTTTACTGCTGTAGGTACATCATCTTCTATTTTTCCTGCCGGAGTGCCAGGGCGAGGGCTATATTTGAAGCAGTAGGCCGTGTCATATCCAACACGCCGTATCAAATCGAGAGTGTCCTCAAAATCAGCATCGGTTTCACCGGGATACCCAACAATGAAATCTGATGATAACGCCAGATCAGGACAATGCTGACGCAATTCATCAATGAGACGGAAATAGTGCTCACGATCATGTCCACGATGCATCGCTTTCAATACATTATCTGATCCACTTTGAACGGGGAGATGCAGATATGGCATCAATTGCGGTATTTCACCAAAAGCAACACATAACTCTGAGGTCATTTCCATCGGATGACTGGTGGAGAAACGCAGGCGTTTCAATCCTTCCAGTTCAGCAACGGCATAAAGCAGCATGGTGAAATCCCACTCTTCGCCATCAGGCCCTAAACCGCGATATGCATTCACATTCTGGCCTAACAGGCTGATCTCAATGGCTTCTCCTGCAAGTAATTGTTCGCACTCTTCTAACACATCGGTAACAGGACGAGAGAGTTCAGGGCCGCGCGTATAAGGCACAACGCAGAAGGTGCAGAATTTATCGCATCCTTCCATAATGGTGACACAATCGACGAAACCATGACTTTTTGCTTTAGGCAGATGATCAAACTTTTCAATTTCTGGCATGTCAATTTCAGTCAGGCAGACACGTTCACGGCGAATCTGTTTTACCATTTCGGGCAGACGGTGATAGGTCTGAGGGCCAAATACAATATCGACATATGGTGCACGTTGTTGGATACGTTCACCTTCCTGTTGGCCGACACATCCACCTACTCCGATAATCATATCGGGACGTTTATCTTTAAGTTTCTTGTAGCGGCCCAGTTCAGAGTAGACTTTTTCTTCGGCTTTTTCGCGCACTGAACAGGTATTCATCAAAATGACATCGGCATCGGCAGGAGCAGCAACCAAACGAAGACCGTATGCTTCTTGCATCATATCGGCCATGCGCGATGAATCATATTCATTCATTTGGCAGCCGTAGGTTTTGATAAAGAGGGTGTCGAGGCTTTTCGGGGCATTGGCTTGTTTATTCATGTTATGGCGAACGCTAAATGGGTATATCGGTGCAGGCAAATCCTGTTGATGCAGGCCGGTGGAAGAACAGTTGCTGAAACGCGATTAAACGCGGTTGAAATGAAAGGTTCATTGTAGTGCGTCATTGATGATCAAAGCGTGAAAATGGCCTGCAGCTCTTCAAATCCATCTTCCAGTTCAACTTCAACGGCTGCCATATGTGTTTCGTTAATACCGAGCCGTTGCATGGGTGGATAATGCAGGGCATCAACGCCTTCCGGCAGATCATCAAAAGGTGGTTTATGATTGCTATCAGCTAGCATGAATTGCACGGCATCAATCAGATCAATGAGATTTTCACGTGGGCGGTCATCGGATTCAATGCCGTGATGTGAAGCCAGTGAAATGAATGCATCAGGCATCTCCCAGTACGTGAGCAGACGCCCTCCCATTTCCCTGTGCAGTTGACGTAAAATATGGTGGCTCTCTTCAATGTTACAACTGGCGAGCTCTTTGGGTACAGCACAAACAATAGCTGATACACCAACATCAAATAACATACCGGCCATAAATGCTTCTTCAGGGTCAACACTGCCGATCAGCTTTGCCATGTGTTGGGCGGCTGTTGCGACTAGTAGTGAATGCTGAGTACTTTCACGCAGTAGTGTTTGCAATGCTCTGTCTTTTACGGCCAGGTGCAATTGCGATGAAATGGCTGTCATTAATTGCAGTGTCCGGCGCCCTCCAAGGCGTTGGATGGCCATGGATAGATTGCGAATTTCATGGGTGCCTGTTTTAAAGCGCGCACTGTTGGCGATGCGCAGTACGGTCGTGGAGAAGGTGGTGTCATTGCCGATCACGCGTGCGATATCAGCAGCTCCCTTCTCTTCATCTTTAACTATTTTACGCACTTCAATGACTGCTTCCGGTAAAATGGGCAGACGGGCATCTCCATCGCGAAAGCGGCGACGTATTTCTGTAGCCAGTTCAAAGGTGTCTTGACTCATGTTTCATGCCCCATCAATTTATAAATTTCTTCCACGCTACGGTGAGATGGTGAACGCGGAGCAATGCGATAGACTTCTTCAACCGTTGTTAAACCTAATAATACTTTGTACATACCATCTTCCATCAGTGATAAGAGATCTGTGCTATTGCAGCTGATCTGGCGTACTTCCTGGGATGATTTATGGGCGATAATGGCTTCGCGTACATCTTCATTGAGTACGAGCAGTTCATGCAAGGCGGTGCGTCCATGGTAACCGGTGCCATAACATGTGCCGCAGCCTGTACCCCTATAAAAGGTGCTATCACGCAGGATGATATCATCAATGCCAATCAAATTGGCAATCCGTTTATTGGGCATATAAGCCTGACGGCAATCCGGACAGATGGTTCGAATCAGGCGCTGGGCCAAAATACTTACAACGGTTGATGATATAAGAAAAGTTTCCACGCCCATATCGATCAGGCGCAACAGTCCACCTATCGAGTCTTCTGTGTGAAAAGTAGTTAATACTTTATGCCCTGTCAGGGCCGCTTGCACGGCTACTTGAGCAGATTTTCTATCACGGACTTCACCAAGCACGATAATGTCAGGGTCCTGACGCACGACTGACTTCAGTGATTCATCAAAGGTACGGCCGGCTGTATTATCCACTGAACATTGAATAATGCCGGGTACAATATATTCCACAGGGTCTTCTACGGTGATGATTTTTGTGGTGGGGCGATTCAGGTAATCAATAGCGGCATACAGGGTGGTTGTTTTTCCTGAGCCGGTTGGTCCGGTAATAAGGATGACACCGGTAGGCACATCAAGCGCTTCATGTTTAAAGCGCTGGAGCAAGCCTCTGCTCATGCTGATCTGCTCAATACTTTTCAGCCCCCCACCACTGCGTAAGACGCGCATCACCAGGTTTTCACCATAGATGGTCACATAGGTAGATACACGATAGTCGGCTGTGATGTTACCGACTTCACGACTGAATCTCCCATCCTGATGGCGACGGCTATCAGAAATGTCCATTTCAGCCAGCACCTTGATACGGGCGACAGTGCGCTGAGCTAACTCGGGTGGTAGATCCATTTTGTGAATCAGCACACCATCGAGGCGCAAACGAATACGTGTTTTATTATCCATAGGCTCTATGTGAATATCACTGGCACCTTCTCGGATAGCTGCCAGCAAAATGCTATCAACGACCTCTGCGACCTGGTCATGTGCTTCACCCTTATTTCCCGAAGCCTCGAGTTTGCCGAGAATGGATAACAGGGCGCTTTCAGCAGCAATGGAGATGACAGCTTTTTTTCTTAGCTGGCGTTCAATCTCTTCAATAGCCCCGTTATTTATCGGATTTGCCGTGGCAATGGATACTTTGGTTTCACTGGCTTCATAAGGCACGGTCAGATGCATGCGCATAAATTTAACGGGAAACTTACGCAACAGTTTCTGATCTGCGGTATCAATGTCGACATGCACCAAGGGCAGGCTTAATTGCTCAGACAAGGCTTGTGCCAGTTGCCTGTCATCAATCAGCCCCAGTTCACGAATGATAGCCCCCATACGTTTACCAGGTGATACAGCGAGTTGATGTTCGGCCTGCTGCAGTTGTTGGAGCGTGATATAGCCGAGCTCGCAGATTAATTCACCGATTCGGAAGCTTTTGCCATGTTTGCGAATCAGACGGCGCTGATCACCTTCAGTAAGCATGCCCAGTTCAACAAAAATAGTGGAAAGCAGCTTGTTATTGCCGAGCTTTTGCTGAATGCGCATGGCCTTTTTGACGTCGATATCACGCAATACCGATTCAGAAATCAGCATCGCAGCAAAATAGCCGCCGGGGCAGAGTGCCAGGGCGTCCATTAAGGCTTGATGGTCCGGGTGTTTGGCTGGATTGTTCTCCTGGCTCATCTCTCCTCCTGACATGCTCGGCAGCAGGTTTCAGCAGGATTCATGCCAGTTGCTACATTTTAGAAGGGAGCTGTTTCAGATCGACTGAAATGACTTTTGAAACGCCGGGTTCGGGCATCGAAATACCAATCAGACGATCGGCTTTTTGCATGCTTATTTTATTGTGCGAAATCGATAGAAATTGCACCCGGTCAGAGAGTTCACGCACCATGTCGCCGAAACGTCCGACGTTGGCATCATCTAGTGGCGCATCGACTTCATCGAGCACACAGAAGGGGGCCGGTTTTATTTTAAAAATGGAAAATACCAGAGCTACAGCAGTCAGCGCCTTTTCACCGCCTGATAGTAGCCCTACATCCTGTAGTCGTTTGCCCGGAGGTTGTGCAATAACCTCTACTCCGGCAGTTAAAATATCTTCGCTGTCCAGTTTTAACTCGGCCCTGCCGCCACCGAACAGCTGTGGAAAGGTTTGTTTGAAATTGGCATTGGTTTGTTCGAAAATGTCTTTAAGACGTTGTTTCGTGGTGCGATCAATGCCTGCAATCGTGTTGTCCAGCGTGCTTAAGCTATCTTCAAGGTCAGATGCCTGAGTGCTTAGAAAACCTTCGCGTTCACTGGCTAGTGCGAACTCTTCAATCGCCAGCAGGTTCACTGGCCCAAAGCGATGGATACGTTCTTCCAGTATGTTGACGCGCTGCATGATGGCATCGGCATTTTTGTATGAAGCCATACCTTCTGAGTCGGTGGCACCATCATGTTCATGCATCTGTTCAATATTCTGCAATAGTTGTTGTGCTGAGGTTTGAAAGCGCTGCTCAATCTCGATATCTGTATCCTGTAGTCGTGCAGCATATCGAGCCTGCTCGACTTCAATGCTTTGACGCTGTGTAGCAGTAAGTTGCAATACCTGCTGAGCCTGACGCTCACTGCGTTCGGACTCATGTTGCAGTTGTTGAAGCGCATGACCTGTGCTGCGCACTGCATTCAGCGTTTGATGGGCTGCATCTACAGCACTTACAGAACGCGCAAGTTGTTGATCTAGATTGCTCCGGTTCCGGGCCTGTTTGAGCTCTGCTTCGGCCTGTTGTAAACGTGTGTGATCCGTCTCCATTCGCGATGTCAGCCGAGCCTCTTCCTGAGATAAACGGTTGCGTTGCAGAATCAAGCTGTCACGGGCCTGTATAAACAGTGCCATGGCTTGATCAGCTTGTGCTTTGCATTGGCGGGCACGGTTGAGTGCTTCATCAGCTTGCCTCAAGGCTTCATGTTGGTGCGTTAGCACATCTTTAGCCTGTTTTTGTAGCGCAGATAGTCGTTTCGTATCAGTGGCTTGTGTTATTTTCTCTTGCCAGTGTTGATGCTCTTTAGTCAATTCCGTTAAATCAGCTTTCAGACGTTGTTGTTGTTCCCGCAGCGAAGAGAGTTCGGCCTGTGTGCGCAGGACTGCAGCATCAGCGTTATGCATTTCGCTTTGGGCTTGTGTGTTTTGCAGGTGCTCTTGTTGCCATCTCTCTTGCATCTGTTGCAGTGCTTGTTCGGCCGCTTCAAGTTGTTGTTTGTGTTGTTGAAGTGCTCTCTCTGCCTGGCTCACCTTGTGCTCATATTCGCGCAATGATCGTTGGGCCGCTAGCCGATGTGCAGTGCGGCTACCTGAGGGGGGGATAAGCCAGCCGCATGTTTCACGGCGCCATCCATCGCGGCTCACACAACAGACGTTGGTAACGGCTTTTTCATTGATGGCATCTTCGATCTGCTCAACCAGTTGGATGGGGGAAAATACATCGTATAGCGGATGTGCTGGCTTGATGCCGATGGCTGTAGCCAGTGATGATGAGGGCATCTCTGTTGCGTCTGTCGATCTGTCCGGGCCTTTAAACAGAGCAACCGGCTCTGTGCTTGCTTGCTTGAAGAGTTGCTGCTGATCAGCAACCGTTAAGTTGGCTGACAGACGCACATCAGCGGAACGTCCTCGCAAGGCTGCAGCAACCGCAGCTTCTAAACCTTCAGGCACATGCAGGGGTTCATCCATCCATAAACAGCCCTTTTCTCTAAAGGCACTGCGCAGATCATCTGATACATCTTGACTTTTGCAGCGTCCACGTAGCTCCTGCATGATGCCATTGCATTCGTGAAGCTCAGATTCCTGGCTATGGTAAATCTGTGCAGATATTCCCCTTGCATCGCGACAGCGATCCAGTTCGATTTGAGTCTTTTGCAGTGCTAATTCAGCTGTCTGCATTTTCTGTTGTGTCGAAATCTGTTGTTGGGACGCTGTTTCTGCATGCAATTGCTGCATGTTGAGTTGATCGCTAAGCTCACTCAGGCGCGCACTTAACTGGGTCTCGCGTTGTTGCAGCCTGTTTAGTGCCTGCTCTGCATTGTTGCGTTGTTCTGCTGCTTGTTCGTTGGCAAGGCGCAGACGTTCAAACTCGGCCAGTAATCGATCACGGCGACTGCTTTGAGAGCGATAAAGCATACTGGACTCTTCCACAGCAGCAGTGGCCAGGTGTTGTTGCTCCAGCAGCTCTGCATCGTTCTGCCTGATAATCTGTTGTTCGATACTATGAAGTTCAGAGGCAAGCTCTTGTTGCTGGTTTGTGCTCTCCTGCAAACGATGCTGCAGGGCTTCTGTGCGTTCAATCAATACTCTTCGCTGACCGGATGCGCGCTCAGCCTGTTGTTGCAAATCAGAGCGCTGTTGCTCGGCACTACGCAAAGCATCCTGTGCACGTTGAGCTTCATCTTCATGTGCGATCAGTCGAGAACGCGCCTCCGATACATTTTTTTCACAGGCTGTTAATTGCTGAGCACTTTTGATTTCTTCGCTTTTGGCACTGACAAGCTCTTTTTCAATATGCCGATATTGGTCTTGTAATGCCTGGTAACGCAAAGCAAGGCTGAGCGATTGTAATCGACTGAATTCATGCTGTAATGTTTTGAAGCGTTCAGCCCGTGAAGCTTGTTGTTTTAAACTGCGGCATTGACTGCCCACTTCATCAAGCAGGTCGAGCACACGATCAAGGTTTTGGCGTGTCTCTTTCATGCGCCGCTCTGCTTCGCGGCGACGGGAGCGGTATTTCATGACGCCAGCGGCTTCTTCGAAGATCACCCGCCTCTCTTCAGGCTTGGCTGTTACCATGCGCGCAATCGATCCCTGCTCTACAATAGCATAAGCGCGCGTGGAGATGCCGGTATCGAGAAACAGATCTACGATATCCTTGATGCGAACCATTTTGCCATTGATGAATGCATCGGAATTACCATCACGGGTCAGGCGTCTTCGAACACGCATTTCATCGGTGTCGTGATAAGGCGTGGAGAGGGATCCTATTTCAATATTGAAGGTTAATTCGACATCACAGATGGCCACAGGTGCCCGGCTGTCTGAGCCCTGAAAGATGAGGTCGTCCATGACGCCGCCGCGCAAATGGCGGGCTGAATGTTCACCGAGCACCCAACGCAGTGCATCGATAATATTGGATTTACCACAACCATTCGGGCCCACAATAGCTGTAATACCTTGATCCAGGTCAATCCGGGTTGGATCGACAAAGGATTTGAAGCCAGCAAGCTCAATGCGTTTTAGTCGCAAGAGTGCCGTATTGTGATGAAATTGATGATAGTCATTAGCTAACAATCGCAGGAAAACAGTTGCAGTTCAAGGTAAAGGCGAGATACTGCTGATAGAGGCCGGGTTGCTGCGAAGCTGTTTAGCTTTCGGCTTTCTTTAAATGATTCATGCATAAAAAGCTGATAAGGCAGGCGGTAAAGCTGGAGGCGATGATCATGTAAAGTACGGTTAATTGCGCGACGGCCGCATCGGTAGCCGTAGCACCAGCGAGTATCATGCCGACAAAAATACCGGGCATATGCACCAAGCCTACCAGGCGCAGTGTGTCGACAGTTGGAATCATGGCCATTTTCAAACCATCACCGACATCACCACCGGAGTTCAGACGGGCGTACATAATGGACATCGCATTCATACCATTGGCTGCAATCATACTGCCGAGCGGTACCAGTGTACGTGTATCATCAGCGATTGAACCGACCATTGTTAACCAGGGCAGCGTGACCAGACAAGCGCAGATCAGGCCAGCTGAGCTGGCAGCCCATGTGCTAAGAGAAGCATCGTAATGGCTGGCGCTATTGTGTCCGGCCAGTAGACAGAAGCCGGAGATTAACAGGGCTTGTGCCCAATGTGACTGGATATCAAAGATCCAGTGCAGTACAAATGCCAGAGCAAGGAGCTGCAAGAGTCCACGCCCTGATGCGATGAGCATGCGGCGTGAGAGGCCAAGCTGTTCGCGGTGGGCCCAAAAGGCTGCTGCAGCGATTAACAGCCATGCGGCAAACAGCTTGATTAAGGTGTCGGTGATGTTGGCATCAATATCCATGATCAAGACTCAGGAGCAGTCTTAATGCTTAGTCGATGACGCGTGTGGCAACCTGATTAAAACCGCGGATTTTACCAATGTACTCGATTTTTAAGCCCGATTCAGCCAAAAACTCCATCAATGCCTTGTATTCACAATCACCATCGACGGGAATAGATAGATATTCATCAAACAGAATCACCGTGCCCGGTTTAATCATGTGGCCAAGTGATTCAAAAATGGTTTTGGTTGACGAGTAGAGATCGCAATCAACATGCATAAAAGCAATCGTTTTGCCATCATGCTGTTTGGCAAATTCGGGCAGAGTCTGATCAAACCAGCCTTTGACCGGATGAATATTGGGACGGATGTCAGGGATGTTGCCTTTAATACCAAAGGTGCCCTTCTCTACGCCAATATGCCAATCTTCAGGCAGCCCCTCAAAAGAATCGAAGCAATAGAACTGGGTGTTGGGACTTAAGCTGCCCATGATATTCATCGATTTACCTTTGTAGGTGCCAAATTCAAGGTACAGACCATCAGCCGCAGCCTGATTCAGGCCATGCGCGTAATGCTGCATGATGGTGTTGAACTCAGGGCAGTCAGGCATATGTTCTTGCTCAAATTTTGCAAATGCTGTTGCTATTTCGATTGCTTTGATGGAGTCCTTATGTGACAGGCCAAGGATAATCATGCGCTGCAGCATTTTACGGAATTTGCGACGAACTGTTTCTTCCGATTTGATATAAATCAGCTTTGATTCTAAGCGAATAGTTTTCATCAATGACATTGAGGGCTCCTGAAAAAATGGAATTGTGGACGCGCTGGCTAATATTTCAATGATATTTGATAACAGGCATGGAAATAGTTCTCAAAACAGGCAGTTATGAGTAGCGTCGGCTAACAATGACGAAGAACAATGAACTTCTAAAGCGAAAGCCTGCCCTGTTAAAAGTATATGCTGATATGGTGAAGCTGCATCCGGATAATGAGGCATATGTCAGACAGTATGCCGAGCTGCTTATGGACGTGGGGCAAGAGTCAACTGGCCTTGATATGTTGCGCCATTTGCATGATCTGCTTCTGAACAGGAAGGACTTGCGTAAAGCCGATGCATTGACCAAACAGTATCCGATGATTGGCCGGGTTCGCGAGCCGCAGCATTGGCAGGAAGATATTCAAAGTCTGTTGCCATCATTTGTACGTAGTCGGCTCTGGATCAAACTCAATCAGCAACGCCTGCGCGAAGGTCAGCACCTGTTTCACAGTGGAGATAAACTCGATACGCTTTACCTGCTCTGTGAAGGGGAGTTGGCGGAGTTCTCCGATGGTGAGGATGGCACGCCGATTCTGCTCAGTATGATTAAACCGGGTGACGTGGTGGCTGAAAACAAATTACTCAATCCTGGCGCACACAAAAGCAACGTGGTGGCCAATAAAAAAAGTGTTGTAGTAAGACTGCCGCGTAAAAAAATGTTGGATGCTCTGATTTCGACACCGGTGTTAAAAAAAGTACTGGAGCGCAAAGTTGAACGTCGTGCCCTGATGCGCATGATTTCAGAAAGTCCTGTTTTACAAATCATTCCATTGGATATGCGACAGCATTTGGTGGAATATAGTTATATTGGTGAATATGCTAAGGGAACCACGATCCATCAAGCGGGCAAGAAATTGAACCATGTTGATCTGATAATTGAAGGCGAAGCGCATTATCAGATGTATAATAAAGAAGATATTGAGCATCTGAAAACACTGCGTCCCGGGGCGCTTGTCGGAGAGTCAACAGCGATTCATGATACAGGCTGCCCCGCCAATCTGGTCACCGAAACAGGTGTTACTATTGTACATATCTCCTATACGGCATTTATCAATGTCGCCGAAGCCTATCCTCCGTTGCGAAAAAAACTGACGGCATACACCGCCTCGCAACGCGCCCAATGGATGAGTAAACTGAATGAATTACAAACGCAGGAGCTGGGGAAATAAATTAACCCCCGCTCTATACTAAAACAACACTTTCAAGCTAGTGAGTCACAGTGTTTTTCATCTCTTTGCCACAAAAGTGCCCTCTCCACCCCAGTGCGTTTAATAAAAAACGGTGAGCTCCTGTAATAGAAAAAGCCCCCCGAAGAAAACAGGGGGCTTTTATAAAGTAATGGTGGCGGAAACTTTCTTATATTTTAAGTGTCGGTTTTAGCCTTGGCTTCTACCTTACCATTAGTAACCGCTTTGGTTTCTGCCTTGGCATTAGCCTTGGCCTCTAATTTGTTTTTAGCTTCAGCTTCTTTCTGTGCTTTTTTTGCCATTTTCTTTTGAATGTATGCAGGGATTTTTTTTCTGGGGTCGACAGTGTCTGAGAATTCCTGATTCAGTACTGTAGTCAAATGTTCAGGGTCTTTTAAGGTCAAATTTAATTTCCAGCCATTCAGACTTGCCAAGTCTTTGGGGACATTGAAAAACAGAAAGCCTTGAGTGGAGGCACCTTGTGAAAGGGCGCCATTTTTTAACATTTTATTATCAAGGTCTGCTTTTATTTTGTCATTTGTTTCACTAATATTATATGCACTTGCAGCAGCTCCAATTAAACCAAAACCGGCGCCCCATAAGACAGCTTGTCCCATACTTGTTTTTGCCTCTTCGTAGACATCATTCAACGGGAGAACCTGTAAAGCCTGTCCATCTGAAGTCTTTAATTGAGTTCTTGATGAATCATATAAGAATGTTCCATTGTGACTCTTATTTTGCATAAAGACTTGAACTGGTAAGACACCATTTTTCAATAAATCTTTGCCAAAATATTGTTCAACTTCTTCTTTTTTATGTATGGCCTTTGCCATGTATAGAACACCATCTTGCTCTATGCGTTGCTCTTGTGCTTTTAGGTTATAATTAAGGTCTGGTGCTTGCACCGTATTATGAGATGCACATCCAGCAAGCACTCCTAATGATAATAATATTGCTACTAACTTCATTGTTTTCCCTCTCCTCTTTTTGTTATCTCGTATCGAACTGCGCACTATGTCATCAAAAAAAGTACGTTTCATCATCAATATTGATGAAGAAATGCACTTTTATTCATTTAATTTGTCATTCGATAGCGATATATTGAATGTTTTTGGAGAAAGCTATTGGGACAAGCAGAAAGGGCCGCCTTATTGTTTATAAGCCTGCGAGCACTTCCAGTGCGATGCGTTTGTTATAATCATTAATTTTCCAGTGGGTGGGCATCCAGCCAACCAGGAATCGGTAAAAGTCAGCCTGGGCGACAGGGAATAAAGAGCGCCATTCAGTCTCTAAGGCTTTAAAATCAATGGCATGGCCGTGTTTGGTAATGGCGGTATTCAGGGCACCAAAATAATGATTCAACAGCGCCTCTTCATATTGCTCATGGTCACGGTCGGAAAGGCAGCTGCTTAGAAAATAAGCCACATCCTTCATGCCACAGCCACCACCGATATATTGAAAATCAACGGCCGCGACGCGCTCACCATCTGCGGAGAAGCAGAAGTTGGCCAGTTTGGCATCACCATGAATGATTGTTTTGAACTGAGCTGTACTTAGCATTGAATCAATGACGGGCGCTGCATCTCGCAGTGCATCATCATCCATCACAGCCCACTCATCAGGGCGTGTAGCCAGATGCCAATAGCTGCCGACAGGCCAGAGTCCGGATGGTTTATCATTCAGAAAGGTGGCATGGAAATGAGCCAGCCAGCTCAGACAGAGGTAAACGCCATGCAGATCGAGCTGGTTTTGACGGGCAGGAAAGCCAGAGGCATCCAGATCTTCCAGAATCATGATATGTTCATCACCATGCGTTTCTGAAGTATAACAGTGCGGAATCCTGCAATCATCACCGCAACGCTTTGCCCAATCATGGTACCAGGCCATCTCCACTTCATAGGATTTTACTTTGCGTTGGTGAGCATGATCATTATGCCAGCCGCGCGGATGGTTTACGGCGGATGGGAATTTTACATGTTTGATGACCAGACTGGGCACTTCTGCGCCTGAGAGTGAATAGCGTACGATTTCACCATAACCACTCCAAAGCGATTGAATCACTTCGCCGCGCTCTGCGGTCTTAGCACCACTGGCTTGTAATATGATCTGGTTCCATTGTCTGTTCATGTCGTACTATTACCTGCCTTTCTCAGTGTGCGTGAATATG
>Ga0316202_10000769_pt1 | contig 30445 bp, 26 predicted proteins | sample 3monrhotite_MG_FD_204934 | JGI IMG/M metagenome (GOLD analysis project Ga0316202, IMG submission 204934) | Microbial mat bacterial communities from mineral coupon in-situ incubated in ocean water Damariscotta River, Maine, United States -... | ecosystem: Environmental > Aquatic > Marine >...
CTGAGGTGGGTGGAGGCTCGCCTTGGAGCTAGGTCAGGGGTCGCAGTTGGCCGCCACCCCCTTCCGCTCTCTGGCGCGACGCCCGACCTGCCTGGCTAGCGATCGCGGTGGTTTGGCGAACTCGAGTGGGTTGTTTGCACGGCTCCGACGCGCGTTTTGACTCGCGACAGCGCCCGGCCCACACCCAGTGGGTTCGCGGAAGGGCGGACGGCCGCTGCTCTGAGGTGGGTGGAGGCTCGTGCCTGGCTAGCGATCGCGGTGGTTTGGCGAACTCGAGGCGGGCCCGCGTTGGCTTGGCGATGCGTTTTTGACTCACGGCGGCGCGAGGCGGCCCTCGGCTGGCCGGAAGAATCTAAGCAGCTAACCCTATAACCACGAGGCATTAAGCGCCTTCGCTCGAGAATCGTCCTTGCGGCCCGAACTGACTGACTGTTATAGAACAGTAGAACAGTTCAGGAGGGGCGGTGAGCCCAATCGATCTCGATAGCGACGTTCCGGTCTACGAACAGATCAAGCAGCAGGTGACCTTCGGGATCGCCCGCGGGACCTATTCGGCCGGTGAGAAGTTGCCGAGCGTCCGGGCCTTCGCCCGCAAGCTCCTCGTGAACCCGAACACGATCTTGCGGGTCTATCGCGAGCTCGAGCACGACGGCCTCGTCCGGACCTGGAAGGGCAAGGGCGTGTTCGTGAGCGAAGACGCTCCAGCGCGCTGCGACGGCGCTGGTCTCGAAGCGGTTGAGAAGGCGCTCCTGGACTCAATCGACCTGGCCCGCCAAGCCGGGCTGGGAGCGCGCGAACTCGACGCGCTCTACCGCCGCCTGCGCCGCGAGCGCTGGCGAGACGCTGCAAAGAACAACAGGCCCGGGGACGACGCCTGATGGAGGGTGGAATGAAAGCGAATGATCTAACCGTCTCGCTCGAGGGAATCGAGCGGTGGTTTGGCAAGGAGGCCGTCCTCCGGGACGTGAGCCTCGGGGTTGAGCCCGGGAGCGTTACGGCCCTCCTGGGACGCAACGGATGCGGCAAGTCGACCTTGCTCCGGATCGTGGCGGGGACCCTGGCCCGCCATGGCGGTGAGGCCCGGGTCCTCGGCCGAGACCCCGAGCAGCTCGGCGTGGCCGAGCGAGAGGAGCTGGTCTGGATCACCGACGAGTCGGCCATCAGCGCCCGCAAGCGGGTCGGGGCCGAGCTGGACTTCACCGCCGCGCTCCGCGGGGCTCGCTTCGATCGCCCCCGCGCCACAGAGCTCCTCGCGCGCTGGGAGATCCCCCGAGAAAAGGCCTTCGGGGAGCTCTCGCGAGGGCTCCAGGCTCGCTTTCGCCTGGCCTGCGCCTTGGCGTCTCGCCCGCGCTTGCTCCTCTTGGACGAGCCGACCCTCGGACTCGACCTCTTCGCGCGACGTGACCTCCTAGAGGTCGTCGTCGACGTCGTGGCCGAGCTCGAGGCGAGCGTCTTGATCTCCTCCCACCAGCTCGAGGACGTCGAGCGGATCGCCGATCGAATCGTGTTCCTCCACGAGGGGCGGGTCCCCGCAGCTGGCAGCCCAGACGAGCTCCGCGACGGCTTTCGTCAAGCCCGGGTCAAGACCAGTGACGCCGACACCTTGAACAGTGTCGCGAGTGGACTCCTCGGCGTGCGACGCGTGACGCGAGACGCAGAAGACCCCGCCCACGAGCACCTCGTGCTCTTCGACGACTACAGCCGGGACCTCGAGCAGGAGCTCCTAGAGAAAAGCGGGGCCGTCCTCCTCTCCCACCACCGCCCCAAGCTCTCCGAGGTCTACCTCGAGGTCCTGGGCGCACCCCTGAGCGAGGTGGTCGCGTGAGCAGCCGATTCCACGGGCTAGGCGCCCTCCTGCAGACTCGGCGACGGGCCGTGTTCGCCTTCTTCTGGGCCAGCCTGGCCCTCTCGCTCGCGGCCGGCCTCGCCGATCGCCTGGGCTACCTCCCCTCCGAGTCGCGGGCCATAGCGCTAATGCTCGGTCTCGGGATCGCCGGAGTCCTGCCCCCCTTCGCAATGGCAGGCGAGCTGACCTTCCGCTCCACGCCTGGAGGACGCTCCTTCCGCGAGAACATGCTGGCGGGACCGCTCGGACCCCTCGCGATCCCGGCCATGATCCAGCTCGGCGCCCTAGCGGCCGTGATCGCTGCGGTCCTGGGAGCGCTCCCCGGCCTCCTCTTGAGCACCATTGAGATCGACCGTGTCTTGCTCCTGACCTCTGGCGCCAACCTCCTCGGGTTTTGGGCGACCTTCTCGCTGATCGCGGCCTTCGGCAACCACACCGTCTCCGCGGTCGCGGCCTTCTTGGTCGTCCCGGTCGTGTGGCTGATCGCGCCAATCGGCGCGGGCTACGGAGAGGACCAGATCGTCGCAATCTTCGGCTGGATGCTCGCGATCATGCTCGTCCTGGGCGGACTGATCCTGACCTTGCCCTACCTGATCTACGCCCGGCCGCGGCACCACTGGTCCGACGAGTCCACCTTCGAGGTCGGCTCAGGTCGGGACCTCGGCGTGTGGCTCCTGACTGGGGCCGTCTGCTTCCTGCCCTTCGTGAGCCTGGTCTGGACCCTCCCCATGATCGCGCTCGCGTTCGTGATCCACCGCCGGTTTCGGCCGGAGCCAGGCCCTCGAGCGCGCTTGGGCCACTTCCAGTTCGGAGCCGGGGTCTGCTTCCTCGCCTTCGCTCCAGTGATCGTCGCGGGGTTGGCCGGGGACGCCTACTACTTTCACCGAAGCGCGACCTATGAGGCGCAGCTCCACACCCACGGAGTCGACGCCCCTAGCGGAGGACGGCGAGCCGTGCTCCTCGCCAAAGAGGTCTCAGGGGTCTCCCCGCTGCGAAGCTCGTCGCGGGCCGCCCGCCTGGTCGCTAGCGAGGGGCTGGGGCGAGTCGTCGTCCTAGATCCCGAGGGCCGAGTCGAGGTCGTGTTTCCCCAGCGCTTCGGCGTCCTCGAGCGCTCCTCTTGGTCCACCGACGGGCGCTACCTGGCGGTCCACGACCAGGACATTGGGATCTTCCAAGTCGATCTTCCCGAGCAGGTGGCCAAGGCTCTGCGGCGACCGCGGACCCGCGGCTTTAAGAGACGCCTCGGGAGGATCTTCGGCCAATGCGTCCAGGCGACCTATGTCCTCGACACCCAGACCGGCGAGCTAGAGCGAATGCCCTTGCTCGAGCTCCGACCCGGTTGGACCCGGCCAGAGCAGCTCGTGCGTCTCGAGCTCGGCCTCGGCGGCCAGCACGTCCTGACGGACGGGCGAGGGAATGAAGTCGAGACTCACGACCGCGTTCGGGTCCAGCGCTACACGCCCGCGGGCGCGATCCTGTCCTCGCTGGACGGGGAAGACTTGCTCTTCGCCGAGGGGGTCTTGACCCCCCTCGAGGAGTAGCGCTCAGTCCATTCCGAAGAGCCAGTCCTCGCCGCTGTCCTCGTCGGCCTCGCCGGAGGCGACCTCCTGGAGCTGAGCCGCGAGGAGCGCCTTGTTCTCTTGGGTCAGCTCCTCACCGAGGTCGGCTTCGGTCCACCTGAGGAGGCGCTTGGTCTGCTGAGCTTGCTCGGCCTCGGTGATCCGCTTGGCTCCGAGGGCGTCGATCTCGACGTGGCGCAGCTCGCGGCGCACGAGCTGAGCTCGCACGACCTTGTGATCTTGGGCTGCGGGGACCGCGAGGAGGCGACCAAGGAGGAGTCGGAGCCGCTCGCGAGCAGTAGCCAGGCGGACCTCGTGAGCGCTCCGACGGGCTGGGTCCTCGTGCTGGGCGAAGATTCCCTCCCCTTGCCTGAGGAAGATCGCGCCTTGAGCGAAGGCCTTTCGCAGGGGCTCGTCCGAGTCAGGCTGCAAGATGCGCTCAGCGTTGAGGTCGAGCTCGGACGAAGACTGGAAGCCGAGGGCGTGGGTCGCCGAGGCCGCGCCGAGGGTCTGCTCGTTCTGGAGCCACTCTTGGTGAAAGCGCAGCGCGAGGGCCTCCAAGTTCTCCCGGTCGCCGACCGCGTAGCCCTCGGGGATCGAGAGGTCTTCGTCCTCAATGATCGCCAGGGTCAGGGCGGCGATTCGCAGGAGCGCGACGTGAAGCTCGCTCTGGGCGTCGGGGCCTTGGAGCTGAAGCATGCACCAGGTGACCTGGCGCAGGAAGCGCTCCTCGCTCAGGAGGACTGGGATCCCCCGGTCGTTGAGCTCCCGCCCGTAGTCGAACACGTCGCGCACGGAGGCCACCGGGGGGAGGCACACGTCTCCTAGGTAGAACTTCGCCATGCGCAGGAGCGGCTTGCTCAGGTTGTCGGCTGGTGCGTTCAAGGAGAGCAGTTTACGCGGCGAGCCTCTCAGCTTCACCCGGGAGGGGGATCGACTCATGTCGAGGGATGTCAAGCTATGGGCCCACCGATCCACGGGCGCCCAAGTCGGCGCCGGATAGGCTGAGGGCATGAATGAGCTCGCGCACGTGATCGTGGTCGAAGACGAGGAAGACCTAGCCTTCCTCCTCCGCCAAAACCTCGAGACCCAAGGCTACCGGGTCACGACCTGCGGGACGCTGGCGGCGGCCCGCGCCGCGCTGGAGTCCCCGCCGTCGCCAGCGCTCCTCCTCCTCGACGTGAACCTCCCTGACGGGAGCGGCTTCGACTTCCTCGGCGAGCAGCGTCGAGCCCAGGTCTGGACCCCGGCCGTGTTCTTGACCGCGCGCAGCGCCCAATCGGACCGCCTCCTGGGCTTCGCCGTCGGCGGCGACGACTACGTGGTCAAGCCCTTCTCCATGGCCGAGCTCCTGGCTCGGGTCAGCGCCATCGTGCGTCGCAGCCAGCAACAGGGCCGCAGCCTCGAGGCGCGCTTCCAGACCTTCTGGGTCGACTTCGAACGCTACGTCCTCCACCGCGAAGGGCTCGAGCCCGCCCCCCTGACCTACCTCGAGAGCGAGCTCCTCCGCTACTTGATCGAGCGACCGGGAGAGCCCGTCGACCGCAACACGCTCCTGAACGAGGTCTGGGGCTACGACCGCTTCCCGACGACCCGGACCGTCGACACTCACGTCCTGAACCTCCGCAAGAAGCTCGAGGAAGACCCTAAGCAGCCGCGTCACCTGGTGACGGTGCATGGGCAGGGCTACAAGTTCGTTCCCTAGAGCTCTCAGGGGCCGAGGGTAGAGGGGTGGCGGAGGCGCTCTCTTTCACCAGAGACACCGAGCTGAAAGACCAGAGGTCACGGAGTTGGGGACTGCTCTGTGTCGCGTGAAGACGTAGCAAGCGCTAGGTTCGCCGAGGGCTTCGCCCGGCGGGGCGAGCTAGCGCATCGACCGGATCACGTCCTTGACCGCCGTCCACGGGCGCCCGGCCTGAATCGAGAGCAGGGTGTCCTTGAAGAGGGCGCCCTGAGCGCAGAGGTTCGTCAGCGCCAGCTTCAGCTCGCGCGGGTTGATCTGCTTCGACTTCTCGACGTAGGGCAGGAGGTCGGTCCGGACGTAGATCACGTTCCCGGCCGCGTAGTAGCGAATGTTCTCGAGCTCGACGTTTATGTGATTGATCGCGAAGCGGAGGTCGTCGCTCGGCTCGGCGTCGAGCTCGACGAGCTTGCCTTCGAGGGCGATCAGGCCCAAGCCTTCGGCTGCCCAGAATCGGTAGGACATGGTCTCGTAGGAGCCCGTCGTCCACTCCGCCTTCGCGACTGGGCCCAGACCAATGGTCTGCACGCCTAGCTCGCGGAGAGTGCCGCGGAGCTCGGCTTGGACGCGCTCGCCCTGACCTGCGTTGCTCTCGACGTCGGGAGTGAAGCTCATGGGCCAGAGACTACCAAGGCCCGGGCCGCGCTGCCCCCCTCTCGGGGCGCTCTACCCGAGCCGCTCGACGTGCTCTTTGAGCCGCCGGGCCAGGTTGTATTTGCTGCTCGGCTTGCGACCGCGCTTGCGCTTCATGTCTATGGATCGCGCGGCGCGGACAGGCAAGCGAGGGTGCTTGAGGAACACGTCGGGCGCGAAGAGGATCCGCTGGCGATCGGGATAGTGCTTGGCTGTCTCCTCGAGGAGCGTCTCATGCATGTCCTGCGGGGTCTTTCGCAGGAGCTGCCACACGAACTGCACGATCTCGTGGCCGACGTATTCATGGACCTTGCTCTTGGAGCGGAACACCATCTCGAAGTCGAACCACAGGAAGCTCTCGTCCTCGAGGACGAACACGTGGCCGAGGTCGCCGTTCTCATGAACCAGGCGCGGCTCGCGCTCGCGCTCGGCGATCTCGTGACGGCGGCCCCACTCCTGGAGCCAGCGGCGGTAGAGATCGAGGCGCTCCTCGAGGGGCTTGCTCTCGTCGGCGAGGACCTCTTCGAGCTTGGGCGCGTCCACGTATTCGAGGAGGAGGTAGCCGCCAGGAGGGCAGTTGGGCGCGACGACCTCGACGTCCTCATAGGGCTCGAAGACACGGAACCCATGCTTGGCCCAGAGCTTGAGGCAAGCCAGCTCCATCTTGAGCCGGGTCTTGGGCATGTAGCTGGTCTGACCCTCGAACCAGACGTTCCCCATGCTCTTGAGCCAGGTCTCGGGCCAGGAGCGGCTCCCGTAGTAGACCTTCAGGACCGCGAACCCTCCCCGGAAGGGGACCTTGTAGAGGAAGTTCCCGTTCTTGAGCAGGAGATAGGGTTCGAGGTCGGCGATCTCGAGTCGTTCCGTCTCGGCGACGCTCACTGCGTCCTCCTTACAGGCTCTCCCGGAGGGGTCGCTCCGGGCTCAGGCGAGCCTACCTTGCCAAACACCTCGTGAGACGCCACCGCCACGGCGAGGCGTTGATAGCCAGCCGCCTTGAGGTGGACCCCGTCCCGGGGCAGAAAGTGTGCTTCGTTGTTCGGCGGGTCAGCGCGCCAGACCTGGAACAGGTCCAGGCAGGGCAGGCCCGAAGCCCTCGCCCAGGTGCGCATTCGCTCGTAGTGACTGCAATCGCTCGAGCTCTCGAGCTCCTCGCGTCGCGGGAGGAGGACGAGCAGAAAACGTGACCCTGCCTCCTCCACCAGCCGCGCCAGCGCTTGGATCTCTCGCCGGGTCTCGACCAAGTCCGCCTCGCTGAGGCTCGCCTCCCAGCCCTCGAAGCTGTGGCTCCTGGCCCGAACCTTGGCGCGCACGAAGCGGTAGAGCGCGCTCCCATGGATCCCCTCGCCCTCCCAGCGCTTCTTGCGTTTCTCGTAGCGCTTGCGGTTAGAGACCAGGTGCCCGTCGATCACCTCGACCTTCCCGCCGCCCCGTCCTTCAAGGACGTCATTGGGGAGCCAGGTCAGGACCACGACCTGCGGTCGAAGCTCTGCGATCAGCTCTGGGGCCAGAGCCAGCTCCTGGACCGTCCCGTAGCCCGGGACCCCCCCGTTGAACACCGCCGCGCCGGGCCCCAGCAAGCCCTCGAGCTGGCGGGGGAAGGTGTCTGGGTCCGCGACTCCGTAGCCGAAGGTCGTGGAGTCGCCGAGGCAGAGCACCCGCCGCTTCGCGCCCAGGCGCTCGGCGCTCCAGCCCGGTCCGCGAAAGCCCTGGGCGTTGGTGCTCGCGGGCGCGTCCCCTTCGTAGCCGCGATAGACGCCTTGGTAGCTCGCCTGGAGCCGCCAGGTCAGCGCTGGATCGGCCTGATAGAAGCCAGGCGCGTAGTGCCTGTGGCTGGGGATGTCGTAGCCCGAGACCCGCAGTCCGACCTCCGCCAAGACGGCCCCTGCGAGTAGTCCTCCGACGACAGCCGAGGCCGCGAACACGGCTCTCCGACGCCGCTTGTTCAGCTCGACCTCCCAGGACTGTGTTCGCGCTCGGTGTCGGCTGACGTGCTGGGACCGGAGCTAGCCGCGACGTGGGCAGCCAGGCGATCCAAGGCCGCCGTCTTGCTTCGATCGCGGCGGCGGCGATCGCTCCAACGACGCGCGGTCCTCACGATCGTGAGCCGCGAGTAGTCGCGGCAAGCCGCTCGGATCAAGTCATGATCGTCGAGGGCGTCTAGAAAGACCTCCGGGAGCCCCGCGGTCTCGGGGACGGCCGGGATCGAGCGGAGGAGCGAGGCCAGCTCGTAGGCTATGGCGTAGAGGAGGGGGTAGCCCGGCCGAAACGCGTTCTCGAGGTCAATGGTCACCAAGTCGTCGTCGCGGTGCACCAAGACGTGCTTGAGGGTCGGGTGCTCAGGGATCAAGAGCGGCTCGCTGAGCTCGAGCGCCCGCCGCTGCCGCGCGAGGGTCTCCTGCGCGACCTTGTGCAGCCAAGCCTCCTTCCGCGCGCGCGGAATGTCCGGTTCGGCTAGGGCGAAGAGGAGCCGCTGGCCTGGGGTGTCCTCCATCCAGAGGTGCGGAGCCTGAACCCAGTCCGGCTCGGGTCCCTCCAGGACACGCGGGACCCGATAGCCCTCGGCGGTCCAGAGTTCCAGGCAGGCCTTCTCCGTCGCCTGGCGGCTAGGGGCGTCGATCGGACGCTTACGCTCGAGCAAGGCTCCCGAGAACAAGCTCAGGAGGTCGCGGGCCTTGCTCCGGCGACGGCGATAGACCTTGAGGATCCGCGGCGGGTCTTCCTGGCGCAGGACCAAGTTTCCGAGCGGGCTCTCAGGGTCGCCGCTCAGGAGCGTCAGATCTGGAGGGGGAGTCAACACGAGTCTGGGTTCACGATACGCGAGCCGTCTGTCCCTTGTGAATCGCCAAGGAGCCTCGAGTTCCCAAGACTAGGAAGACGCTGCGGCCGCGAGGTCCGCGAGGGCGTCGACGACCTCGTCCGTGCTGAGGTCCGAGCTGTCGAGGTAGTGGGCGTCGGGAACACGCGTCAGGGGCCCGACCTCGCGGCTCGTGTCGCGGTGGTCCCGGGCGGCGATCTCTCGCTCGAGTTCGTCGAGGCTCGGGGCACCTGGGCCGGGAGTCAGGTCCTGGAGTCGCCGCCGGGCCCGCTCGCTGACCGTGGCGTCGAGGTAGACCTTGACCTGAGCCTGGGGGAACACGACGGAGCCTAGGTCTCGTCCTTCTGCGACGATCGTCCCGGTCCAGGCCTCCGCTAGGGCTTGCTGCTGCGCCACGAGGCGCTCGCGGACCAGGGGCTCGTTGGCCAAGTAGTGGATCGAGTTCGTGACCTCGCGGGTCCGAATCGCCTCGCTGACGTCTTGGCCCTCGAGGAGGACCCGACACCTTCCGTCCGGGCCGTCGGGCAGGAGCTCGACCCGGGCTCCGTCCACGACCTCGGCCAGAGCCGGGCCGTCGCTGAGGTCGACTCCGAGCTGGATCGCGCGCAGGGTGTAGGCGCGATACATGGCGCCCGTGTCGAGGTAGAAGGCCTCGAGGCGGTCCGCCAGACGCCTAGCCGCGGTGCTCTTGCCGGCACCCGCTGGCCCGTCGATCACAACCAGGAGCGCTCCTTGGCGCCCGGATCCCTGGTTCTCTCCCATGCGGGGGACTCCTATGCGAAGACCCGCCCCCGTGCGGGAGCGGGCCTGGTGCAGGCCCTGCCGCTCTGGGGCGGCAAGGCAAGACTCGGGGGAGGTCTAGAGGATCAGGGCCTTGGTGCAGCGGAAGCCGAGGATATCGACCTTGGTCTTCTTGCCTGCCCAGAGGAAGGAGCTCGTGACCACGAAGCGGGGATCCGCCGGGTCGACGTAGCTCCCGCCCTTGATGTATTGCGAGCCCTCGTGCTCGGGGTGCGGGGTGTTGGTCCACTCCCAGACGCCGCCGACGAGACCCAAGACGCCGTAGGGCGAGGCCGCCCCTTGGTAGTCGCTGACCGGCTTGAGCTCCGCGTCGCGGTGCCGGTTCCAGTGGCAGTTCACGAGCTCGGGAGTCGGCTCTTCCTCACCCCAGGGGTAGGTGTTGCCGGTCGGTCCGCGAGCCGCCTTCTCCCACTGCTGAATCGTGGGGAGCGCGGTGCCCTTCCACTTGCAGTACTGGAGCGCGTCCATCCAGGACACTCCGCTCACCGGGAGGTGCGGGAGCGAGATCTCCGGGCGCGACTCCCAGCCAGCCGGAGGCCGGTAGTTCGTCTCGGCCACGAACTCGCGATACTGCGCGTTGGTGACCGGCTCGATGTCGATATAGAAGGGCTCGAGGACGGTCTCCTCGTTGTCCGGGCCGAAGGGGAAGGGGCCGGCCTGGATCAGGACCATCCCGGGGATCTCGGGAGCCGAGGCGACGGCCGCCTTGACCTGCTCCTCGAGGCCTTCCTCTTGGATCATCTCCTCGACGTCCGCCAAGCGGTCCTCGACAGCGTCCCACTCGTTGTCCCCGGTCACCTTGTGGTAGACGCGGAACACCTCGCGAGCCTTGACCAAGTAGCGCGCCCGATTGACATCGTCTTGGAAGGCCTGCTCGTAGAGCAGGATCCCGAAGAAGAAGCACTCCTTGTCCTCGTTGAGCGGGTGCTTGGCGTAGAACTTCTCAAAGAAGCGCAGCGCCTCGCCCTCGTCCAACTCGAAGGGCGCCTTGGTGGCGTCGACGTAGGTCGCCCAGACGTATTGGCAGATCTTCTCTCGACTGAGGTCCGCCCCGGTCACCTTGCCTGTGGTCTTCACCATAGTCGCGTTTTCTCGCATTCGCCTTAGGAGCGCTCGTAGACGACGATCTCGCCCGAAAGGCCAGAGATCGCCAGTCGCCCAAGGCGACGGTTGAAGCCCATACGCTCCATGAGGTTCTTTTCGTAGCGCTGCGCGCTTTCCGCGGACGACCCCACGTTGAGGTAGGCCACGTCCTCCCGAACTTGGAAGGGAGTCCCGCCGTTGCCCTCGGTCCACCGATTAAGCTTCTCGAGGCCAGAGTTGAAGTCTCGGTCGCGATGGTCGAAAGCCGCCACGCAAACGCGCGAGCGGGTCTCTCCCAGAGCTACCTTGACGCCGAGGAAGACCTCGGCCTTGCAGGGGGGCTCGGCGGGCGCCGGCTCCTCTGCCCCTAGCTCTCGTGGGGCTGGGGAGGGGAGGGCCCCTCCTGCCATCGTCCGCAAGAGCGCCGCCTGATTCGTCAACACCTGACGAAGCATGCGGTTGAGGTCGACGGGAGCCAAGACGTCGTCGCGGGCGCTCGCGAGGTCAGCCAGCAACGACTCGCTCCGCTCAGCCAGGGCGCGAAGGGCGCTCGACGAGTCGGTGGGCAGATTGTCGGTGCGGCTGCTCAAGCTATAGCTCCAGCGGGCGACGTGAGATGGCCCCAACGACACTCGTCGGGTTCAAGGGGGCGAATCGTAGCCCTTTTCGAGCCTTGGTCAAGCCAGCGGACGGCTTTAAGTCCTGTATTTGTCGGGGGGAGGAACCCCTCAGGGGTCGGTCTCCGGCTCCTGCTCGGGCAGCCGCGGGTGGGATCCTCCACAACTCGTGACTGGGTAGCGCTCGGCCGCCCTCTGGGCTTTCGCTCAAGCAGCCCTCCTCCCTTGCCGAAAGGGAGGACGTGGACTCCCACCTCCGGCCCAAGCTCCCTACAATCCGCCCCCGAACAGGAGGGGCAACGTGATTCCCAGGATCGAAATCGAGCACGTCAAGGCGCGGATGGTTCTCGACAGCCGCGGCAACCCGACCGTCGAGGTCGACGTGTGGCTAGAGGACGGGAGCATGGGGCGGGCCATCGTCCCCTCGGGCGCCTCCACGGGAGCCCACGAGGCCCTCGAGCTGCGAGACGGCGGTGACGAGTGGCACGGCAAGGGCGTCGAGAAGGCCGTCGAGAACATAAACACCGTCTTGGCCGAGGCCATTGACGGCTTCGACGCCACCGCTCAGAGCGAGCTCGACGCGCGCTTGATCGAGCTCGACGGGACCGAGAACAAGTCCCAGTTCGGAGCCAACGCCATCCTCGGCGTCTCGCTAGCGGTCTCCAAGGCGGCGGCCCTCTCGGCCGACCTCCCCCTCTACCGCTACCTCGGTGGAGTCTCGGCCCACACCTTGCCAGTCCCTATGATGAACGTCATCAACGGCGGCAGCCACGCGGACAACGGCCTCGACGTCCAGGAGTTCATGATCGTCCCCTGGGGCGCCTCGAGCTTCAGCGAGGCCCTGCGCTGGGGCAGCGAGACCTTCCACCACCTCAAGAAGCTGCTCAAGAAGCGCGGCTTGGCGACCAACGTCGGGGACGAGGGCGGGTTCGCGCCAGCCCTCGACACGAACGACGCGGTGTTCGAGCTCTTGCTCGAGGCCATTGAGGCTGGCGGTCGCAAGCCCGGTCAGGACATAGCCCTAGCCCTCGACGTCGCCGCCAGCGAGTTCGGCGGAGCCAAGGAGGGCTACCGCGGCCAGAGCTTCGGGAGCGAGGCGCGCTTGAGCAGCGCCGAGATCACCACCGCCTACGAAGGCTGGCTGGGCAAGTATCCCATTCTGTCCATTGAGGACGGCCTGGGCGAGGACGACTGGGACGGCTGGAAGTCTCACACCGAGGCCCTCGGCAGCCGCTGCCAGCTCGTCGGCGACGACCTCTTCGTGACCAACACCACGCGCCTCGCGCGCGGGATCGAAGAGGGGATCGCGAACTCGATCCTGATCAAGGTCAACCAGATCGGGACCCTGACCGAGACCCTCGACGCCATCGCCATGGCTCGCCGGGCTCGCTACACCGCGGTCATCAGCCACCGCTCGGGCGAGTCCGAGGACACCACGATCGCCGACCTCGCGGTCGCGACCGGCGTCGGCCAGATCAAGACCGGCTCCCTGAGCCGGACCGATCGCGTCGCCAAATACAACCAGCTCCTCCGAATCGAGGAAGAGCTCGGGCGCGCCGCCCGCTACGCCGGGCGCGACGCCTTCCCTCCAGGAGTGAGTGTGTGACCCAGCCAGCGCCAGCAACGAACGAGGCCACTGAGGCCACCGTCCTTGGCGGACACAGCGAGGTCTCCGGCCGCCTGGCCGCCTCGCGCGTCCGTCGCCGAGCCGCCTTTCGCGAGGTGGCCTACTTGACGGGTTTGTTGCTGAGCGCTGGCCTGACCTACTGGATCCTGATCCTGCTTCCGAGCAGGCTCCACACCGAGGAGCTCCGATCGCGGACCGAGAAAGCCCGCAGCGAGGTCAAGGCCAGCCAAGAGCGGATCGCCAGGACCCAGCGCGACACTCAGGCTCTCCGTGACGACCCCTACCTCGTCGAGCGGACCCTGCGGACCCGGCTGGGCTACCTGGCCCCAGGCGAGCGGGTCTTCAGCCCCAAGTGATCGCCGGGAGGTCGGAGCAGCCCCCGCGAAGCGGCGGACGCTGCTCCTAGCGCTTGCCACCCTCGTCCTCGCGCCTCTGGTGCTGCTGCACTGTGGCTCACTGCTCCGGGCCTGCCTCGTTTCTGATTCGTAGACCGAACCATTGGCTCGAGAGCGCCCTGAAGGCAGAAGCTGCGGCTCCCTATCGCGAACTCTGGCCCCAACTCGTGGTCGTCCGCGCCTTGCTCCCGGGCTGACTCGAGCACGTCGCTCGAGACGAGCAAGAGGCCTCGACCTCGCCCCACTACCAGTCGTTCGAGCGGACCTACTTTCGTTTGGCGAACGCTCCTCTAGCCCCGCCTGGATTCGGCGGGACCTACCTCAAGAGCCTCTACCCAGGGACGCCTCAGCCCTCAGATCAGGTCTTGACCTGTGTCGGCGATTGGACCCTGGCCACCGGGCCGAAGCCCGGAGCCGTGTTCGAGATCGTGGCCTACACCGAGGGCAGATATCCCCAGGAAGCGCGCTGGCTGCTCGGCTCGCAACCTTCACGCCAGCTCGTTGCTTGCACGCCGAGCCTTGGGCGAGGTGTTCACCCCGATCCGACCCGGCCCCCGCTGAGCTGCCCTAATCCTGTGTTGGGGCTGGGATTTGGCCCTAGATCCGGAACAATCGCGGCGTGAATGAGCCATTCGAGGTCGTGGTGGTCGGCGCCGGCCATGCAGGAGTCGAGGCAGCCCTAGCAGCAGCCCGAATGGGGCGGCGGACTGCGCTCTTGACGGCCAACCTCGACACCGTCGGGAAGATGTCCTGCAACCCCGCGATCGGCGGCCAAGCCAAGGGGCAGATCGCGCGCGAGGTGGACGCTCTAGGCGGGGCCATGGGCCAGGCCATAGATGCCGTCGGGATCCACTTTCGGCTCTTGAACACGAGCAAGGGCCCCGCGGTCCGCGCCCCGCGAGCCCAGGCTGACAAGCCGCGCTACGCGGCTTGGATCAAGCGCCGCTGTGAAGAGCAGCCGAACCTCCTCCTCCGCCAAGAGCTCGTCGAGGACGTGATCCTGAGCGGCGGGCCCGAGGGGACCGGCGGGCTCGGCCCGGGCTCGGTGGTCGGGGTGCGCGTCGCTGGGGGACGTATCTATCGCGCTCAGACCGTGATCCTGACCAACGGGACCTTCCTGAAGGGCGTCCTGCACCTCGGCTCCAGTCAACAGGCCGGGGGCCGAATGGGAGAGCCGCCCTCGCAGCTCTTCCAGGCCCTGCTGGAGGCTGGCGTCCAGACAGGACGCATGAAGACGGGCACGCCGCCGCGGGTCAACGGACGGAGCCTAGACTACAGCAAGCTCGAGGTCCAGCCCGGCGACCTCGACCCGGTCCTGTTCAGCTACCTCTCGCAGGCCCCGAGCCTGGAGCAGATCGATTGCTGGATCACCTACACCAACGCCGAGACCCACGCCGCGATCCACGAGAACCTCGAGCGTTCGCCTCTCTACTCGGGGGTGATCGACGGGATCGGGCCCCGCTACTGCCCCTCTCTCGAGGACAAGGTCGTCAAGTTCCCCGGCCGAGAGCGGCACAAGGTCTACGTCGAGCCTGAGGGCCTCGACACCCATGAGGTCTACCTCAACGGGATCTCGACCTCGATGCCCGCCGACGTCCAAGAGGCGATCGTGCGCTCGATCCCGGGCCTTGAGCGAGCAGAGATCCTGCGCTACGGCTACGCCGTCGAGTACGACTTTTTCCCTCCGACCCAGCTCTCGCCCTGGCTCGAGCTCGAGCAAATCCCGGGCCTGTTCTTGGCGGGTCAAGTCAACGGCACGACCGGCTACGAGGAGGCCGCGGCCCAAGGGGTCGTGGCCGGCTTGAACGCGGCCCTGCGCGCCCGCGGCCAGGCGTCGGTCCAGATCGGCCGGGACCAGGGCTACCTGGGCGTCCTCTGCGACGACCTCGTGACCCAGGGAACCCATGAGCCCTACCGAATGTTCAGCTCTCGGGCCGAGCACCGGCTCCTGCTCCGCTACGACAACGCCGATCAGCGCCTGACGCCCCTGGGGCGCGAGCTAGGCCTCGTCGACGACGCGCGATGGGAGGTGTTCACGCGCAAGCGCGAAGCCCTCGAGCGCGGGCGCGCGGTCCTGGCCGCTGACCCCAAGCTCGACAAGGCGCTCCGGCGTCAGGGGACGACACTTCGGGAGCTCGGCGCCGAGCTCCCCGCGGTCCAAGCGCTCTCGGACGAGGTCTGCCAACTCCTCGACGTCGAGTGGCAATACGCTCCCTACATTGAGCGCCAGGTCGCTCAGATCGAGCGCCACCGCGGCCTGAGCGAGCTGAGCCTTCCCGCCGACCTCGACTACCGCGGCCTTGAGACGCTCCGCCTCGAAGCCCGCGAGAAGCTGAGTCGAGTTCGTCCTCGTAGCGTCGGGCAGGCTGGTCGAATCTCGGGGGTCAGCCCGGCTGACGTCTCGGTGTTGCTGCTTCACCTCCGGGCGCAGGGACACTTGGGCGACTCGGCCGGTCCAGGAGTTCAAGCTCCTCGCTGAGCGCGCTCGTTACGGAGAGGATCGGATATGCTCTGGCCCTTCAATTCCCTGTTCCTCCCCTGGATCACCTTCAAGGAGAACCCCTGACCTCGCAAGTTGAAGTTTCTGGTGCACCCGGCACCCCTTCTCCTTCTCCTTCTCCTTCTCCGCCCGACTCGAAGGGGATCGTGGAATGGGCGCTACCGGTGGTGCTGAGCCTGGCCCTGCTGGCCGGGGCGATCCTCCAGAAGCTTGCGACTGGCATTCAAGTCGAGTTGATCACGCTGGGGCTCCTCGCAGCCCCCTTGCTCCTCAGCGGTTGGTCCCTTCGCGAAGGCCTCACCGCCTCCATACGCTGGACCGCGGCCCCTGCCCTCGCAGCGTTGGCAGCGGTGCGACCTGCCGGGGTCGAACCTTGGGGCCACGTCCTCCTGGCCCTAGCCCTCTTGTTCTGGTTCAGGCCACGACGGCCACAGGGTCAGCCAGCCCCCGAAAGCCCTGGAGCCCGCAGCGTCTCTCTGGCCCTGCTAGCGCTTGGAGCCGTCGCTGTGGTCGCCGGGCTGGCCCTCAAGATCGAAGGGGCTTTGGTAACGACGCTCCTTCTGATTCCCTTGGGTTGGGAAGCTCTGGCCGACTGGAGGGAGCAAGCCAGGAATGCAGCCCTCCGTCGCGGCGCGACCGGTTGGATCCTCCTGGCCCTGAGCCTCACGACCCTCGTTCGCGAGGAGTTTCACTTCGCCCTCCCCGTGGCCTGCGGCTTGGCCAGCCTCCAAGCGCTCCGCCAGGCCATGGACCGAGCGCTCACTCCCGAGAAGCGAAAGCGGCTCCGGAGACCACTGCTGAGACTGACCGCGCCCCTCTTTCTGCTGCTCTGCCTCTATGCCTGCGGCGAGGTCGCGTTCCAGGTCGTCCCCAACCGTTACTCGAGGCTGATCGTGCCCTCGAAGACCAGCTACTTTCACACCCCGAACACCAAGACGACTTTCCGCGGGGGCTACTACTGCGAGCCGGACCATCTCGAGCCAGTCGAGGTCAGCTGGAACGCCCACGGCTGGTTCGACCACGACCATGAGCTCACCAAGCCAGCCGGGACACGCCGTGTCCTGGTGGTCGGTGACAGCTACGTCGAAGGAATGCAGGTCGCGCTCGAAGAGCACTTCCACCGCATCCTCGAGCGGGAGCTAGCCAAGCAGACCTCCCACGAGGTCGAGGCGATCTCGTATGGCTGGGCAGGCTGGGGGCAGCGAGACGAGCGCATTGCGATCACAGAGGGAATGCGGAACCACGCCATCGAATTCCCTCCAGGCTTGGACTACCAACCCGACTTGGTGGTCCTGGAGCTCTTGCCCGCCAACGACATTCGGAACAATCACCCCAAGCTCGAGAAGATCTCCTACCAGCAAGTCGCGACGCCCTTTCGAAGCAAGTTCGTTGGCGCCCTAGACAGGCGCCTCTACTTCAGCGCATTCCTGTTGGAGAAGCTAGACCACCTCCGCTTGAAGTTCGATGCCAAGCAGGAGCCCATAGACGGCGAGATCTTTCGGGTTCCCTCGCCCCGACTCCCCGAGCTCTGGGAGGAGGCCTGGCAATTCACCGAAGCCGAGTTGATCAAGATCCGCGACGCGGTCAGGGCCCGGGGAGCGCGTCTCGTCGTCGTCCTGTTCACCTCCCAAATGGAGCTAAATCAACTCGCTGGTCTCGAGATCAAGGGCTTCGATTTTCGTCGCCCCTCCCTGCAGGCAGTCGATCTCTGCGCGAAGCTCGAGATCCCTTGTCTAGACCTCGCGCCTCTCCTCGTCAAGAAGGGTGAGGGCCGCCCTCTCCACTACGAATACGACGGCCACTGGAACGCCGAGGCGCACAGGCTTGCGGCGATTGAGACGGCACGGTTCCTGGCGGAGACGAATGTCTGGCCTCCTGAGGTTGAGTGATGCACGAGGCAGCGGGAGAAAATGGGCAGGCCCAACCTGACGACGCTCCGCCTTCAGCCCCCGCAGAGGGGCAGGAAGAGGCTACCGCGGCAGCGCCTACGGTCTGGCGCCACGCCTCAGCCCAGCTGCTCTGGATCCTGCTGCCCGTAGTGATCTGGTCGCTCTACGTCGGAGACCCTCGCGGCGAGCCGATCCCCCAGATGGACGCGAGTCTCAAGGGGCGTCTGGCCTACTACGACCTCCACAAGGAGGAGTTCGACCTCGTTTGGATCGGCGACAGCCGCACCCTGTGCGGGATGCACCCTGACCGCCTCGACCCCCTCCTGAACACGCGTTCGCTCAACCTCGCGGTCTGGGCAAACTGGTTTCCAACGCAGTATCCCTTCATGAAGGATCTTGTCCCGAAACTCCGGCCAGGAACGACGGTCGTCTGGTCTATCGGAGATCAGAACTTCAGGCCCGTCAACTCCATCATCTCGAAGCAGTATGCGATCCCGCTCTCTGACGTTCCGCTCTACCTCTCGCTAGGGCTCTCCTGGGACTCGCTGCGGCCCAACCTCTTGGAACACTCTCTCCTCGGCGCGCCGGTTCGCCCTCTCCTGGGGACCGCGACTGGGCTGCGCTCGAAGTTCGACGCCTATGGAGCGCGAGTCCTGCATCCCGCTCCCGTCCCGCAGCACCTCGAGCGCTCTGAGCTTAGCGAACAGGCGGAGCGGCTCGTCGCAGAGCTACAGAAGGACCCTCGGAACCTCTACGTTCGGATCGTCTACCACCAAGGCAAACCGACCTCGGTGATGGCGAACCGTAGCCTCGGCGGCTACATCCGCCACGAGATCGACCACGAGTTCTTCCGCGCTCAGCAACGCAAGACCCTGGAGGCGAGCTTAGGGGCTCCGCCCGCCCAAGAGTTCCAAGCCGACCCTGCGCGTTGGCAACTCTTCGTGCGCCTCCTCGAGTTCTGTAAGCAGCACGAGGTGCGCCTCATCGTCAACGAGGTCGAGGAGGCGCCGAACATGTATGGCCAGCCTGGCTCGCGCGCCGCTCGCCGACGTTTCATGAAGGACAAGGTTCAGGCTGAGGTCGAACGCCAGGGATTCAGATACACGCGACCGGATTACGACCGCCTCTCTGATGAGCACTACTTCGACTACAACCACCTCAATCGGCGCGGGGTCGATGCCTACTCCCCCCTCCTAGCCGAGGCCCTTCGTCCGGCTCTTTAGTGCTCTTTAACTCCCCCGAATACCTCCTCTTCTTCGTCCTCATCTTCGCCGTCTCCTGGGCGCTGCGGAAGCGCACGTCCTTGCGAATCTGGGCGATGCTCCTGGCGAGCTACTACTTCTATGCGAGCAACAACAGCTGGCTGATCGTCCTGATCCTGATCTCGACCCAGATCGACTTCGTCGTCGCCAAGGCGATCGAGGACACCGAAGACGCCACTCGGCGACGGAGGCTCCTCCTCATCTCGCTCTTCGGGAATCTCGGGATGTTGGCCTTCTTCAAGTACTCGAACTTTCTCGTCAACACCGGGGTGGCAGGGCTCCAGTTCTTCGGTGCCCAGGTGGATCACAGCCCCTGGAAGATCCTGCTCCCAGTCGGAATCAGCTTCTATACCTTCCAGAGCATGAGCTACACGCTCGATGTCTACTTCCGACAAATCAAAGCAGAGCGGACCTGGTCACGCTTCGCCTTCTACGTGACCTTCTTTCCGCAGCTCGTCGCCGGCCCGATCATGCGGGCCAGCAGCTTCATGCCGCAGATTGGCCTCGAGCCAGAGCTTGACGCACAGGGCTTCGACCACTCGCTGGCGCTGGTCGCTCGGGGTCTGCTCAAGAAGATGGTCCTCGCGGACTACTTCCTAGCCCCCTTCGCCGACGCCGCCTTTGACACGCCGGGTGCCGTGAGCGGAGTCGGGGCCTGGGTCGGTCTCTACGCGTTCACGTTTCAGATCTACTTCGACTTCAGCGGCTACACGGATATCGCCATCGGTTGCTCGCGCCTCCTCGGCTTCAAGCTCCCAGACAACTTCAACCTCCCCTACATCGCCGTCAGCTTCTCGGACTTTTGGCGGCGCTGGCACATCTCGCTCTCCGGGTGGCTGCGGGACTACCTCTACATTCCGCTCGGCGGCAATCGCTCCGCGACCGCCCACGGCGTCTATCGAAACCTCTTGATCACGATGCTCCTAGGAGGCCTCTGGCACGGAGCCGCTTGGCACTTCGTCATCTGGGGAGCCCTCCATGGCCTCTACCTCGTCGTCGAGCGCTATTTCGGCGCCAGCGTCCGGCCCGAAGACCTCGCTATGAAGAGTCCGCTCGCGGTCTTCGTGCGGCGCTTCCTGGTCTTCCAGTGCGTCGTCCTGACCTGGCTGGTTTTTAGGGCCCAGGACACCGCCCACCTCGTCGACCTGATTCAAGCGCTCTTCGGAGGGGCCAAGGGCTCCCTCGTCGTCAACGGTGGGCTCGTAATGTGCGTTCTCGTCATCCTCGGAAGCTACGCCTCGCAGTTCCTCAACCTGCGCTGGAACGTAACGGAGAAGTTCGTCAGCCTGCCCATGCCCGTGAAGGGCCTCGGCTACTCACTCCTAGCCTTGGCTGTCGTGACCTTCAACCAAGGCGCCAAGGCCTTCATCTATTTTCAATTCTAAGAACCCACCGGCTCCAGGTTGATTCCCAGCCTTCCCCTGGGGCGGCCGGTATAGTCCTGCCCCCTTAGGCACGCCCTCAGGCTGGCGAGAAGACACATGCGGACTCGACTTTGGCTACAGATCCGAACCCTCGAGCGTTGGATTCTGCTACCGCGACAAGGCCTCGGGATCACGATCCTCCGCCTGGTCTGCATCGCGTGCGCGATCCCCTTCGCGGCCTTCTACTTGGCCGGGGTCGGCGTCGATGTCGAGCGCGTGCTCACTCCCAGTCAGTTTCAGCCGCTCCTGACTGAGAAGGGCGAGGCCGGACATGGAGTCGAGTTGGCGCTCCCGAGCAGCCTCGGGGATACCCCTGGACAGCGCCCGAGCCGCCTCCGCTTCTTCGAGGACGGAGTCGAGCTAGGCCTCCCCCACGCCTCGCCTGAGGCGATCAACCGCGAAGGAGGTGGGCGCTTCTCGCTCCTCGCTGAGAGTCTGAGCTTCTCTGCGAGCGACAACACGGATCCTCGGACGAACGGTCGCACCTACTCGGTTCGCTACACGACCCTCGCCGGCAACGCGCTCGTAGCCTGGGCAATCCTCGCCTTGGCCTACCTGCTCTGCGCTCGGCCGCTCCGGGACCTCCTCCTCCGGCTCGAGAGAATGCACCCAGGCTGGCTGCTGCTCGGGTTCGCTTTGCTCACGATTGGGCTCCGCCTCTATTGGGGCTACGACACGGGGATCGTCGACTACGCGCGGGTTCGCCAAATGCCCTTCTCTGACGCCCAGGGCTGGATGGAACTCAGCGAGGACTTCGCTCGCGGAGCACGGATCAACATGAGCTGGGAGGTCTGGGACGCTCGTCGACCCATGACCTACGTCTTGAACGGCTCTTGGATGGCCGTGTTCGGCATCTCGACCCTCTCGATAGTCGTCTTCAACGTCCTCTGCTCAGCGATCTCAGCGGCCCTGATCTTCGACGCCTTGCGGCGCCTCACGATCTTCCCGATCGCTCTCGCGGGAGCGCTCCTCCACGTGACCTCGGCAGCAGACGCGGCTTACGCCACGACGACCCTCAGCGAGCCCAGCGGCTATTTCTTGAGCAACGTCGCGATCTGGTTCCTGGCGCGGGCGGTCGTCGGCGAACGACGAGGAGAGGCACCGCGAGGACTCTACTTCCTGGCCGGCGCAACGATCGCGATCGCGAACCTCTCCCGCCCCTTGACCCTCCTCAGCGCTCCCGCGATCCCGCTTCTGGTCCTCCTCCTCCTCTCCCGTCGCGGGCTCAGCAAGCGCAGAGTCTGTGCGGGAGCGATTCGGGCAGGGTTCTTCGTAGCCTTGGGACTCGTGGTCTTCATAGGCCCTTGGGTGATCCGCCAACAGCTCAAGCACGGGATCTCGACCCTCTCCGACAACACAGCGGAGATGCTCTTCGCCGCCAGCGATCCAGAGCACAGCACTTGGAGCCCGGAAGTCAGTCTCGAGGCCACCAAAGCCGGTCACTGGTCCTGGGCAGATCGCAACGCGTATTTCAACGCGCGCCTCAAGCAGAACCTCAAGGATCATCCCGATCACTATGCCGAGGTGATCGTGAGGAGCGCGGCCTCTGCGCTGATCGGGCGAATGGCCTTAGCGCACTGGTGGGCCTTCGCCCTCCTCCTCTTGGCGCTCTGGAGCTCTGGAGGGCGTAGGGCCACCGGTGAGTTCTTCGTGTTCTCCGGCGTCGCCCTCGCCGTGACCTTGGCTATGGCCTATGGAATCAAGACTCCGCGCGTTTGGGTGTTCTTCTTCCTCGGGAGCGCCCTCGCTCTCCTCCAAGCGGACCTCCTCGCCCTCCTCGTCGTCTCGCTGGGCTTCACCCTGTTCAGCATCGGCCTCGTGGCCGCTCCCTATCCTCGCTTCACCTACTCCCTCCACTGGCTCGCGTTGGCCGTCGAGGTCTGGGCCGTGTGGCAGCTGAGTCGAGTCGCCCGCCGTGGCGGCCCTCCTCCAGACCTGGAGGCGCTGCGGGCAGAGGGGCTCCAACCGGCCCTCTCGGGAGAGCGCTCGGCGACCCGGCTCTTGACGCGAGTCTTGCTCCTCTTGACCTGCGTGCTCGGGCTTGGTCTGGCGATCGCCCTCGCGCGGACCTGGCGCCCCCAAATCTCGCCTCCCCTCGAGCCCCTGGCTCAAGGAGACGCCTGGCTCTCCTCCGCCCTCGCCTGCCCCGCAGCCGCGGACTACGCCGCGGTCAGCTCCAAGCTCGTCGTGCGTCGCTTCAACATTCGGAGCAACTACCTCGCGAAGTTCAAGGCCGGGGAGCATGTCACTCACGCCTCGGGCTTGTTCCGGTTCCAGAACTACGACCGCTCCTACTTCCAGACCGCTCCGCCGACACACGTCCCCGCGGGACTCCCGCTCCTAACTTCCCACGCCACGTTCCCTGCCCTCTTGGAGATCGAGGGAGAGGTCGCCGTGACAGCGGTCGGTTTCTGGGTCGCGTCCGGCCCGGAGATTTGGGGTGGAAAGCGCTCGGCCTTGTTCGAGGTCCTAGCCTTCACTCGAGGCCAAGCGCCGGGTGAGGAGCCCTGGGTTTGGGGCGCCGCAGAGGATCGCCGAGCCCAAGCCCCGGTCCTCGAGAAGGCGGCGGCAGCTGGAGCGCTTTATACAGACCCCAGCCGGTGACCCTTGGCCAACTACCGCAGGAGTTCGAGGGCTAGTGAAGCCTGGCTCGGACTGCGACCCACGGCGAGAAGGCCCAGCAGCGACTCGGCTTGGGCAGGATCGTTGGTCGCGAGGACCCCTCCGCTGAGCCCCGCCTCGTTCAGCTCGGGATCTGGGAGGAGCTGGACGTAGTCGAAAGCGCTCGCGCAACCCGCCGCGCGCCAAGCTCGCGCCGGCACGAGGTCCCAGCGAGCGACGCGTCCCCGCCGGAGGTGCTTCGCGAGCGCGACCGCGAGGTGGCCAAAGGTCCAGCGGACGTTGACCTCCAAGAGCGGGTGCAGGCGGAGCTCCTCCTCGCGGACGACCAAGGCGTCGATCCCGGCCGGACCTCGATAGCCACGCCGGGCCAGAGCTGCGCCGGCCGCGCGAGCGCAGCCCGTGAGGAGATCCAAACCTCTGACCCCGCCTGCCTCGCCTCGCGCCTCGTGCAGGAGGCGAAGAGCTCCCGGCGAGAGGAAGCGACGCGCCGGGCCGATCCAGTGGCCGCGATAGCGCCCGCGGGCGTCAGTTCGAAACGCGGTCAGGGAGGGTTCCTCGACCAGCCCCGCGGGCCCGACCTCGAACACCAGCGAGAGGTCGGCCTCGCGCTCGTGCCAGGGCTCGAGCCGGAGAGGACCCGCGCCCAGGCTTCGCTCGACCCAGCCGCCGAGGTTGGCGTCGAGGCCGAGGAGCCCTTCGCCTGGCGCCAGCCGCCGCAGCCCCTCTCCGCTCGAGCTGAGGGCGGCTTTGAGGACCCACCACCTTCCCTCGTCTCCCCGGGCTCTGATCGCGCGCTCGACCTCGGCCAGGCTCTCGCAGGTCACTCCGCGCGCCTGGACCACCAGAGGCGAGGCGAAGGCCTCGGGGCCCAGGCCCGGGGCCCCTTCCCTCGCGACCTCCTCCAGGAGGCCGGCCGCCCACGCCTTGCTCGAGAGCTCAGGGAGGGCGCGCGGGTCATGAGGGAGGGAGCCCAGCGGAGCCAGGGTCTCGACCGCGAGCGGGTCCCAAGCCCAGGGACGCAGTCGTCCAAGGACACGTTGGCCGAGCGCATCTTGAAGGGCGCGCCTGATCTGGGGCCCGCGCCCGGGAAGGGCCTGGCCGACCGCGACCCACTCCACCTGAGGCAGCCCGAGCGCGGCCAAGGTCTGGCGCCAGCCGAGGCTGGGGACCTCGGAGACCAAGACCAGATCGTCGGGCCGAGCCGCGAAGGCCAGGCTCGCGCCCAGGTCAGCGGCCAGCTGCTGGTGGCTCCGAGGCGGCGTGTGGGGCCCCGCGCCTGGGATCATGGCCCGCTCTCCTCCGGGCCGGAACCAGAGCAGATCCGGCGGGCGACCGCGCGAGCCGCCGGCCAAGACGAGCTCGGCCAAGAAGGCCTCGCTGAGCCCCGCTGCCAAGCGGGCTTCGCGCTGGAAGGTCCCGCTCCCGCGAGCCCGGCGGGGGGTCAAGCTCTTGGGGAGCAGTCGCCGGTAGGCGCTCCAGTCGTCCTCGCCGGGGGCCCAGCGTCCGAGCCACTCGCTCCCGAGGCGGACGTGGCCGATCTCCTCCTCGTAGACCCGACGCAAGATAGCCGCGCTGGCGACGTCGCCTACCGCGCGAAAGCGCTCCTCGTAGTCCCGCGCGAAGTCGAGGTTGGCCTGCTCAAAGGTCAGGGCCATACCGGTTACGTAGTCCAGGGGCTGTCCCATGCAGGCCAGGGTGTCCCAGAGATAGCGCGAGAGGCCGACCTCGCCGAGGTCCATGCCGAGCTCACGACAGCGATCCAAGTAGAGCTGGAGGTGACTCTGCTCCTCGACCAAGACCCGCGCGATCTCCAGGCGAAACTCAGGCGGAGCGTCAGGGAAGCGCAAGAGCGCGAGGGCCTGGAGTTCCAGAGCTTGGAGCTCGTGGTTGGCGAAGCTGTGCAGGACGTGAGCTCGGGCGCTGGGGTCCTCGAGCCCACTCAGGGGCGGTGCCTCGAGGCGCTCCTCGCTAGGGCGGAGGCTGCCGGCGCGCCCAGGCAAGTTGGGGACGCGCTCTAGAGCGGCGCCCGGGGCGGAGTCGCGGAAGCTCCCCGGCTGGAGGAGCTTCTCCTCCAGCGTCCCTCCGAACACGATCGACTCGGCCCAAGCGCGCAGCTCCACAGCTACCTCCGGCCCTCAAGGTAAGCGCAAGTGCGCGCCGACAAGGGGAATAGGAAGAGGTGGGCGATGAGCACAAGCAACGACACGAGCAAGTCCAAGAGCACCAAGAGCAAGGCCGCCAAGAAGCCCGCCAAGAAGGCTCCTGCCAAAGCCAAGTCGAGCAAGCCCAAGACCGCGCGGAAGCGGAAGGCTGCTCCCAAGTCGAAGCCAGCCCCCAAGGCTGGAGTTCGACTCCCTTGGGCCGAGGTCGTCAGCCGGGTCATGGGTCAGCCTGGCCAAGAGGCCGCGGCGCCTCCTCAGCCCCTCGCTCGACCCGAGTCCGAGGCCCCCAAGGCCGCGCCGACCACGATCCGCTTCCCGGCGCCCACGCCGCGGCCTGCGTCTCAACTGGACAGTTTCGGGCCCGACGAGTGGGTCTCAGTGACCTACACCGGCGAGGAGGTCTTCGTCCACGGGAAGGCTGGGATCTTCGCTCGCGGCACGACCACCCACCTCCGCGGGAAGCTCGCGCGAGAGCTCGCCAACAAGCCAGGTTTCCGGGTCCGCCGCGCGGCCTAGGTCCTTCGAAGAGGGCGAAGGCCGTCTTGGACCTGCCCGTGAACGGGTCGTGAGCTCCTAGGGTTGGCTCAGGTGCTCTTTGGCCCGCGCCAGGAGCGCGTGCGGATAGCGGCGACCGAGGTCATAGCGCGCTGCCAGGTCCAGCAAAGGACCGCGCGCCTCGGGGGGTGAGTCTGCCGCGAGGAGGTAGAGCGCGCAGGCTTTGTCGTCTGGCGAGAGCGCGAGCTTGCTCAGGGCGACCGAGTCCCCGGATTCGAGGACGGAGCCCAACGCAGGCCAGGCTCCCTCGCTCTTGCTGAGCAGCTCGCCCAAGCGCTGGCGCGAGGCCTTGGCTTCGGCCTCAGCCTTGGCGGCGAGGGTCCAAGCCAGCGCCAGTTGGAGGGACTCGCTGGGCCCCTTGGCCTCGCCTGCCTCTGCGGGCTTCCCGCTACCTAGGGCGACTTGAAACGCGAGCCGGACCCGGAGCACCTCGTCCTTGAGCTGCGGGAGGCCTCCTCTGAGATCGTCCCAGCGCTTCTCCAGGCCGTGGAGGGAGAGGCTGGCTAGCAGAGCCAGCTGGCGGGGATCGTCGCGATCCGAGAGGCGTTGCCGATAGCGCTGAGATGCCTCGCGGGCGAGGTCGCTCTGGCCTGCGGCCACAAGGGCCTCGAGGTAGCGCTGCAAGACCGGGAACGAAGTCGGCGCGGCCTTGAGGGCGCGCTCGAGTTCACTCGCCAAGAGAGCCCACTCCCTTTGTCCACACCGGACGAGAAAGCGGAGGTTCGCGAAGTTCGCATCACGCGGGCGCGCCTGGCAGGCGGCATCGATCGCCGTCCGCGCGGCCGGGTATTCGGCTCGTCGGAAGAGGTGAACCGCGACCCCGTAGTGAGCGAAGGGGTCGTTGGCGTCTAAGGCCAAGGCCTGGCGATAGCCAGCGAGCGCTTGGTCGGGGCTCTCTGCGAGCCGGGCTGAGAGCGCTAGGAGGGCGGAGTTGTCGGGCTCCTTAGCGCAGGCCGCGGCGTATTCCTCACGAAGCGCCTCGGCCTCCCCGGCTGCGCGCCGGAGGTCCTGGTGGGCGCGATGCCACTGGACCCGAACCGGTCGCTCCGAGAGGCGCGAGGCCAAGAAGGCAGCCCCAGCCGCAGCGTGGTCCTGGCGCGCAGCGCGAACGTAGAGGCCGAGGAGCGCGTCGTCGTCTGGAGTCCTGTGGAGATGGTGCTCAGCGTAGCGGAGGGCCCCTAGCGCGCCCCGTTGAGCGGGCGCCAAGGCGCCTAGGAGGTGGGCGGGCTCTCCTGGTGCCAACCCGATCCTGACCCGGGGGCCCTCGGGGGCGTCGTCGGGGAAGGGGGCGAAGACCTCGTCCACGCGCTCGAAGACGAGGACCTCACCCAGAGCCACGCGCCCTGGCGTCGCGGGTGGGCTCTGCCCAGGGGGACCGTAGATCGTCTCCTCCCACACGATCGGCGCCGCCGCGTCGAGGTTCAGGAGGTAGACCCTCCCCCCGAGGAGTCGCTCGAAGACGTTCCCCGTGATGGCGACCTCGACCGGCCGCGCCGTGGCCCCCTCGAGCTCGAGCATCAGGCGATGGCGCCCCTCTCCGAGGGGCACGGTCTGGAGCTTCTCGGGGGCCAGCTCGAGGACCTCACCGTGGGGGAGCGTGAGCTTGGCAGGCGCGCCGGTCCGGTTCAGGACCGTCAGCTCGCGTCCATGGGCGACGACCCGGTCGTTGACGAAGAGCCCTCCCGCGAGGAGGAGGGCCAGGGCCAGGAGGACCCCGCACTCGGGTTTCCGGCGCCAAAAGCCGGGGGAGGGAGCGGGCTCATTCACGGTCTCAGCCTGAGGTCCCGAACTGGATCTCGACGAAGACGAGCCAGGTCGAAGGGCGTCCGTCTCGGGTACCTGGCCGGAAGCGATAGCGAAGGCCAGCCTCGCGAGCGGCCTTGTCGAGGCGCTCACAGCCCGCTGATGTCGCGACCTCCGAGGACAGGACCCGGCCCCTGGCGTCGACCTCGAGGAGGAGGCGAGCCTTGCCCTTATGCCCTCGTCGCCGGCAGTGGGAAGGGAGCCTCACTCGAGGCTGCTCCTTGACCTTCGGGACCACGAGGGTGGCCTGCCTCTGCCGTGCGATGGGCGACCTCCGCGCCACCCGGGACTCCGCCTTTCGAGGCACTGCAGGAGCGGGGCGCCGAGGGCGCTTCTTCGCCACAGGGCGAGGCGCAGGGCGCTTCTTGGGAGCGGCCTTGGGCCGAGGGGTGAAGGTTCGGAAGCTGCGCGCGGCGTTCAGACCTGGCTTTGTGGGGTCGCTGATCCTCGACTTTGGCCGGGGCTCAGCACTCGGCGGCTCCCAGGCGGGCTCCCACTCTTCGTCGACTTCCGGCAGGAGCGCAGGTTCTGAAACCGCAGGCGCGGGGGTCAGCTCGACGCGCGCCTCAGACCGAACCGCGTGGGTCCAGGACGTCTCGAGATGCGCGCTGCGGGCCTCGGCCGGCTCGCGGAGGTGAGGTAGGGCCCAAACCGAGAGCACGGCCAGGAAAGCCGCGTGAAAGCCGATCGAGGTCAGTGCTCCGCGGGCGCGGCGGCCCCAGCGCCTCGGATCGCGCTCCTGGCTACCTCGCCCTCGTGGCCTCAGCGGAGCACTCGCTGCTGAGACCTGCTGACCCGAGTCCCCCTCCGAAGCGGGAAGCTCAGGCGGCTGCGTGAGAGGCGTCGACCGGGGAGGGAGGAGGGACATCGACCCCAGTTTAGCCCCTTTCTGCCGCCTAGCCTCACTGCACTTGCCCCTTCAGGCCAGCGGCGATCTCGAGGCTTCCGAACCTGACTCGGGCGAACTCTTCCACCGAACGGGGACACTCCCTTCGGGGCCTCGAGCCTCGCTAGCCGGAGTTCGGCACGAGGGACTGCGGTTGAGGCAAGACGCCAGCAGCCAGGGCCAACGCCTCCGGTAGCACGACGCGCCCACTCTTGAGCTTCCGGCGCATCCTCTTGCCCGTCTTAGGCTGGTGGCTGACGAAAGGCAGCTTCTACTTCACCGCCATCCTCTCTGGACTAGCCGAGCCCACCTGCGAGCGCCATGCTGCGAGGGTGAACGACGACACCATTGCAGACCTAGAACACCGCTTCCGCGAGACAGGAAGCTCAGCGGACGAGGCGGCGTGGCTCGAGGAGAGGATCAGGATCGGAGAGCTCCGCGAGTTCCTTCTCCTGCCGAAGGGACTCCTTCGAGACTTGAGCCATGAGCTAGATCTCAGTCGCCGTGACCCAGCTCTAGAGCTTGCAGAGAGGGCCCTCGAGCGAGGAGGAGAGATCCTTGTTGCTGAGGTGGAGCGTGGGGTGCGCAACCCTGACCCAGTCGACTTTCTCTTCCCCGCTCGGCTCGCCCAGGTCGTTGGGATTCGTCCGAGCGCCACTGGCGGCAAGCGGCTCCGAATCGAAGAGAAGGGAGAGGAAGTTGAGGTCGCTGGATTCCTCGAGCGTGACCCTCCCTTCGCCGTTGGTGGCTACCTGCTGGGTGGAGGAGAAAGCAGAGAAGAGGAGGCGCTGGAGCGATTGGTCCGAGACCTCAAGACCACGCTGCCTCTGCTGGACAGCCTGACGGAGATCGGAAGACGGGTCGTGTCCTCTCCCCCCATAGTTCCGTCACCGGCGTCAGAGGACGATTTGGTGGCCGCAGAGGCTCAGATCGGGTTCGCCCTTCCGGTCCCACTCCGGAAGGTCCTCAGGCAGGTAGCGAACGGAGGGTTCGGTCCGGGCCACGGGCTTGCCGGTGTTGGCGAGCAGGGTCACCGAGCTGGGACCTTCGCAGGCCACGGGCGGGACAGCCTCGAGGACGGCTATCTGAACTGCCTGGCGGCGGGCTCCCGCTCTCCTGACTGGGACTGGCCTGACGGCCTTCTGCCCCTCGTGGACAAAGGCTGCGGCACGTATGTCTGCCTGGCAGCCAACCATCCCGGTCAGCCTGTGATCGAACTCTGCTTCGACGGCTTGGAGGAGGAGGGGGTATCGGTCGGCGACATGCTAGGTGACTTGCTGGCTGACGATCTCCGAGTGCCGATTGAGGCGTTCGTCGAGTGGCTGTCTGCGTGGCTGAGGACAGAGCAGCGTTGGCTCTAGGGGCTGAGGTAGGCCCGGAGAAGGTGCTGCCCTCCCCGCTCGGCTTCCGCGCCAAGTGCGGAAGCCGAGCCTCAGAACCCTCACTACCCGTTCTGAGCGTTCTGAGCGGACTCGCCCGCTGCGAGGCTGAGTCGACCTGCCCTGGTCAGCTCGAGCACGCAGGTGTCGGGTAGAGGGAGAGCATGATTGCCAGCCCTAGTTCACCCGCCAGCTTTACCAGACGCGCCGGAAGGTAGTCGCCCTGCATGGCGACTCCGTCGTTGTGCAGTCGGCAGTCGTGTCCGAAATCGAGGTGAGCGTCCTCCACGCCCACCCAGGCGACGAGTTTGAGCAAGTCAGCCATGTGCTCCTCCATGAACCGCACCACGTTCTTGGCTTGGTCTCGGATCGCTCCCACAGCGCTGACTCGAACCGAGAGCCCGCTGTGGTCTCGCTGCCTCCCGCTAGGACTAGTCTCGCCCTCTCGCCAAACGTCGCAGCCTGGGATCGAAACTGCGGCCAACGCAGCGTCAACGTCGAAACGGCCTCGAATCGTGAGAACACAGCCCGGCACTAGTCACTCTCCTCCGATCGAACCAGCACCCTACTGCGTGCCGCCTGGGCGTGTGGATCAGTTCCGCCCCGTGCGCCCGGCCTCAGGGGGGGGCGGCACCTTCCTACCTCTCCCTACCTCGCCTTCAACTGCACCGACCTCCCCGAGATCCTCCGAGGACTAGCCGAGGCCAGCCTGCGCCGTCATGCTGTGCAGGTGAGACGTCCTGTGTCCACCCCGAAACCATCCGCCCCTCTACCTCGGGCTCAGAGCAGGGTGGACGCTCCCCTGCTCCACGCTGTCAGCGTCGGCCCAAGTTGCTTCGCAAG
>Ga0316202_10000770_pt1 | contig 30442 bp, 34 predicted proteins | sample 3monrhotite_MG_FD_204934 | JGI IMG/M metagenome (GOLD analysis project Ga0316202, IMG submission 204934) | Microbial mat bacterial communities from mineral coupon in-situ incubated in ocean water Damariscotta River, Maine, United States -... | ecosystem: Environmental > Aquatic > Marine >...
CGATGGTTATGGACGTACAATAATGAACGACCTAACATGGCTATCGGTGGCATTACTCCAGCTCAGAAACTGGCGTTAGCTGCATAACCTCTACTTTTAACTTCGGTTAAAAATGGGGGGATTACCCTGAGGCTCCTAACCTATCAAAGAATTTTATTGTTAGTCCGGCCCTTGTGCATTCTGCAAAAATGGAAAGTCAGATTAAGGGGCTCGATTATTAGTTGCAGACCTTGAGGATCATGCTGAACAAGTTTTTAATAGAGTGGCCGGTGCCAGGTCTTGAATGTTGAATACAGTTGATCGGAACCACTGGTTACGGCTGGGTGTATGAGAGCAGTGAAAAGAAGAGGCCGAGCGAGAGGCAGAGAGGGGAATAGTACTTTGTATCATATGTTGCGAACTCGGATGATTTAATCCTTTTGAAGAAGCCGACCAGTTTGAAGTCGCCGATGGCGCGCAGGGTAAAAATGGCGGCGAGCAGCCAGCCGAAATATACGGCGTAACTACCATACGGGATTGAAGTGAGATCATAAAAGGCGAGCAGGAAGGTCAGAGCGCTGAATGAGAGCAGGGCGAGGCCTACAAATACTATGGCGACGGGGCCGGGATCTATGGTGGGTGTTCCATCTATTTCAGGCACAGCTTTTCTCAAGCCTTTCTGGCCCCCGAAAGCCCAGTAAAAATGCAGCAGGCCAAGACCTGTCAATAGTATGATGACTGCAATGCTGATTATAATCATTATTCTCCCGAATTCCGCAGCAGACGTTCCATCAGAAATGTGACCATTTCACGGCGGCTATCAACAACGGCGACAACATGCACAGCGTCACCATGTATGCGATAGAGAATCCTCCAGGGTCTTTCTGTTAACTGACGGTATTGTAACACACCGATATTGAGCAGTTCGGGAACAATCACGCCACGTTTTGGCATGCTGACAAGTTTTTCCGCTCTACGTTCCAGACGAGATACGATATCTAAAGCGGCATCAATGCCATCTTCTTCGACGATATAACTGGCTATATCTTCAAGATCATTGCGAGCAACATCTGTCCATAGAGCCCGGTGATCAGTCATGGTTTTTTTCGGCAAGCAGGCGCTCTTTAAGTCCGTCAAAAACCTCCTGCTGGGGTGTTAACCTGCCATGTTGAATATCATCTTCGCCTTGTACCATCAGCCGCAACAGAGCCAGTGATTTTTGCTGGCGCTTATATTGTGCATAGTCCTCTATGACGGCAGTGGCCCGGCCATTCTGGGTCAAAATCAATGGGTCGGCGCTATCTTTCAATGCGTTGATTTGCTGGCTTGCCCCGGATTTGAATTCAGTAAGGCTGATAATGGACTCTTGCATGACCGGCTCCTTATTCGGACTGTATTCGGGTATATTAGCAAGAAATCTATAGTTTAACTACAGGACATCTCTTATTTTCCCACCATTGCACTCATCATGTGTTGATCGATGCCTCGTTCTCTATACGTTTGCATGCCACCACACGGGTTTTGCCAATATGATCGTGAAGGCATCGTCTGTCTGCTGAAAATATAAACAGGATATTGATGATGGAGAAGAATTGTCCGATTACCGGTATATATCCCGGAATCAGATAGGTTGCATAACGTGGCAGCAGATTTTCTTTCACGCTCGGAACCTGGCCATTCAGATCGACGATTTTGATCCCCAAGACCATTTTTCCTATCGTCTGACCGTGGTAGAAGAGCAGTTTCCTGTTGATGAAGAAAAAGAAGGAGAGTCCGATCACTCCTATGAACAGGGTATAAACAAATGATGGCTCAATACCACCGCTAACAGCACTGAATCCGGAAGTGAAATACATTAGTGGCACCGTTATCGCCAAAATGGTCAGGGCATCAATCAATGATGCCAGAAGTCGTTTCCATCTGGATGCCAGCAGCTCCTGGTTGAGAGGTGTTTCTGTTTGGGTTTCGGTGGATTCGTTGTCCAAGAGTTGCTCCGGTGCTGCCTGTTTCAGCTTATTGAAGACCAGCAGGGGTGGCCTGTCAAATGACAGAAGCTGTGCACTGTTTTATAGCTTTGTATGTTCGTATGAAAGCGAGTGAGAGGGTGCTAGGATTTTTGTCACTTGCAAGTCTAGATTGAGATCAGGGATGAACAAAGATGACAAAGAGAATATTTGGCGATCAGGATGCAACCTATCAGGCCCTGGGTGGATTAGATGGTCTGGTGAGGCTGGTTGATACGTTTTATGATGCGATGGAGACTTTGCCGGAAGCCAAACATATATGGGAGATGCACAGCGATGATCTCACGGTCTCGCGTGACAAGCTGGTACATTTTCTTTCTGGCTGGACCGGTGGGCCACGTATTTACGGTGACAGGTTTGGCAGCATCAATATCCCCATGGCACATCAACATCTGACTATAGATGCCAATGACAGGAATATGTGGCTCTTGTGCATGAATAAGGCACTGGATAAGTGTGGTTACCCTGATGCACTGAAAGAGTACCTTTTAGAGCAGTTATATATTCCAGCCGAGCGTATCCGTCAGGTCAGTAAAAGTGATTGATAACCGAAATTCAGATCTCTTCTGAAAAGGTGAAAATAGCTGTAATATCAGCAGTTGTTTATCTATCCACATCATCTGTGCATAACTATGTGGATAGATGTGCTCAAGCGCTCTGTTTTCAATGGATATGACATGTAGTACATGAAATGCCTAAAAATTAGGCTCTGCAAAAGTTCTTTTAAAAACAATAGGTTATAGTTATATTTTTGTTGGCTGGTCATCTGGTTCCATGAAGCCGGTTCTCTTTGTGACATTCAATCATATTTCGTGGATAAGATCGTTGTAACAGCTCCATTGTATGGGGCTTTCGAAGTAGAGATACTCGAAAAACTAATAGCGTACAGCTACCCAGATAGTGTGTATTGCACCAAGATCATCTGTATGTTCATTCACACGTTTCGCTTCCACTTCAAAACCGATCTTCATCAGCCTTTGGGTGAACAGTCTGTCGGTATCAGCAGACCAGACGGTGAGCACACCACCGGGTTTGAGTGATTCATAGGCCACCTCAAGGCCACCGAGTCCATAGAGGTTATCATTGTCATCGCGGGTGTAACCATCGGGTCCATTATCAACATCGAGCATGATCGCATCGAATCCGTTCTTATTGTCACGCATCACCTTACCAACGTCCTGTTCGATCACATCAACGCGTTCATCATTGAGAGGGTACCCGGCGATACCGCCGATATGGGTGCGATTCCAGCGTACGACAGCCGGCATCAGTTCAGCCACGGAAATACGGGCATCGGGGCCTGAGTGCAGCAGGGAAGAGGCCAGCGTATAACCCATACCGAGCCCGCCGACCAAAAGGTGCGGGTTTTCACGATCAGCAATATGCTTGCAGGCCAGCTCTGCCAGCACATCTTCCGAGTTGTGTACGCTGCTATGCATCAGCTCACCATGTTCGCCTTCCACGCGGATGGTGAATTCATCACCGCGTTGCAGAAGGTGCAGGGTGGTACCGTTTTCGGTGGAGCTGTCGATCAATGTATAGGCAGTCATGGTGGCAGGTATCCTTGGTTTTGCGTATTTTAACAGCTCAGTTTCAAATGGATAACTTAAAGTCATACCGCATGTTTCGGAAGTTCAGCAAATCACTCCTTGGGCCAGCAAATCAAGGTGCTCGTGACATGACGAAATCATATGGCATGTTATGCTCTCCCGATGATTGGACGAGGTACTGAAGTGGCTAAAAAGTTTTACGTGGTATGGCAGGGCAGAGAAACCGGAATTTTCAAGGACTGGATGACGTGTAAAAAGCATATCGACAAGTTTGCAGGTGCCCGGTACAAGTCGTTTCCTACATTGGCAGAAGCCGAAGCTGCCTTTCATGGTGGCAGCTCAACGTCTGTGAAAAGAGCTGCCCCATCCAGAGCCGCAGCGCCGAAAAAGAGAACGGCGAGCCAAACTGTGAAAACGTATAGTGCTGATGAAATCGAAGCGATGAACGTCGATATCAAAATCTTCACCGATGGCGGTTGCGAGCCTAATCCGGGAAAAGCGGGTTCAGGTGTTGCTCTGTATCGCAAAAACAGGGTGGATGAGCTCTGGTATGGCCTCTTCAATCCGAATGGCACGAATAACAGTGCCGAGTTGAATGCCTTGCATCAGGCATTGATCATGGCAGAGGGTGAAATCAACAAGGGTCACTCTGTAGCTATCTTTTGTGATTCCAAGTATTCCATTCAATGTATTACCCAGTGGGCAATGAACTGGCAGAAGAAGGGCTGGAAGAAAGCCGGTGGTGAAATCAAGAACCTGGAACTGATCAAGGAGATGTTTGTCCTTCATCAGGCTGTAAAAGAGAAGGTTCAGGTATTGCATGTGAACGGCCATGTCGGTGTTGAAGGCAACGAATTGGCTGACCGCATGTCGATTCTGGCGATAGAGGCCCGTAACCGTGATTTTAAACGTTATGCCAACACGATCGATGTTGAAGCGCTGTTGGCATTGAGGGCAGGTTGATCATACTCCGGTTATGAACAACTGCTTCTGACTAACTTCGATAGCCAATGTTTAGATCAAGCGTTGATAAACGCATGAACCAGAAAACTGCGCACTCATATTGAGCAAGGATAGTCAGGATTGATCCAATGCTGAGCGGCAGCGTTGCCTCTGGATTGAGGAGGTGCTGCCGTGAATGAAAGTTTGGCGAAGAAGTATGAGCAACGCTTTGAACGTGTATTCGATTATATTGATCTCCATCTGACGGAGCCCTTGAGTGTTGAGCAGTTGAGCCGGGTGGCTAACTTTTCGAAATTTCATTTTCATCGCCAGTTTTCGCTTTATGCCGGTATCAGCGTATTCGCTTATGTCCGCATGGTTCGGCTCAGACATGCCTCTTATCGGCTGGTGTTTCGAAAGCAGGAGAGGATCATCGATATCGCTCTGGATGTCGGTTTTGAGAGTCCTGAATCGTTTTCACGCGCCTTTAAACAGGAGTTCGGGCAGTCACCATCCCAATTCAGAAAAAAACCGCAATGGCAGCCGTGGAACGAATGTTTCCAACTGCCACGACGAGAGAGGATTGAGAATATGGATGTGAAGATAGTCGATTTTAAAGCAATAAAAGTGGCGGTGCTGGAGCATCGCGGTGCACCGGAGTTGGTGAATGACTCGGTGATGACGTTTATCGAGTGGCGAAAAAGAACGGGTTTGTCGCCGCTCCATACAAGCAGGACGTTTGGCCAGATCTATGACGACCCGGCGACGGTGGAGCCTGAGAAGTTTCGTTTCGATATCTGTGGAGAAGTGACTGCAGATGTTGCAGGAAACCCGCAAGGCGTGACGAGCGGATTGATCCCGGGTGGTCGCTGTGCGGTGGTTCGTCACCATGGGCCACACGAGCATATTGGTGAAAAGGTCTATTATCTTTACCGGGAGTGGTTGCCGGAGTCTGGTGAAGAGCTGCGCGATGCCAATCTCTTTTTTCACTACCTGAACCTGCGCTCGCAAGTCGCTGATCATGAGTTGATTACCGATATCTATCTGCCGATAAAATAAGGAAAGGCCGATTGGTCGGGCGAGCTTAGTGAAGTGCTGATTTGTTGCGATCATGCAACAAATCAGCGCCTGCTTTAATTATCCCGTGACTTGAACCGGTCTATGGAGAGATTGCCCCTCGTTCCAGACAATTGTTCCAGCTTATCTTAATAACAGTACAGTAGGTGGTTGTATGTTTAACCTGTCCGATCTCAAATCCGGTCACTGTCATGGTGAGAAACGTGTGAATATCTCCTGTGCTCTGACCGAGTTTCCAGCTGAGCTGTTTGAGCTTGCCGACAGCCTGGAGATTCTCGATCTCTCGGGTAATCGACTAAGCACGCTGCCCGATGATTTTGGCCGTTTCAGAAAGCTGCGTATCCTCTTTTTGTCCGATAACAGATTCGAGGTTTTGCCCGCTGTACTGTCAACATGCCCAGAGCTGAACATGATCGGCCTCAAGGCGAACCGGATCAAGGAGATCCCGGAAGATGCGCTGCCGGAAAAACTGCGCTGGCTAATTTTGACCGATAACCGTTTGGAGAAGCTTCCCGCATCCATAGGGCGCCACAAAGGGCTTCAAAAGCTGATGTTGGCTGGCAATAGGCTGACCAACTTGCCATCTGAGATGCAGCAGTGCAGTAGTCTTGAGCTGCTCAGAATATCTGCCAACCGGATTGAAGAGCTGCCCGAATGGCTGGTGAATCTTCCCCGTCTCTCCTGGCTCGCTTTTGCAGGGAATCCCTGTACAAACAACACGGAGAGTGACCACACACTGGCAGAGATCCATTGGGATGAGCTGGAGCTGAACCACCGGTTGGGAGAGGGGGCCTCGGGCATTATCTCCAAAGCTTTCTGGCAGGATAATTTCGATGTTGCGGTAAAAGAGTTTAAAGGTGAGGTTACCAGTGACGGGTTTCCAGCTGACGAAATGGCGGCATCGATGGCTGCGGGGCAACATGATCATTTGATTGAAGTGATCGGAAAGCTTACAGGTCACCCGGAGCAGAAAGATGGTCTGCTGCTTTCGCTGATTGCGGATGATTTCATGAACCTTGCAGGGCCACCGTGTCTGGATTCCTGTACGCGTGATACCTATGCTAAAAATGCTTCATTCAGCCTGACTGCGCTGCTTGATATTACCGATGCGATTGCATCAGCAGCAGCACATCTGCATGAGGATGGTATTGCTCATGGAGATCTGTACGGCCATAACATATTGATCAATGATGAGTCGCACTGTCTGCTCGGGGATTTCGGTGCTGCAACCCTATACAAGGAGATGGACCCGGTTTTAAGCCACGCGATTGAGCGACTTGAAGTCAGGGCTTTCGGCTGTCTGTTGGAAGAGTTGCTGCATCGCATAAGCATGGTTGAAGATGAAAAAGAGCGGGAAAGTGTCGTGAGACTTGAGCAGTTACTACAACATTGTCTTGAAGAAATCACAGTCCGGCGGCCGGGTTTTGCAGAGATTCATCAAACCATTGCTGCTTTAAAAGCTGGCATCATAAATCCGTAATGGAGTAGAACTAAAACCATTAATGGCATGTCTGTTGCTCATACCGTGATATGAACACGCATCCGGATATAGGCCAAAGCGGCTGGCGCGGGTTAGCCACCAATACGGTGGAGCAGAGGCCTGGCCAAACGGCTTCCACCTCCTTTCATCAATATCTGGACAAGAGCAGCGAGGAGTTCTCATCTATATCTCCGGAAAAACTAACTCCTGAAACCATCCGGTCACTGGCGGAAAATCTTATCGCAGCCATGGATCGGGCCAGCATGAGTGCGATATTTTTCGATACGGCTTCAAAGTCTGGTCTATCCTCTTCCACGCTTTTATCGACCGACTTTTTCATGGCCATGCGCAACAATCAGGCTATGACGCCTTTGGGCCCAGTACAGGAGGGGCCGCTACGTTCTTCCGATTCTGCCTCCGAACCTGCTGTTCTGAAGCTTGAAGAAGTACCAGCACAGAGTCTGGCACCCAGCGGCAGTGCTAGGGATCAGTTCGCTCCGATTATAGCATCGGCAGCAGAGAAACAGGGACTAGATCCGAAACTGATTGAGGCCGTGATACAGACGGAGAGTAATTTTGATGCTGAGGCGGTCTCCCCAGTCGGTGCGCAGGGCTTGATGCAGCTTATGCCAGCAACAGCAGCAGACCTTGGTGTGAGCGATCCCTTTGATCCTGAACAGAATATTCAGGCCGGCACCAAATATTTGAAACAGTTGATGGACCGCTATGACGGGGATAGCAAATTGGCTCTGGCTGCTTATAACTGGGGCATGGGCAATCTCGAACGCCACCCTGAGCGTATGCCACGGGAGACTGTAAACTACGTTGCTAAAATCACAGGGATCATGAATAACGCAGTCTGAGTGCTCAGGATCTTATGCTTTAGTACCCCTGAGGAAATATGTTTGCATGATGCCTTGCCCTTTAACGTTTATAGGGTCACGCGTATCAATCATAAAGTCATCCTTGATGCGCTGGTAAACGGTTTCTGAGATTTGAATGTGATCGGGCAGACCGTGAGAATCCATACGGCTGGCAACATTAACGGCGTCACCCCATAAATCATAACTGAATTTATGTTTGCCGATGACACCGGCAACAACCGACCCTGTGTGGATACCGATACGGATACTTAATTCGGTGCCATTCTCTACATTCATCTGATGTATCGACTGCTGCATATCCAGAGCAATATTGGCGACAGCTTTGACATGATCAGGACGAGGTGACGGCATGCCGCCTACGAGCATATAAGCATCCCCGATGGTTTTGATTTTTTCAAGGCCATGGGATTCGGTTAATATATCGAAGGCGAGGAAGATATCATTTAACCGCTCTACCAGTTTTTCAGGGCTCATACCCACCGACATTTCAGAAAATTTAACGATATCTGCAAACAGTACGGTCACTTCATCAAAGCTGTCGGCAATTGAGCTTTCACCATTTTTCAAACGTTCAGCAACAGACTCAGGTAAGATATTCAATAACAGTTTTTCCGTCATTTCCTGTTCATGCTTCAACTTCCTGATATAGGCCTGTTCACGACTACGCAGCCACTTGCGATCCAGCGCCGCAGAAATTTTGGCTGTTAAAATGATCTGATTGAACGGTTTTTGTAAATAATCCTCTGCCCCCATTTCAATGCACTTCACAACACTATCTATTTCGTTCAGGGCAGAAATCATGATTACCGGAATATGCCTGAATGTTGCATCCTCTTTGAGTTTTGCCAACATCTGGTAACCGTCCAATTCAGGCATGATGATATCGAGTAATATCAAGTCATAGGGGTGAGCATGAACCATCTCCAGCCCTTTTCGTCCATTTTCAGCAATATCAACGGTGAAGCCCTGTTTTCTAAGTCTGCGGGAGAGAAAGTCGCGATTGCTCTCCTTGTCATCAATCACCAGCAGGGATGCTTCTTTCTCGTTTTCAACGGTTTCTCTCATGCCGGAGATGACTTCAGTCATCAGAGAGTGGTGGGTGTGCGGTTTCAACTGGCTTGTTGGTGCAGGCTGATATGATGTTGGCTGCGCTATTTCAGTAAAGTAATTAAGTGCCTTAATAAGGTTTAACAGCTTCTGTGACAGAAGCAGTACATGTCTCAAGGTTTCACAGCCTTGCGGGTCTGTTTCGATATCAAGATCTTCCAATACCATTTCGCTATAGCCGGTAATAGCAATAATAGGAGTGCATAAATCGTGAATGGCATTTGCATTGACGGTCTGAATATCCACACCATCTTCGATAGAACTGTCTCTGGAAAGGAGCAGCCTGATCAGATCGGATAACCTGTCAGTGGCTGAGAGCACTTTATCCAGATCTGCTTCAAACATGGCATATTTTGAATCAAGGCGCAGGGTCCTGATCTCTCTGGCAATGGAGATGGTTGGTTTTAACAGCTCCTGCCCCTTCTCAAGCAGATCAGCATGGCGACCTTGTTTTATTTCCATGCTTTTCACTGGATGGTTATGCATGAGGGTGTATGCCTGGTATTGGTATGAAGCATGCTGTCATTGCAGCAGTGTTTGAATCTTATCGAACAGATGTTGGGTTCGAAAAGGCTTGGTCTCATATGCATCAAAGTCTGCCAACAAGGCTTTCTCTATGGCCTCTTCTGAAGCGTATGCAGTCAGTGCAATAATGGGAATGGATGAAGTGAGAGCTGAAGCCTTTATCTCCCGTGCTGCAATCGACCCGCTCTTAACAGGCAAGTTCATATCCATCAAAATCAAATCTGGCATTTCACTGTGTGCAAGCCTCACGGCCACTTCTCCATCGCAGGCAATCACATAATCAAAACCGCGACGTTCCAGATGCCTTGAAAGTAAATCACGATTCATGTCATTGTCTTCCACGAGTAAAATCTTTGCCATGCTCTATTGCTTTCCCTTCACTGTTTTTTTATAAAGATGGTCTCAAACTGTACGTGAACCCATGTTGAAGTCTAAGCCTTTGCCAGTTGCTATCATAACATATGCTCCTTTGTAACCCTCATAGAGGGTAGTTCAGCAGTGCGTGGGGAATTCAGGCGCCGGGTTTGTTGTCGTTATGGTATGAAATTGTAAATGATAACGCGCAGGTGTTAATTCACGGGTTTACGAAATGGCTCAAATTCAGCAGGTTTAAGCCTTCGGGACAGGAAGCGGGGACAGGGGATTCTTTGTGAACAGATTCATCACATTCGAGGGTGTGGACGGTTGCGGTAAAAGTACCCAGCTCAAACTTGCTGCTGCCTGGCTTGAAAGCCGTGGTGAGCAGGTGGTCACGACATTTGAGCCGGGAGATACTGCGCTCGGTAAAGAGCTTCGCTCCTTGTTGCTGGCAGGTGTTCATCAGCCAGTTCCCGAAGCTGAGCTGTTACTCTTCCTGGCTGATCGTGCCCAGCATGTGCGTGAGAAGATTCAGCCAGCACTTGCAATCGATGCCTGGGTACTGTGTGACCGCTATTCCGACTCTACACTTGCCTATCAACTTGCCGCTCGCAAACTTGCTGATGGTGCTGCCAATCTGCATGAGATGTTGCGGTTTGCGGAATGCGGTGTAACTCCCGGTCTGACCCTCTGGTTTGACGTTCCGGTTGAAGTGGCGCTTGAGCGTATGAAAAAACGTGCTGCTACAGGTGAGAAGAGTACGCGTCTGGATGATGAGGCCCAATCCTTTCATCAGCGGGTGGCGGAAGGTTTTGCCAGTCAGTTTACAACAGAGTCAGGTCGCATCCAACGCATCAATGCAGGTCTGGAAATCGAGGCGGTATCAGAACAGGTGAGCCAGGTTATAAGAGCTAGTTTCTCCCTCTCATGAAACAGGTTTGCGGTCATCAGGCAGTGGAGCAGCGTTTTGTGAATTCACTTTCGCGAGGTAATTTGCATCACGCATGGCTGTTGCATGGCCATAAAGGGGTGGGTAAATTTACACTGGCTGAACGATTGGCAGCGATGCTGTTGTGTGAAACGCATGATGCGTGCGGTCATTGTCATGGCTGCAAGATGTTGGCAGCAGGTTCGCATCCGGATGTTTACAGCGTTGCTCTTCTGGAGAAAAAACGTGATATCTCTATCGATCAGGTACGAGAGCTGCTCGCTTTTCTTGCACTCAGTGGTGCGGAGAGCGAACGCCGTGTTGTTATTCTTGATAACGCAGAACGATTGAATAATCAGGCTGCCAATGCGCTGCTGAAAGGCCTCGAAGAGCCATCACCGGGTAGTCTGTTGTTCATTGTATGTGCTGATGTGGATAAATTGCCTGCAACGGTTCGATCACGTTGCCTGCTGCAGCACTGTGCGCCGCTGAACGATGCCGATGTGTCTCATGTGTTACAGATGGAATTTGAATCGGCAGATGAACGGCTGCTTGATTTTGCTGTTGAGATGGCAGATGGCAGTCCCGGTGCTGTTACATGTCTGCAGGATAAAAAGGTGAGTCATGCACTGTTGTCATGGCAGGAGATAGTAGCTGATCTTGCCAATGCGGATATTGGCAAGATTGAGGGCTGGTGTAGATTGCATCTGGCAACAGTGCCGCACACACTGATTATTCGTACCTTGTTATTACCTTTGTATCCGCTTTTGCAGAGGCGGAATGCGGAATCCTTTGAGGCATCAGAAGGATTGTTTAAAGCTGCATACGGCTGCATGGCATGGCCGGGTTCCGTGGTACGTCAGAGTCTCAGGCCTGCACCCTCATTGCTGGCCTGTCTGCTTGAGTTGCGCCACGCATTGCGCAACTCTGTTATTCAGCGCTAAGAGCGTTACAATCTGTCCGACAAGTCAGGGAGACCGTCTGGAATATGGAAAACTCGAACATGGAAAACTATTACGTCACTACACCGATCTATTATGTGAATGATGAACCGCATCTTGGCCATATATATACAACCATCGCTGCCGATGTGCTGGCCAGATTCAAACGCCAGAGCGGTATGAATGTATTTTTCCTGACAGGTGTGGATGAGCATGGACAGAAGGTTCAGCAGGCGGCTGAATCGCGTGGTATAGCACCTATCGAATTGGCAAATCAGGTGGTAGAGCGCTATGAGGCACTATGGCCACAGCTTTCAATCACCAATGACGATTTTATACGTACCAGCTCCGACCGTCATAAAAAAGGTGTACAGGCGATGTGGCGTCGCCTTGAGAATGCCGGTACGATTTACAAGGATTATTACGAAGACTGGTATTGTGTACCATGTGAAACCTACTGGACGGAAACGCAGCTGAAGGATGCGGAGCGCTGGGGCGATAAAACCTGTCCGGATTGTAAACGCCCTGTTGAGAAGATTCAGGAGGAGTCATATTTCTTCCGCCTGAGTGCGTTTCAGGATCGTCTGGTTGAGTACATCAATGCCAACCCTGATTTCATTCAACCTGTTTCGCGTCGCAATGAAGTACTCAGCTTTGTCGAGTCGGGTCTGCGTGACCTCTCCGTATCACGTACGACCTTCTCCTGGGGTGTGCCGGTGCCAGGGGACGAGGAGCATGTGATTTATGTCTGGATTGATGCGCTGACGAACTACCTTTCAGCTATCGGCTTTCCCGATGCCGATCTGCCCAGCCAGTGGCCGGCTGACGTACATTTGATCGGCAAGGATATTTTACGTTTCCATGCTATTTACTGGCCTTGCATGCTTATGGCAGCGGAGATGCCATTGCCCAAGCGCGTCTTCGCACATGGCTGGTGGACAGTGGAAGGTGAGAAGATGAGCAAGTCCAAAGGGAATGCCCTGAGACCTGCGGATTTGCTGGCTGAGTATGATGCTGATGTGTTGCGCTACTTCCTGTTGCGTGAAGTGCCGTTCGGTCAGGACGGTGATTTCTCATTTACTGCGCTGAAACAGCGTTATAACTCAGAGCTTGCCAATGATGTCGGTAATCTGCTTAACCGGTCGCTGGCCATGCTGAAAAAATATAATGACGGCGTGCTGGGTGAAGTCGGTGAAGAGAACGAGCTTGATCGCGCACTGATTGCTGATATTGAATCCATGCAGAGGGATGTGTCTGAAGCGCTGGACCGTCAGGCATTCCATCTTGCACTGGAGCGTATCAATAAGGCCGTGAAACATGGTAACCGCTATGTTGAAGATAATGCACCGTGGGCGCTGGCTAAACAGGGTGATACGATTCGCTTGAATAGCGTACTGTATCATCTGGTTGAATCGTTGCGTCTGATTGCACTCCAGCTCACACCATTTATGCCGAATAAGATGACTTTGATGCTCTCCCAGATTTATGGCGAAGAGGTGAATGCTGAATCGATGCAGTTCGCTCAGCAGGGTGGTTGGGGTCTGCTAAAACCCGGTCATCAATGTGCCAGGCCCAGTCCTATTTTTCCGCGCATGGATATGGACTAAAGGTCAGGCCGGGATTTGTCGAGAGCATGCCCAGGAAGCTGCTAAAGCGTTATATGCCGGATCATCGCAAGATCCGGGAACACAAGCATTTACAATGTTTTGGTACGCTCCTGCATGACCGCTCACTCTGGCACCTGAACAGACATTCCGTAGCCAAAGCGTTTTTTGTGGGTCTGTTTTGTGCCTTTGTTCCTTTGCCATTCCAGATGTTTATCGCTGCAGGTGCGGCGATTGTTTTTCATGCCAACCTTCCTGTTTCGGTTGTGCTGGTCTGGTTGACCAATCCGGTCACGATTCCACCTATGTTTTACGCCGCATATCAGGTTGGTGCCTGGGTGATGCAGAAGCCGGAGCAAGAGTTCGATTTTGAGATAAGCTTTGAATGGTTGAGTAACGGCATGGCTGCAATCTGGCAGCCATTCCTGCTTGGTTGTGTAATACTTGGCTTTACCGGTGGGCTGCTTGGTTATGTGGGTATCAAACTGTTATGGCGCTGGATGGTGGTGCGTAAATGGCGCCGCAGGCATTACGGTAATCACTCCTGAATAAGCCAGTATGTTGGCTCTCTATTGAGCAGGCCGTTTCTGAAGCTCTGGGCCTGTCTGTTTCCATACAGCAAAAAACAGCCATTTCAGGTGGCAGCATCAATACCGCCTTCCGGATAGGGCTGAATAATGGCAGCTGCTATTTCGTCAAATTTAACGATGCGTCTGAATTGACCATGTTCGAGGCAGAAGCCGATGGCCTGCGAGCGCTTGCTTGCTCCCAAACCATACGTATCCCTGAGCCAGTTTGTGTTGGAGCTATGGAGGCCCACTCATGGCTGGTGACTGAATATGTACCGCTTGGCAGGGGGCAAAGCCACTCTGCCTCCCTGCTGGGTCAACAGTTGGCGGGGCTTCATCGCAGTACATCCCCTGGCTTTGGCTGGTTTCGTGACAATACCATAGGTTCCACACCGCAGATCAATAAGCAGAATGGCAACTGGGTCTTATTTTACCGTGACCAGCGTTTGAAGTTTCAACTGGACCTGGCAGCGCGAAACGGCATTTCCGGTTCGCTACAGGATAAGGGTTATCGGCTGATGGATGATCTGGCTGTTTTTTTTGAATCATATCTACCCGTGCCATCGTTATTGCATGGCGACCTGTGGGGTGGCAATTGCAGTTTTGACGCGCAGGGAGACCCGGTGATCTTTGATCCTGCAGTATATTACGGGGACAGGGAAACCGATATTGCCATGACGGAGCTCTTTGGCGGCTTTAGTGGTGATTTTTATGCGGCTTATAATGAGGTCTGGCCTCTGCATGACGGATATGGTGTGAGAAAAGAGTTATATAATCTCTATCATATCCTGAACCACGCAAATCTCTTCGGCGGTGGTTATGCCTCACAGGCTGAATCAATGATCGACCGACTGCTAGCCGAAATCTGATATTTCCCACCGCATCCTCTGCGGTGAATGGCTTTGTTATTGACCTGCGATAGTCATGCCGGAGATGGCAATCGAAGGTACGGCACTGGAGCCGAACCATGTCAGGTCTGAACCCACCAGTTCGATATTGGCAAACATCTCTTTCAGGTTACCGGCAATGGTAAAGCCCTGAACCGGACGCACAATTTCGCCATTCTCAATCAGGAAACCGCCTGCACCACGTGAGTAGTCACCGGTAACACCATTCACACCGAAACCGATCAGTTCGGTGATAAGTATACCGTTGCCAACCTCGGCCAGCATGGCCTTCTGGCTGTGTGAACCGGCCTGCCAGATCAGATTGGAGGAGCCGATACCAATATCACCGGTAAGCCCGCGCATCGCACTGCCTGTTTCAGGTTGGCCGAGACGTTTGGCTGTGTATCGGTCTGCCAGAAAGGTGGTCAACTGGCCGCGATTAATCAGTGCATGTCCACAGCAGCGTGTGCCTTCGCCATCGAACAGGCGATTGCCCAGTCCATCGGGGTGATCAGGCCTCTCTTCAATACTGACAAAGTCCGGGAAGATATGCTGTCCCAGTGCGTCAGTAAGAAATGAACGTTGTTGCAAAACTGCACGACCATTGATGGCACCGACCAGATGACCGAGCAGGGAAGTGGCTGTTCGAGGTTCAAAGATAACCGTGCTTTCACCACTTGCCATGCTGCCCGGATTCAGACGGGAAACCGCGCGGCGGGCTGCCTCTTCGGCAATCATTTCGGGCGTGTGCAGGTCGGATACATGGCGGGCACGATGCCATGCATAATCGCGCTGCATATTTTCACCAGTGCCTGCAATCACCGAAACGCTCATAGACGCAGATGATTTGGCATATTCAGCAGCAAACCCGTCGCTGGAGGCATAGGCCACGCAGTTATGCCCGAAACTAGCCTCGGCACCTTCGGAGTTGCTGATGTCACTGGAATAATTGCGTGCCAGATCCTCGCAGTGCAGGGCTGCGTCACGTGCCTGAGTGATGTCCCAGCCGGGATTGCCTCCGGGGTGTTTTTGATTCCACTCATCGAGTTCTTCTTTCGTGGGGTGGTTGGCGCCGACTGGCGGGACGGCATCAGGATCGGGTTCTGAAATTCTGGCCATCAGTACAACCTGTTCGGCCAGTTTTTTCAGCCCCTGTTCCGAGATGTCGGAGGTGGATGCGGTGGCAAACGCGAGCCCCTTCGGGGTTTCGACAAAGGCTCGTAAGCCCATGCCCTGAGCATCCTCGCGTTCAACCGACTCAACCTGGCCGTTACGCACGCTGATAGAATCTCCGGTGTCGCTGATAGCAAGTGCATCGACATGGACTGCGCCTGCACCGATGGCTGATTCAATCAGCCGGATTGCAAGCTCAGATAGTCCTACACTGTCCGATGGCAGGCTTTTCATGTTTCGGTTCCTCCAACGGTTAATTCATCAATGCGCAGGGTAGGAAGCCCCACGCCGACGGGAACCGACTGACCGCCTTTACCGCAGGTTCCGACCCCCGGATCAAGTTCCAGGTCGTTACCTATCATGGAAACCTTTTGCAGCACCTCATGTCCTGAACCGATCAGGGTAGCGCCCTTGACCGGATACTGAATCTCGCCGTTTTCAACGTAATAGGCTTCAGAGGTCGTGAATACAAACTTGCCGGAAGTGATATCAACCTGACCGCCGCCGAAATTGACCGCATAGATCCCCCGATCCAGTGATGAGACGATATCGGATGGATTATCATTGCCTGCGAGCATAAAGGTGTTGGTCATGCGCGGTAGCACGGGATGTGCATAAGATTCGCGCCTTCCGTTACCGGTAGGCTCCATGCCCATCAGTCGGGCATTCTGTCTGTCCAGTAGATAAGCGGTCAGAATGCCATCCTCGATCAGTACGGTACGGTTGCTGGCTGTGCCTTCATCATCAATGGTCATAGAGCCGCGGCGCTCTGCAATGGTACCATCATCCACCACGGTAATACCTTTGGCCGCAACGCGTTTCCCCATTTTATCGGAAAAGACGGAAGTGCCTTTGCGATTAAAGTCACCTTCAAGCCCATGGCCGATCGCCTCATGTAATAGTATGCCCGGCCAGCCGGGGCCGAGTACGACAGGCAGATTGCCGGCAGGCGTTTTGTGCGCATCAAGATTAAGTATAGCCAGACGCACAGCTTCGTGTACCAGCCGTTTGGCCTGTTCACCGTCAGTCAACCGGGAGAGAGAGAAGCGACCACCACCGCCGGCTGAACCTGTTTCGCGTTTACCATGCTGCTCCACAACAACGGAGACATTCAGGCGCACCAGTGGGCGGGCATCGTGAAGATGGCAACCGTCCATGCGGATGATATGTATATCTGAATATGATGATGAAACATTGGCGAAGACCTGTTTGACGCGCGGATCCAGGCTTCTTGCCAGCTCATCCAGCTCTTCGAGCAGGGATTTACGTTGCAGGAAATCCACACCTTCTGACGGATTGATACCCTGATACAAAGCAGGAGCGGAATTGTCTGTGTGTATGGCAACAGGTGCTTTGCTCTTTCCGTTCTCAGCAATCGCACGTGCGGATTTTCCGGCCTGCATCAGTGCAGCGGTTTCAAAGCGGTCAGTAAAGGCATGACCGGAAGCTTCGCCTTTGATGACACGGGCTCCCATGCCCTGATGGGTGGAGGCGGAGACATGTTTAACGCGACCCTCTTCAAGAGCGAGCGATTCAGCACTTGAGTGTTCTATATAGAGATCACCGTCGTCTGCACCGGCAGGAAGCATATCCGAGAGTACGGATTGCAGGGTTTCAATGGAGACGGGCAGTGATGAATCGGTAGTTGGCGGATTGTTGTGATCGGGCATGGGGGCTATCGTCGTTTATGGCGTCTCTCTGTCAAGCGTGACGCTGGTGAATAAAGCACATAAGCTACCACGCATGATTGAACTTATTAAATTATCCGACCCGGTTCTGCTGCAGGTGCTCTCCGACGCATTGGTGGAGCAGGAAATATTTTTTCGCATAGATAATGCAGGTATGAATGCATTGATGCCGCTCCCTACAGTGATGGATGCAAGGGTGCTGGTGGCAGAAGATGCTTTCAAAGCAGCTGAGCAGATTCTGCATGATCTGGAGCTGAAGCAATGATTCAGGGGGCAATGATATTTTTGCAGGGGCTGAAGGAGCTTCTGGCCCGGGCTGAGCTGCGTTCTGTGTTGTGGCGCATGATCGGCCTGCTGTTTGTGCTTATGGTTGTTCTGACTGGTGGTGTCTTCTGGTTGGTCGATTATGTGGCAAACCTGTGGATTCCTGAAGGTGATGCCTGGTACTGGCAGGTCATCTCCTGGCTGGTCTGGATTCTGGCCTTTGTGCTGGCTGTTTTGTGCGCTGTTTTCAGTTTTGTGACGCTGGGCAGTGCAGCTGCTGCACCATGGCTGGATCTGTTGGCCAGACGTACAGAGCAGCGGGCAGGCAGCGAACTTGAAGAGCAGGATTCTGGCTGGGCAACGCTCGTGTTGCAGAGCCTGGCGAACTCTGTTCGGCCACTGTTTGGACTGTTGGTCTGGGGTGTGGCTGCTCTGTTTTTCTTCTGGTTACCACCGGTAGCTACAGCATTGTGGGCCTATGGCGGCATACGTTTTTTGAGTTACGAATTGATTGATACGCCGGCCTCACGCAGGAACTGGGGTTTTACCAGTCGTAAACAACATCTGAATGACAGGCGTTGGTTCTATTTCGGCTTCTCAGGTCTGGCTCTGTTGCTGCTGATGGTTCCGATTGTGAATCTGCTGGTGATACCGGCAGCTGTGGTGGGATTGAGTCATAATCTGTCTAAAGGCGAGTAGTTCCCATCTGTCTGCCGGGTTTTCCGTTAAGTAGATGCTGATTTATTGCGCCCATGCAACAAATCAGTGCGTAAAGGCAAAATCGCGGTTTTGCCTTTACTTACAAATCAAGTACGTAAGTGCTTGATTTGGCAGCCCGGCCATGGACTGCAGGGAAACGCCGACACATCAGCGTTTCCCTAACTGAAAGTGAAAATAATTTAATGAAACACTCGAAAAATGAGGGGTGCAAAGCTGTAGTGAGATAGCTACACTGCGTCGCTGTATTTCGATGGAGGTCAGGCATGCCCTGGAGCAACAACGATAATAATCAAAATCAGAACCCATGGGGTAACCAGGGGGGCGGTGGCAACAAGCAGACCCCACCTGATCTGGACGAAGTAGTTCGTCGCCTGCAGGAACGTTTCGGCGGTTTCTTCGGTGGACGCGGCGGTAATGGCGGAGGTTCCGGCAAAGGGCCAGAAATGAGCAAAGGTCTTATTACCGGTATTATGGCTGCGGTATTTGTCATTTGGGGCATTTTCGGAGGCCTTTATGTGGTGGCAGCTGATGAAGAAGCCGTCGTGCTGCGTTTCGGTAAGCATGTGGCAACCAAAGGGCCTGGTCTGAACTGGCATATTCCATACCCGATTGAAACCATTGAAAAGCTTCCTGTTACGCGTGTACAGCGTCTGGAGATCGGTTTCCGTCAGTTCGGCGATGGCACGGTTCGTAAGCGTACCAACGAGTCGCTGATGCTGACCAAGGATGAGAATATCGTGGATATCTCATTCATCGTACAGTACAAGATCAAGAGCGTGGAAAATTTCCTGTTTAATATCGACAGTGCAACCAAAACTGTGCGTGATGCTGCAGAGTCTGCTATCCGTGAAGTCATTGGACGCACCCTGATTGATGACGTATTGACCACCAAAAAGGCCGAGGTTGAAGTCGAAACTCAGGATCTTATCCAGCAGATTCTAGACTCCTATCAGGCAGGTATCTCGGTCAGCACAGTGAAGTTGCAAGATGTACAGCCCCCTGAACGTGTGATCAAAGAGTTCAAGGACGTGGCATCTGCTCGTGAAGATAAAGAACGTGCCAAAAATGAAGCACAGGCCTATGCCAACGACATTATTCCAAATGCACGTGGTGAAGGTAAGAAGATGGTCCTTGATGCCGAAGCCTACGGTAAAGCTGTCGTAGAACGTGCCAAGGGTGAATCTGATCGTTTTGAAAGCGTCCTTGCTGCTTATAAGATGGCACCGGAAGTAACCCGCAAGCGTCTCTATATAGATACCATGCAGGATGTATTAAGCCGTGCAGACAAAATTATTATTGATGGGAAAGTCGCCGGCAGCGTATTGCCGTATCTGCCTTTGAATAAGACTGGTAATAAAGTAGAGGTGCAGAAATGAGTCCAAAACAGACTATGATAGCAGTTCTTGTGGTGTTTCTTGCAGCCTTAACCGGCTCTAGTGCCTTTGTTGTCGATCAGCGTGAACAGGTGCTGGTGCTGCAGTTCGGTAATCCGAAAGATGTGGTAAAACAGGCCGGTCTGCATTTTAAATGGCCTTGGCAGAGTGTGGAGCGTTTTGATGGGCGTCTGCTGGAAAGTGATGTGCCGCCAAATGAAGTGATCACCAAGGACAAAAAATCCATTATGGTGGATAATTATGCCCGCTGGCGCATTACCGACCCGCTCAAGGTCTATCAGGTTGCGCGTACCCAGACCGGTGTTGCAGCACGTATGGATGACGTTGTGCGTGGTAAAGTGCGTGAAGTACTCGGTCAGCATACCTTGCATGAGATTGTATCCGGTGGTGATAAGGAAGACCTGCGTGTTCAGCTGATGCAGACGATTCGTGACCGTGCAGATGAAGGTGTGAAGGATTACGGTATTTCCGTTATTGATGTGCGGATCAAGCGTGCAGACCTGCCTCAGGAGAACTCGGAGGCTGTATTCCAGCGTATGAAGGCTGAACGTAACCGTATTGCCAAGGAGTATCGCTCCGAAGGTGAAGAGGCTGCCAAGGAAATTCGTGCGACAGCTGAAAAGACCCAGAAGACAATCCTGGCCGAAGCATACAAACAGTCAGAAATTCTTCGTGGTAAGGCCGATGCACTGACGACAGCGATCTACGCCAAGGCTTATAACAGGGATCGTCAGTTCTACTCCTTTACCCGTTCGCTGGAAGCGTACCGCAAGTCGATAGATGAGAATACACGTCTGGTGATTTCGCCTGACTCTGAATTCTTCAACTTCTTCCAGCAGTCCAGAAAGTAAGAGCTGTTTTCGAAGCCCAGGGGCTGATTTATGGATGATCTCTGGACGGCACTTGGGTTGCTGCTGGTGCTTGAAGGTGCGATGTATGCGCTTTTTCCCCGGCAGATGATTGATATGATGCGCAAGCTTCCTGAGCTTTCACCAAGGGCGATTCGTCTTGCTGGCCTGACTGCTATTACTCTGGGCTGGCTGATGGTGAAGTTTATTCGTAGCTAGAGTATTGTATCTGTATTATTGGTATTGAAGCGCCTCCTTAATCGGGGGCGCTTTTCGTTTCTGCCCCATCTCTGGGTTTGGATTGTTTCTCCAGTTTGTAAGGTGGTATGCAGTTATACATGGCATTCTCCTATGAAATTGTATCCATAGACACATTATGGTTATTATGTCGCGCATTTGGAGTACCCGCGGATCATGCATATCAACCCAAACGTAAGAAATAATATCAAATATACGCTGTCAGGTGCGGCTACCACGTTCTTGCTGGCTTCAATGAACCTTTATGCTGCAACAACCTTTGGTGCTAAGGAGTACTTTTTCATACTGCCACTATTGGTTGGAGGGATCGCTGGTTACTTGATCGGATCAATGAAATTTCGCCTGGAAAATAAGCTGTCTGAATTAAAACAAACGCTGCAGGAGGTTCAGCTCTATAAAGATGCTGTAAACCAGGCCGGCGACCCGATTCTTATATCCGGAACAGACGCGAAGGTTATCTATGTTAATAAAGCCTTTGAGGATCATTCCGGTTACTCTCTGGAAGAACTTGTTGGTCAGAACACGAGGGTTCTGAAAAGCGGTAATCATGATCCAGAGTTTTATCATAGCCTGTGGTCAGTGATCAAAAGAGGCAAAACCTGGCAGGGTAAACTTATCAATAAAAAAAAGGATGGAAGCTTTTATCCGGTATTGATGACGGTTGCTCCTATCATTGGAAGCGATGGCGAAATAAAACACTATATTGCTTCCCAGCAACCATTAGACAGGCACGAAGCTCTTGAGGAACAATTTCATGAGGCGCAAAAGATGGGGGTGGTTGGTGCTCTGGTTGGTGGTATTGCGCACAACTTTAATAACCTTCTGGCTGGAATTATGGGTAAGTCCTATCTGGCTAAAACAAAAAAGACGATCGGTGAAGTGAAGCCTTATCTCGATGATGTGGATCGCTTGGCTAATGATGCCGCTGAAATGGTTCGTCAGCTTTTGTCCTTTTCAAGAAAAAATACCTCCTCTCGTAGTGATGTGCCTGTTGTACCTTTGATTAAGGAGGCTCTGAAGACCGTATCACTTGGACTTTCAGGGAATATCAGGCTTGAAAGTGAGTTATGTAATGCACCGCTTCATGTGTACGGCATAGCCACCGATCTGCAGCAGGTTGTCATGAATTTGATCAATAATGCACATGATGCGGTGGAGTGTAGCGAGAAGAAAGAGATTTTTGTCAAACTGGAAGAGCTGGAGTGGAATACCTGCCCTGCAACAGTTCAGGACACAGTTTGCACTCAAACCGTACTCCACCTCACTGTTGAAGATACAGGCTGTGGGATCCGACCAGGTTCCATTGATTACATCTTTGAGCCTTTTTACACGACAAAAGAAGAAGGTAAGGGTACGGGGTTGGGGCTGTCTATGGTCTATGGCACCATTCAATCACATGGAGGATAAATCCATGTTGATAGTGCGATAGGCTGTGGAAGTAGGTTTGATATTTACCTGCCTCTTGTCATTGTCGTTCCGAAAAAAGATAAAAGGGAAAAAGAGGTTGTTTCATCAATTGCAAATGAAACTATCCTGATCATAGATGATCAGGAATCAATTTGAAGTACATATTGCGATGTTCTGGACTCGCTGGCTTATCACCCCGTTGCTGCCAGGAATTACGAAGAGGCGATGGCAATCTATCGGGATCAATATAATCATATTGCTATGGTCATCGGAGATCTGATTATGCCGGGAGTTGATGGCATTGCTGTGTTGGCTCAAATGAGGTCAATAAACCCTTCTTTACCAGCTATTAATTTAAGTGCCTACAGTCCAAAGCCGTCCATGCAAATAACTGATGATAACATTACTCGATTTGTACCCAAACCCATAGAAGTACACACCCTGAGCAATCATATCCACGATTTACTTGATGAGAGCAGGCGTTCCAGCGAAGCCGGGGTTTGATTCTTTGCGGTAGTCTTTGAAAGGTGATCAGGGGTTTGGCAGATGCTGGGTCTGGAACTCATTGACTGTACCCATCAGCTCTGTTCGTTGTCTGGCCGCATTGGCAAACAGTGCGTTACGAAGGGGAGGGTAGGCTTCCACTACCGTTTTGAATGCATCGAGTGGAATATGTACAATGGCCAGGGCGGAGAGGGCCACTATATCGGCAGGGCAGGAGTCATTCTTGATGGTGGCGGTATCACCAATAAGTGAACCTGGCAGTAGTGTCTGCAGGGTTTTGACCGAATCCTTGTTTCGCAACTGGAAGCAGGCTTTGCCACGGATTAGCAGCTCAACATAGGCCAGCTTTTCACCTGACTTATGAATGGTGGTTCCTGCTGAATGTTTACGAATAAAGCTCTCTTCTGCCAGATGATGGCGCATATCCATGGGTACATTTTCAAGCAGGGGACAGGAAGAGACCAATGCCACCATGCGGCGGCAGTCTGCTTTGGCTTGAAGTGCTACCTTCAGGCTGGGTGTACTATCCAGTGCGGCTATCATTTTCTTCCGCGGCAATTTAGCTACGATGCTGTTCTTGTTGGCGACTACATCAGTTTTATGCGGTCCCGGCATCATAAGACTGGATTCTCCAACCACATCTCCGGCATGGATCAGGTTCAGTAACACTGGTTTTCCATCGTTGCTGTGGATGAACTCAGCAAGTTCACCTTCGCAAACCAGATAGAGTGTCTCTTCAGCTTCTCCGCGATGAAACAGATGTCTGCCTTCACGTATGCGTTGCTGGTGCAGCTTTAGCCACAGACGGTTACGCATCGAGGAGGGTAGTAGGCTTTTGATCTCTTCACTCTGCTTGCTGTTTCCTGCTTTGAGGCGGCCGATCATAGGGAACTGTTTCCCCAGATTATTTGCCTTGCCGGTTTCGCCCTTTTTCAGCAGCAGCTGATGCAGGTGGCGTAACGCTTCTGTTGCGGTGGAGATCTGCCCGTCATCCAGAAGTAGTTCAGCATATTGACGGATATAGGTTTCATTTTCCGGATATAGCTTCACCAGATCAGCATAGGTCTTTAACGATGGCTTCTGATTCACCGGATGGATGCTCTTTGAGTGTACATATGGAAGGCAGGCTACTGCCATATTCACAGTGCGGAAACTGCTAATTACCCTTTGTACGATTTGTTTTCGCAAAATGCAGTGAATGTTATTATCATGCGCCCCCCTGGGAGTTCTATCGATGGCTTTAATTATTACAGAAGAGTGTATCAACTGTGCGGTGTGTGAACCGGAGTGCCCTAATCTGGCGATTTTCGAGGGAGAGGAAATCTTTGAAATTGATCCGGACCGTTGCACGGAGTGCGTCGGTCACTTTGATGAGCCACAGTGTCAGATGGTATGCCCGGTGGATTGTATTCCGCTTGATGCAAGCCGGGTGGAGTCAAAAGAAGAGCTGCAGAAAAAATATGAACATCTTACGGGGCAGGAATCATGAGCGGGCGTTTATTTATTGTTTCAGGTCCTTCAGGTGCGGGAAAATCGAGCCTGTGTGGTGCATTGCTGGAGAAGAAGGGCGATTTGCAGCTCTCAATATCCTGTACGACGCGCTTTCCCAGACCGGGCGAAGTAGACGGACGTGAGTATCACTTTCTGGAGCGTGAAGCCTTTGAGACTCAGCGGGATCAGGGGGCATTTCTGGAGTGGGCTCTGGTGCATGGTAATCTGTACGGAACCCGTCAAAGCGATGTTGAAACTATCATGGCTTCGGGCTCCAATGTCTTGTTGGAAATTGACTGGCAGGGGGCAGAGCAGGTTGCGGCGAAGATTCCATCTGCAGTGCGTCTGTTTATTCTGCCGCCATCACTGGATGCATTAAGAGAGCGTCTTACTTCGCGTGCACAGGATGCTGAAGATGTGGTTAAGTCCCGTGTGGCAGCTGCAGAAGATGAGATGAGCCATGCCGGTGAAGCGCATTACAGGGTGATCAACGATGATTTTGATGAGGCGCTCTCACAATTGATGGAAATATTCCGCTAAATCAGACTGTTCGCACAGCTGTGTATGCCGGTTAAATTGGCTATTTATCATGGTTGAAACTTAGCCATGCATGCTGCTCACAAGCAGGTCTCTTTTTATGGCGTCAATATGGCGTCCATATAACGCATTGGATGTCTCTGAATTTAAACACTACAGAATCAACCATAGAAAATTATTTACTCAAAAACATAACCATATTCACGACATTGAAAACTTTTGGAACCAGGCAAAAAGGCACCTGAGAAAATTTAATGGCATGCCTTGGCAGCACTTTGAATTATTTTTGAAGGAGTGCGGGTGGAGGTTTAATCTGGCTTCATCAAAAGAACAGCTTGTTGACCTAAAAAAGCTGCTCAAAGAATTTTATTAGGTGTCAGCCCCTAGTACTTTAGTTGTAAGGTTGAATGCCTTTATGGGGGGGGTAATATGATTTAATGGCCGCTTGTTGGCCGAGAGTCTGCCTTCTAGGGGACCAACATCACTGCTTATTTGATGCCATAAAGGGTGGCCCATTCATCTGGCACGGGTGGTACGGCTGATTTGAAATACACACAGGCTGAAGAGTCGCCAAAGAGCAGCAGAAGTCGTGGTTATTCATGTCGAAGGAATAGTTCCTCATCCATTTTTATATAAGTTGCATTTTGTCTGGTCACTCCTAGGTTTGAGTCATTGGTAATGTTCTGAGATATCAGGATGTTTCTGTGACCCGTGACGGGTTGTTATTATTCGGAGGTAAGCCGCCATGGCTCGCGTAACAGTAGAAGATTGTATTCGTTATTATCCTAACCGTTTTGAAATGGTTCTGCTGGCGTCTCGACGTGCCAGGCAGCTGCTTAACGGCATGCCTGCTTTGCTGGAAACAGAAAATGACAAGCCTGCAGTACAGGCGCTGCGTGAAATGGGTGACGGTTATGTTTCCTGGGATGTACTCTTTTCACAGGATGAGCAGGAATCCCGTCGTCAGAGGGACTTCGTTGAAGATGAGACAGGCGCAGCCTGATTGTCCATTTGCTGATGATAGGGCAGTTGCGGCCTGATATCTTTGCTAATTATTGTATCTGTCTCTTCTGCGCTAAGCCGTGAGCCGAATCTTTGAAATTACCGAGCGGGTTGCATCTTACGCCCCCAAGGCTGATCTTGATCGTATAAACCGCGCCTATGTGTTTGCCGCACATGCACATGCCGGTCAGATGCGTATATCCGGTGAACCCTATATCACGCATCCTTTGGCCGTAGCGGGTATCCTTGCCAGTCTTGGTATGGATGAGGCAACTGTAATCACCGGTATTCTTCATGACACGGTTGAAGATACCAGCGTGACCCTAGACGATGTACGTCAGAACTTTGGGGATGATGTCGCCACTCTGGTTGATGGTGTGACCAAGATTGGTAAAATACATTTCAACTCCTCCGAGCACAAACAGGCAGAAAACTTTCGCAAGATGATCCTGGCAACGGCCAAGGATCTGCGTGTGTTGATCGTGAAGCTGGCTGACCGTCTACATAATATGCGAACGCTCGGATTCATGCGCGAAGAAAAACGTCGCATGATTGGAGAAGAGACGCTTGAGATTTATGCACCATTGGCGCACAGACTGGGTATCCACTGGATCAAGCAGGAGATGGAAGACCTGGTCTTTTCCCACCTTGAGACTGATGCCTACAAATCCCTGCTGGATGAAATGCAGGGGCGTCTGGTTGGCTTGAATAAAACCCGTGAACGCCTGGAGAGTATTATTCAGGAGGCGCTGCAGCGGCAGGGGTTGAAGGCGCGTGTGCAGGGGCGCATGAAGCATCTCTATAGCATTCATGAGAAGATGCAGCGCAAGCATGTCAACTTTGATGATATTTTCGATCTGGTTGCATTCCGGGTTATCGTTGAGGATATGACTACCTGTTACCAGGCGCTTGGTGTGGTACACAGCCTGTATCGCCCTGTTCCCGGCCGATTTAAGGATTATATTGCTCTACCCAAGCCGAATGGATATCAGTCTTTACATACGGCTGTGATAGGGCCTGAAAATTTCCGGATTGAGGTTCAGATCAGAACCGAAGCGATGCACTCCTATGCCGAAGATGGCGTGGCAGCCCACTGGGCGTATAAAGAGGGGGCAACCAAGGCCGGTGAGCGTGAAAGCTTCAAATGGTTGAAGCAGCTTACCGATTTATTGCAGGAAGCAGAAAACCCGAGTGAATTTCTGGAGAATGTGCGACTGGACCTGTTTGTGCAGGAGGTCTACGTATTCAGCCGTGACGGCGATATTTTTCCCTTGCCAAGAGGTGCCAGGCCGCTTGATTTTGCTTATTCCGTGCATACCGATATCGGGCATCACTGTATTGGTGTGCGCATTAATGGCGAGATGGCTGATTTTTCTGCCCGCCTGAAGAATGGTGATCAGATTGAGATTATGACCAGCCCCGATCAGTGGCCAAGCAGGCAGTGGCTACAGTATGTGAAAACGCCACGCGCCAGGCAGTCTATTCGTCAATGGTTCAGGCGTCAGGAGCGGGAAACCAGTATCCGTATGGGTGAAAAGATCCTGCGTGAATATATTGGCAATAAAGATCTTCCTGCGGAAGTGCTGAGTCGTTTTAAATGTGAAAATATGGAAGAGATGAGGGCGCAGATCGGTCAGGGTGATATACCGATTCATGAGCTGCTTGAGCATACCGAGCATGATAAACGGATCTTGCCTCTGAAGCTGAAAGGGCTTAAGCGCTCAATGATGCATCCAGCTGAATGTTGTCATCCGATCCCCGGGGACCCTGTACTTGGCCAGTTTATATCCGGGGAAGGTATGAAGCTGCATCACCGCAAGTGTCACGAGGTCACTGATCATGCCGATATCGATTGGCTGGAGGTGGAGTGGGAAGCTCAGCCTGGTCTGTTGTTTAAAACGGGTATTGAAGTCCGCTCCCAGAATGAGCGCGGTATGCTTGCCAATGTTACACGTAGCATCGCTGATGCATCCTCAAGCATTGAGGATCTGAAGCTGAGGCAGCGTGGTGGCTCTGTAACTGAGCTGCTGTTCCTGGTGGAAGTGGAAGACAGAAGGCACCTTGCAGCAGTCTTGCGCTCTATCAAGGGTGTGCGCGGTGTGGTGAGTGTGGTGCGGCGTAATCGTGTCGGATTGAGTGGAAAGCCGGAGTCGAGGGCACTGGGAGAAACGCTGCGTGATTTCTTCAGTCGGAAATCTTCAGCCAATTCAACAGAAAAAGAGGGATAGGGATATGAGTTCTATAACAGTGATACATTCAGATGATGCACCCAAAGCCGTGGGGCCATATAGCCAGGCTGTAGTTGCAGGTGGTGTATTGTATGCATCCGGCCAGATAGGACTGGTGCCGGGTGAGGGTAAACTGGTTGCCGATGATGTTGAATCACAGGCGGAGCAGGTGACAAAGAACCTGACTGCCGTTTTGAGCGAAGCGGGAGTGTCACTGACAGGGATACTGAAGGTGAATATTTTTCTTACCGATATGGGAGATTTCCCGCGGGTAAACGAAATTTATGCAGCATGGCTGGGTGAGCACAGGCCTGCACGTGCCACGGTTGCAGTAGCCGCGTTGCCTTTGGGTGCCAGGGTAGAGATGGATCTGGTAGCCAGCATCGATTGATACGGTTTTATAATTAGAAGGCAAATAAAAAGGGCGCCATTTGGCGCCCTTTTTTAATTCAGTATGGGGTAAATCAGGCAGCTTTCTGAATCTTGCCTGAACGCAGGCAGCTTGCGCATACCTTCACTTTTGCTGTCTGGCCATTCACTACAGCACGAACCTGCTGCAGGTTTGGCAGAAAACGACGACGAGTCGTATTGTGAGCGTGACTGACATTGTTGCCGCTCATCGGGCCTTTTCCACATACTTCACAACGCTTTGCCATGATAAATACCTCCGAAAACGGAGCGCACTTTAGGTGAATGTTTCTGTGCATACAAGTAAAAAGTACATTTGTTTTTATATCTGAGTAAAATATTCCAGATTCATAGCTCTTGAAGTTCATGAAGTGTTGAAATAGTCCCCTTTTTTCATGACTCCAATGCGCAAGCATTATTCTGGAAACAGGGCTTCATTTTTACAATGTCGCTTCAACTGCGGCTTGAGCAAGCCGATGCCATCGGTCAATATCAGGCCATGTATGATCTGTTCGAGCAGCCTTTGAGTCTTATCCCCGGCATTGGGCCTGCGCTGGAAAAGCGGTTGATAGCCCGTGGAATCAGCTGTTTTGGTGATCTGCTGCTGCATCTGCCCAAGGACTATATCGACGATCGCTCTGTACATTCGATTGATCAATTGCGCGAGGGTGAAAGTGCTCGTATCAGCGGGCGTATAGTCAGCAAACAGGCGCGTGGTTTTGGCCGCAGCAGGCAGGTGATTGTAAAGATAGCCGATGCAACAGGGCAGATCGGACTCAGTTTCTTTCATTCCGGTTATATGATGAGTGATGCACGCCTGACTGAAGGGCGAGAGATCTCCGTGCGTGGTGTGGTTGAACGCTGGAGTGGTTACCTGCAGATGAGTCACCCCGACTGGTGTGTCAGTGAGCTGTTTGATCCCGGTTACCGACCGGTATACAGCGCTCTGGCAGGACTTTCCGGTAAGCGCATTGCCACGATGATTCGCAAGCTCCTTGCTTTGTTGCCGGTCTCTGCTGCCAGCCCATTGGATGATTTGCTGAGTCATCAGCTTCATCTGCCGAGTTTGCGCCGGGCTTTATCACAGTTGCACATGCCTGATGATGCGGATCGTGAGATGATGGAAAAGGCTTCCACGCGCCTAAAATCCGAAGAGCTTATCGTTTATCTGCGTCTGATGTCTGAGAAAAAGCGACAGGCGGATTGTCCCAGTGTCTCTTTGCAGCCGGAGGGCGTAAGTAAGCGGTTGCTCAACAGCCTGCCATTTCCACTGACTCAGGCACAGGCTGCGGCATGGCAGGATATTTCAAGCGATCTGGATTCAGGCCTGCGTATGCATCGATTGCTTCAAGGTGATGTGGGTGCGGGTAAAACCTGGATTGCGGCTCTTGCCATGGCCAAGGCCGCCGGTTGCGGTTATCAGTCAGCACTGCTGGCACCAACCGAGGTGCTGGCCAAACAGCATGCTGAAACACTTGCTGAGCTGCTGGCTCCTCTTGGACTTGAAATAAAACTGCTTACAGGCAGTACAAGAGCAAAAGCGCGGCGCGAGATGCTGGCCGAGCTGCACAGTGGCGAGTTGAAGTTGATTGTCGGCACGCATGCACTGCTTACCGATGATGTGCTCTTTGATCATCTCTCGCTTGCTCTGGTGGATGAACAACAC
>Ga0316202_10000771_pt1 | contig 30434 bp, 37 predicted proteins | sample 3monrhotite_MG_FD_204934 | JGI IMG/M metagenome (GOLD analysis project Ga0316202, IMG submission 204934) | Microbial mat bacterial communities from mineral coupon in-situ incubated in ocean water Damariscotta River, Maine, United States -... | ecosystem: Environmental > Aquatic > Marine >...
CCAATGGAGTCAGTAAGGGCTGCTTCAGTGGCTGAGACTTTTCCATGGCCTCCATGAGCTGAGCGTAACGCACCCGTTCATGAGCCGCGTGTTGGTCAATTAAAACCATTCCTTCTTCTGACTCTGCCACAATGTAACTATTGGCCACTTGAGCCACGGGTCGTAATTCAGTTCCATTCACATTAAAGGTGTCTTCGGCTTTGTATTGAGGCGTTTGTGCGATGGAGCTTGAAGGCGCAAAACTTCGTCCCGGCATGGGAGTCCGAAGCATAGGTTTAAAGTTCAGTTGAGTGGTGTGTTCTGTTGTCGGAGCACTAACAACAGGGCTGAGCATTTGTCCTTGAAGGGCATGATGCACGGCGCCACGCACGGCTCGGTAGACTTCTTGTTGGTTCACAAATTTCACTTCGAGTTTTCGAGGATGCACATTCACATCTACAAATTGAGGGTCGATATTTATATTCAAAAGGAACCACGGGTGCTTCTCGTGCATCAGGAGTGAGTGGAAGGCTTCTTTCACAGCATGATGAATCAGTCTACTTTGAATGCTTCGTCCGTTTAGGAAAATGAATTGATATTTCTTGGCGCTTCGAGCCAGTTCAGGCTTACCCACAAAACCATTAATCATCAGGTTGGATTGGTGGTATTGAACGGGAATTAAAGCTCGAGCACTCTCGCCTCCATAAAGAGAACGAACACGTTCCTTCAAGGATTGCCGAGGCAGGTCAAAGGTTTGACTCCCATCTCTCATAAGTCGGAATCCCACATTGGGATGAGCCAAGGCAATATGAGAAACCATGGTCAAAATGTGACCGTATTCTGTTTTTTCAGATTTCATGTATTTACGACGAGCGGGCGTATGCTTGAAGAGTCCACGAATGGTGAAGTCGGTTCCCTCTGGACACGCGGCTTCTTCGTGAGCGATCACTTTCCCTCCATCCATGGCGTATCGAACTCCGACTCGTGAACCCGCTTCTCGAGAAAGCAGTTCAACTTCAGCAATACTCGCAATACTGGCGAGGGCTTCTCCTCGGAACCCCAGGCTGAGAATATTAAAGAGGTCTTCAATCTTCGCAAGCTTACTGGTGGCGTGTCGAGAAAAAGCTAAAGGCGCGTCATCAAATTTCATTCCACATCCATTATCTACAACGCGAAGTTTTTTAAGTCCACCTTCTTCAAGTTCAACCGTGATTTGGGTGGCACCCGCATCAAGACTATTTTCAACCAGCTCCTTAATCGCGGAGGCTGGCCGTTCAATCACTTCACCGGCCGCAATCTGGCTGATGAGTTCGTCACTGAGTTGTCGAATATTGCTCATGGGGGCATTATAGACAATGAACGAACCCTGTCTACTCACTTGACCTTGATGTCCCCTATGGTAACCTTGTCGAGATGACTAAGGTTAACTTAGATGCCCGGAAGGAAAGACATGAAAAGCTTTTTGAGGGCCAATATCATTCTCGGTTCGGAAAGTTTTGGTTTCATACCAAACGTTTTCTGAAGAAAGCCTGGCGGGTGGTTCGTCCCTCACGGAAACGATTCTCTCAATTCATGCATCCCTTGGATCATGTACCTGCGCCTCGGCGACTCTATATCCAGATGAGTGTCTGGAGTATCGTTTTGCTTTCTTTGACCTCGGTGAATGTGACCTCCGCGGCTTTTGCTGGTGGAGAAGGAGTAGGTGCCGAATACGAATACCTCGCTTTGGAAATTGAGGGATACCTTACGGATGACGAAGGGTATCTCATTAAGAATATGCCTTTAGAAGGAGAAGCCATTTACGATCTCGATCGATCAGAACGTGTGGCCTACGAGGTTCAACAAGGAGACACACTTTCAGTGATCGCGTATAAATATGGAGTGTCCGTTCAAACACTTCGAGACGAAAATTCAGCCATTGCTAATTCGGATCGTTTGAAACTCGGACAAGAACTTTCTATTCCACCTCAAGATGGGGTTTTTATTACGGTTGAATCTGGAGATTCACTCCTTGAACTCATGGAAACTTACGATGGAGAACTTGAAGACACCAAACTCTTCAATAATGTGGATGCTGATAATGATCTGGTAGTCGGGAAAGAAATCTTTATTGTCGATGGAACGCTTCCAGTCACCGTGACTTACGTTGCCGCGACAACAAGTACTTATGTTCCTGCAACAAGCACCGCCTCACCTGCTGTTTCTCAATATGACATCACGCCAAGTGCCGAAGGATGGATCCGTCCTACTCAAGGGATTATTACTCAGGGGTACCATGGAGGGCATTACGCCTATGATGTGGCGGATCGATCTAAACCACCGATTCTTGCCGCTGCTTCAGGAACCATTGTGAAAGCCTTCAACTCAGGTTGGAACGGAGGGTATGGGCATTACATTCTCATCGATCATGGGAATGGTTACCAAACGCTCTACGCTCATAACGAAGTCGTTTACGTTTCAGTAGGGGATTACGTTGAACAAGGTCAGGTGATCGCCAAACAAGGAGCAACAGGACGAGTGTACGGAGTGACAGGAATTCATCTCCATTTTGAACTGATCTTCAACGGATCTAAGTTGTCTCCGAGTGTGATGGGGGTGTGGTAATCTAGGGCTATGAAAATCACCTACAAACTTTCTAAGAACTTTCTGGACCAACTCATTGAGGACCGATTGAGGTCGGCTGTTTTTAAACGGGTCCAACGAAGAAAAATGATTCAGTTTGTTCTCATCATGATGATCTTTAGCGGCGTATTTTTATTAGGCAAAATAGAAATGTTTTTCCTGATTACGCTTTGGGTCACTAGTTTAGTGATGCTTATGTTTTTTCCTGGTTTACTTAGAAAGGTGAGTAAAGTTGCATGGACGCGAGCATATCAAGGTCATCTTCTTCCAAGGGGAGAACGAAATCTGACTTTCGACAAAAAGGGGCTACGCTATCAAGGTAAAGGTTTTGATTTGAAGTACGATTGGACCCAAGTACACTCTCTCAAAGAAGAAGGTCGGTTCTACTCAATAGTTCTTCATGGTCTAAGTCAGATCCATCTTCCAAAGAAAGCACTGAAAGGGAATAAGGCTAAAGCAGAATTCGAAAAGTTTTTTGAAACGATCTAGTTATGAAGAAAATCTCTCAATGGTTGATCCGGCTCTACCAAAAAACGATCTCCCCTGATCACTCCTGGTTGAGACACCATTTCCCTGGTGGTTATTGTCCTTATCGTCCCACCTGTTCTCAGTACACACATGATGCCATTGGGAAGTATGGATTGATCAAAGGTTTCTTTAAGGGAGCATGGCGAATCTTAAGGTGCAATCCGTGGACGAAAGGTGGGGTTGATTTACCATAGTTTCAGGTTTAATATCCCCTCCGGTCAATTAATCCCCAATTATGGAAGCTCAAGATGTGCAACCCATTCGCCGAGTCCTATTAAGTGTGTCAGACAAAACTAATTTAGTGCCTTTGGCGCAAAAACTTCATGAACATGGAGCTGAGCTTCTCTCAACAGGAGGAACCGCTCGTGTGATTAAAGAAGCAGGAATCCCAGTAGTGGATGTTTCTGATTACACTCAATTCCCTGAAATGATGGGCGGACGAGTGAAGACTCTACACCCAATGGTGCATGGAGGTCTTTTGATGCGACGAGGAGAAGACGAAGAAGTAGCAGCGGCCAATGGGATTAAACCTATCGATATGGTGGTGATTAATCTTTACCCGTTTAAAGAAACCATCACGAAGGATGGAGTGACAGAAGCAGAAGCGATCGAACAAATTGATATTGGTGGTCCAGGAATGCTCCGGTCTGCCTCTAAGAATTTCAAGTGGGTGACTCCAGTTACAGATGCGAATGACTACGATTTGATCATGAGTGAACTCGACGAACACAAAGGAATCACTTTTGGAACGCGACGACAACTTGCTGTGAAAGTGTTTGATACAACGAGTAGTTATGACAGAACGATTGCTGATTACCTTATGAGTTCAGGTGAAGCCCCAGAACTTCTGGATCTTCATTACGAAAAAGTGATGAGTCTTCGTTATGGAGAAAACCCTCATCAAAAAGCGGCGTTCTTCCGAGATCCTGCTGACAACTATCCAAATGTGACGAATGCCAAGGTGCTTCAAGGGAAGCAACTTTCTTTCAATAATATTATTGATACCAATGGGGCGCTCGAACTCGTGAAAGATTTCGATCAGCCTGGTGCGTCAGTGATTAAGCATACCAATCCATGTGGAGCGGCAACCGCAAGTAATATTACGGATGCTTTCCAGCTGGCTTACGAAGTGGACCCACTTTCAGCCTTTGGTTGTGTGATCGCTCTAAACCGAGAATGTACGACGGCCATTGCTGAATACATTATGAACAACAAGCTCTTTGTAGAAATCATTGTGGCACCTTCATTTGAACAAGGAGCACTTGAACTGCTTGGACAAAAGAAGAACCTACGACTCCTCGAGACTGGAGAGCTTCAAAAGAATCCAAGCCTTCGAGATATCAAAGCGGTAGCTGGAGGAATTCTCATTCAACAAGCCGACCAATACGTGGTGTCTAAGGACGACCTCAAGACCGTAACGGATGCGACTCCAAGCGATGCCGACGTGGACGCGATGCTCTTTGCACGAATCCTCGTGAAGCACGTGAAGTCGAATGCCGTAGTCTTTGCCAAGCCTCATGATAAAGGAGGATGTGTAGCCACAGGAATCGGAGCCGGACAAATGTCTCGAGTAGACAGCGTGATTATCGCTCGTCGAAAGGGTGCCGACCGTGTTCCAGGTTCTGTCCTCGCCTCTGATGCTTTCTTCCCATTCCCAGACGGAATCGAAGAAGCTCACGATGCAGGAGTAACCGCTATCATCCAACCTGGAGGATCAATCCGTGACGAAGAAGTGATCGCCAAGGCGAACGAACTCGGAATCGGAATGGTGTTCACCGGAATTCGGAGCTTTAAGCATTAGGATAGATGGCTAAAAAGAGAAAAAAACACCCTGAGTTAATTGCATTGTTTCTTGTGATTTTATTGTGGGGGTCTAGTTTCTTTTTGTTAAAAGTTCCAGATGAAGTGACGAGGGGAACATTTGGAGACATGTTTGGTGCGGTAAATGCTTTGTTTTCTGGACTAGCTTTCATTGGGATTATATACACGATATATCTTCAAAAAGAAGAATTGCGGCTTCAAAGAGAGGAGTTGAAGCTCACAAGAAGAGAGTTGAAAAAGGCTGCTGAAGCACAGGAGAAGTCCTCGAAAAGTTTAGAGACAACTGCCAAATTAAATGCGCTATCTGCAATGTTGAATCATCAAGGAAACGTTATGATTGCAAAAAGCAATGACTCAATAGCTGAAGCGAGTCAGAAAGGCAGTGATAGTGTTTATAGTCCGTTTGAACGAAGTTTTTTGGTTAATAATATTAAAGACACATCTAAAGCTGATGCAATAGTAGCTGAAATTAAAAAAATGATTAATTTTTAATAACCATGAACATCCAACCCCTAAAAGAATCAGACCTACCCGCCGTCATTGAGCTCATCGACCAGTGTGAAGAGTTAACAATGGAGCGGGGTTCTATCTATTGGATCTTTGGACGCTTTCTGAACAAGACTAGCTTCGTAGCGAAAGACGGAGATCAGATTGCTGGAATCCTTTTGGGGCTTTTGCCAGCGGGAGAAGATACAGGCTTCATTCATGAGCTGGGCGTTTTGGAAAAGTATCGTAAGCAAGGAATTGCTACGGCACTCATCGATCACTTTGCAGAAGCTGTGAAGTCTTTGGGTGGAGAGAGGATTGCGCTTACGACCTTGCATAATAATGAACGGGCTGTTCAGTTTTACGAAAACCGTGGTTTCGCTTCAAAAGAGATCACAAAGTTGGGGCAGCCACGGATTTGGTATTATAGAGCTATCTAGTTAACACTCATTAAGATTGAAAGACTTAGCTCCAGACATTCACAGACAAAGGTTAATCATAGAAGGTTATCCAGGATTCGTGATTAATGCAAAGCACATAACTGAATACCTTTCACGGCTTTCAGATGAATTAGATATGATTACAATCTTGGAGCCAGTCACTCATCGTTCAGATAAATTTGGGTGGGCCGGTTGGATTCATTGGGAAACATCTGGAGCCCATTTTTATGCTTGGGAGGTGCCACGCTTGTTTTTCAGTGTGGATATCTACACATGCAAAGCTTTTGATAATGAAAAAGCTGTGGAATTCACAAGGTCATTCTTCAAAGCTGATGAGGTGGAATTCAAAGACATTTAAAAAAACACTATGGAAACACTCACCTTAATTAAAAAGGCAATACGGGAGCAGAAGGTGATTTCATTTAGCTATGACAAGTCGGATGAAGCTCCTGGTACAAGATTTGGGAATCCCCATGCTTTATATAGAGTGAGTGGAAAGGGTGGGAAGGTGAGTACAAAGGTTCATATTGTCCAAACCGGTGGAGTTTCTAATGGTAAAGCTTTGTCCTCAAAAGCTAATTTCATCGTCTTTGACCTGAGGTACATAAATAATGTGCAGGTTAAAGGCCGACAGGCTTCTTTTGAGGTTGACCCCAGATACAACCCCAATCTGAGAACTTACCACAATTCAATTCAGCAGCTGTAAATACCGGCTTCGGGTGTATCTATAGATTATAGCATGCAAGTCCAAATTACGCAAGCAAGCACGGGTCTTGATCCGCGCCGGGATTCCTGTTTGACTGTATTTAATTAAAGAAAACACATGACTCTTCTCCAAGCCATCCTCCTCGGTATCGTTCAGGGAATCACCGAGTTCCTACCTATTTCTTCATCTGGACATCTCGTTCTAGGGGAGACGCTTTTGAACCTGGAGGTGGCCGATCTGAAGACCTTTGATGTGACCGTTCATGTGGGGACCTTGCTCGCGATTCTCATCTATTTTTGGAAGGATTTGTGGGACACAAAGCGGTGGCCATGGCTCATTCTTGGAACGCTTCCTGCTCTTTTAGTGGGCGTATTTTTGGAAGATCAAATCGATGCTGTTTTCCGAAGTGCCCTTGCCGTAGGAATCGTCATGATGGTGATTGGAGCCATGTTTCTGATCCCTGAATCTTGGGGGCGTAAAACGAAAGATAAAAAACTAAATTGGTGGCGTGCTCTCCTTGTGGGGAGTGCTCAAGCGATTGCTATTATTCCTGGAGTTTCTCGGAGTGGGTCCACTATTTTCACAGGGACAATGCTTGGCATGGAACGTGAAGAAGCCGCTCGTTTTTCATTCCTGCTGGGGTCCATTGCAATTGCAGGAGCAGGTCTGCTCACGGCTTTTGATCTAGAAAATGCGCCTGTTGAATGGGATATCTTATTGGCAGGATTGCTCAGTTCGCTTGTTGCAGGATTCTTTTCGGTAAAATGGTTGATGAAGTACTTAAAGTCACACTCACTTCGAGTGTTTGGAGTTTATCTACTTTCGATTGGAGGTTTAACGATTCTCTTTAGCCTCGGTTAGAGAAGTCCGTTTGATTGTCCTCGAATCGAGGAAGCTTTTCTTGAGTGTAGGTTCCATCTGGAAGTTGAATGAAGTCGTCAGGTATTCCTTGTTCATTTGTTGCAACATCCACTCCAGCTCCCATAACAACCGTTCCATTGTCAGGTATTTCCTCCCAGTTTACAGGTTTAGGTTCTTCTGGACCGCTGTAGGTTCTTGATCGTCCAAATTCATCAATCACAACGGCTTGCTCTTGTTGACGAGTGGCTTGAGGGCTAGCCGTTTCTACTGCTTGTCCACGACCGGTCATGGCTCCAACAATAGAAAGTTTATTTCCTGCCATCTTTAGCAGTGTTCCCTCTGTTTTAATTAGGTCCGTTCCAAGTGCATTCTGCATGTTATTAATGAGTGTTCGTGCTTTGTCTCCAGCTAGCGTATCTTTAGCATTCACCTTGAGGTAGGCAGATTCAATCATATTCCGTAGAAATCGAAAATCTCCCTCCCAGGCTTTAATAGTTACGTTTCCTTCAAGCTGAAGGCTCGAGTCGAGTGTCATTTCGTAAGGAGATCCTGAAAGTTTTGCTTCTTGCTCACCTTGAAATTCCTCTTGGTACTTATCTCGTTGCTCACGATATTTTTCCAGAGTTAATCCTCGAAGACGAGCTTGCTCTTTGTCTTCACGTTTTTCTTGCCTAGCTTGAATACGTTCAGTTCTAGGAGGTCGGTTTTGCATTTTCTAAAGCGTTTAAATCAGAGCATTATAGTACAGATTCAAACTTAAGTCTATTGCTCAACAGGAGTGAGATTTCCTTCGTCGTCTTCTTCAAATTCATCCTCATCTGGATTGGGGTTCTTTGGGAAGTCTGGTTTGAGAGGGGCTTCGGTCCGTGAGGCAGATGGTGGTGTAGGCTTTTTCAATCGTTCAACATCATCTTGGTTTTGAGAAGGAAGCTCTTGAGCTGATTGCTTAAGTGCAGGGTTAACGTGGTGTTCTCCGTTGTCGTTTGGCATGGTTTGGTGTTATTTAGTCCAAGCTAACAGAAAAGAGAATTGAAATAAAGTGACGCCCCTGTTACAATGCCGAAAAACCGATTATGAACGACATCTCACAATACGCAATTGCCACTCTTGGAAGCCACACCGCGCTTCAAATTCTAAAGGGGGCCAAAGACGAAGGTTTTAAGACCATCGCAATCTGTACGCCTAAGACTCGACGAGTTTATGAAAGCTACAAAGTAGCGGACGAAATCATTGAGATCGATAGTTACGCTGATTATTTTAAAATTGAACAGCAACTCATTGATCAGAACGCCATTGTGATTCCACATGGTTCTTTTGTTGCTTACGTGGGTTCAGAAGAAATCGTTGAAAATATGAAGGCCATGTATTTTGGCTCAAAAGGAATCCTTCGATGGGAATCTGATCGAGAAATTGAACGACAATGGTTGAAGAAATCAGGAGTGAATGTGCCTAAAGTGTTTAAAACTCCTGAAGAAATCGATCGACCTGTGATTATTAAATTTCATGGAGCTGGTGGTGGATTTGGTTACTTTATTGTTCACACCGCTGAAGAGTTTTACGAAAAAATTAAAGAGTTCCCAGGGCAAGACGACTACGTGATTCAAGAGTATGTGATTGGAGTTCCAATGTACGTGCATTACTTCCACTCACCACTAACAGGTGAACTTGAAATCATGAGTTTTGATAAACGATACGAATCCAACGCCGATTCGATTGGACGGATTGCAGCTCGAGATCAGCTCGATGCGGATCTCCACACCAGTTACACCATCACAGGAAACATTCCTATTGTGGTGAGAGAATCCATGCTCCCTATGTTCTTTGATATTGGAGAGAGTGTGATTAAAACATCAAAGGGACTCGATGGAGTGCCAAAAGGACTCTACGGTTCGTTCTGTCTTGAAGGAATCATTGATCCACATTTGAACTTCCGTGTCTTTGAAATCTCTGCTCGAATCGTAGCTGGAACGAATCCATATACACATGGTTCTCCTTACAGCTGGCTTCGTTACAATGAGCCTATGTCGACTGGTCGTCGTATCGCTCGGGAGATTAAGATTGGAATTGAAGCCGGACGTTTAGATGAATTACTCGGATAATATGAAAAAACCACTTATTCTTGCTTTGGCCGTTGTGCTCTTGGTTTCTTGTACAAACACTGCAAACGATGTGTCAGAAAATGATATTCCTGCAGAACCCATAGAACCTATGCCAATAGAGATCGAAGGAGACCTTTACTCAGGGCCTCAATTTCAAGCAGACCTTGATGATGTTACGGGAGGTGAATCTTTAGGAACCGCCGTAGCGAGCCTCAATGAAACTTTTGAGACCTACACGGTGATTGCATCCTTTGTTGGACTTCCTGAACTTGAAGACGGTTATTTTTACGAGGGATGGCTTGTCCGAACAGACGGTGAACTCAGCGTGATTTCCACAGGCGTTGTGGAAAACGATATGAATTTTTACACGACAGATCTTGATCTAACGGATCACGATAAGTACATTCTTACCTTGGAACCTGATGATGGAGATCCTGCACCAGCGGATCACGTTCTCGATGGAACCTTCTATCAAACCTATTAAACTCAAGCCTAATGGACATCTCAGATATTCTCGCCAACTACGACACTTCAGACATCACGATTGGTGTACTCGGTGGACATAGCGCATTGGATGTTTGTGAAGGAGCCAAGCGACTGGGGTTCAAGACCTTGGTTGTTTGTCAAAAAGGACGAGAAAAAACCTACGACAAATATTACAAGCGACGAGGAGATAAAGGTTGTATTGATGAAACTATTATCGTAGATAAGTTCGCTGACATTGTTAAGCCAGAGATTCAGGACCAGTTACGAGCAAAAAACACGATCTTCATACATAATCGTTACTTTTGGGTTTACTGTAACTTTGATGAAATTGAGAATGATTTCAAGGTGCCTATTTATGGGTCACGAGAAATGGTTCGTCTTGAAGAACGAGATGTAGAAAACAATCAATATGAACTGCTTCAAAAAGCAGGAATCCGAATTCCTCAAATCATTCGACCAGGAGGAAGTGGAATGGACGATGCTATGACAAGCGCCGCACTCACTCAGCATTTTGTTGAGAATAAAGGAGGTCCACTCATCGTTAAAGTAAATGAAGCTCACCGTTCGTATGAACGTGCGTTCTTTGTTTGTACAACGACGGAAGACTTTCATAAGCAAGCCGAAGAACGAATTGAAAGTGGTTTGGTCCTTAAGGAAGATCTAGCTAATGCCGTGATCGAAGAATTTATTATTGGAGCTCAAGTGAACTTCAACTTCTTCTACTCCGTTATAAATGATGAATTGGAATTGATGGGAACGGATGCTCGACGGCAAACCAGTCTTGATGGATTCCTTCGACTCGATGCTAAAACTCAAATGAGTCTGCTCAATTCAGGTTATAAACCAAGCATGGTTGAGACAGGGCATTACTCAGTGACGACTAAGGAATCGATTATTGAAAAGATTTTTAAGATTGGTGAGCAATTTGTCGATCTAACAAAGAAAGAAGTGGCACCTGGAATGATAGGTCCTTTCGCACTTCAAGGAGCTGTAGCGGCACGTGAAGGCCGAGAAGAGCTTGTTATCTTTGATGTCTCAATGCGAATTCCTGGATCACCAGGAACACGGTTCACTCCACACGCTACCTACCTGTGGGGACGAACAATGAGTTACGGTGAACGAATTGCCATTGAACTTAAAGAGGCGATCGACGCCGGTCGTCTTTCTGAAATCCTAACCTAGTCATTATGGACAGCACCACGCTACTTGGAACTGCAGGAGCAGCCATTATTTTGATTGCCTTCATTCAAAATCAACGGAACAAATGGAAACAAACCGATCTTATTTATGATGGGATGAACACTTTGGGAAGCGCCATTCTTTGTACTTATGCGGTTCTTCTACAAAGCTGGCCATTCTTGGTTTTAAATGGAGTCTGGCTTTTGGTCTCAGCTAAGGATGTCTTTAGCTACTTCATTAAGGGCCGACGTTAATTTTTTGTCTCGTTCAGAAACCGCGCCCGTGTCATGGGTCCAGCTTTTTATGGTCACCACATTGTATTCAATGAGAATATCCGGGTGATGTTTTTGTGCTTCTGCCACTTCTGCAATTTTCATCACAAAATCGAGTGCGCTCTTAAAGCCATCAAGCTCGAATTTCCGAGCGAGTTTCTGATGTCCGTTTTCATATACTTCATTCCACATGATCTGATTCTATTCCAAGTACTTGTGAAATGGAACACCTATGAATTAGCACGAGCTGAGTTAGTTCAATGGAGCTTCCCCCTGCTGGATTTATTTTTGGGCCAATATCTAAAACTCCAAGATGTCCAATCTGATCAAGTAGTTCGTGAAGTGCGGCTTTGTTCCCTGTGCGTTCTAAGTAGTGTAGTAGTTCGCTAATTGGGTTATCGCTTTGTAATTCATGACTAGCTTGTCTAAAAAAACGTGTATTTTTCACAGCTAAACCTGTCGTCGTTTGTCCAGTTAGGGGGATGACCTCTGCACTTTTCAAAACATTATTGAGTCCTTCTTCACCAGCATAAGCGGTTAGAGCTTCCCTTAATTGTGTGGATGAAATTGGCAATTTCTATCTGTTAATGAGCCGTTATCCTAGCAGTAAATTGCTACATGTCAAGAAATGTAGTATAATACTAAGATTTAACAAAAACAAACCATGTCTGAATCAGTTTCAGAAAATGCAAATTCTCGGTTGGATGATATGAAAACCGTCATTCTTGAATTAGATGGAGAGATGGAAAACATGTATCCAATTAATCTTGTAGAGAGCCGTTCACAAATGAAACGTGCAGCATTCAAGGCTAATAAAAAACGTTTTGAACGTTTAAAGAATCCTTTGATGCAAGAGGTGGTGAGCAACTATATGGATCGGCATCCTGAAGTCGATGATATACGCTTAGGGGCTTTTGAAGTCTTTGTTTCTAATGAGTTGGACGATCAGAACTCAGAAGTGCGTGGATACATGGATACGGTATATAATGCGCTTTTTGATAGCGTACATTCTGTCGACTTTGAAGCTCGTGATCAAACAGTGCTAGATCATATTGAAACGCTTTCTCTCGTCTGTGATGAAAAGTTTATGGCTGAGCTCGACAATCCTGAAGCGGAAACATTTTCAGTGAGAGACATGATTGCGACGCAGGCAGCTGCTGTATTAGAAGCCAGAGAGGCAATGTCTCAAGAGACTAGAGCCGCTGAAAAAGATGCTTTTGCTAGGTCTGCCGCTGAGGATGCATTTGCACCATATACTCCGAAACGTTCGGCTTATCTTGCTGCTCCTGAACGAGGAAATCAGAATGTTCCAATGGGAGGTAAGAAACGTCGAATTCGAGAACAAAATAGAGACAAAGGAGCCGCCTAGAGCAGTTCGAAGCTGTCTAGAATTTCACTGGATTCCAAGAGGTGATTTAAGTATTCCTCAGGAGCATCATGACCGCCACTTCCAGCAAATACCCAAGTTTCATTTTGATCAAGTTCAGGGGGTTGTGGCCCTTCAAATTCTGAAATGATTTCCCACTGCTCTAAAGTGTGAATAGAGACATTGAAGATTTCTGGATAGTCTTCAAATCCAAAGTCATAGGATGGACTATTTCCTGCTTCTCCCCAGTCGAGTTCTCTTTTTGTCACGATGTATCCTTCCCAATTCATAGGGAGTTTTAAGTTGAATCCATAATCAGAGTTGCTGTAAGTCAGGTTTTCTTCCTCAACAGGGGCTTCAATAGGAGTTTCAATTGGAGCGGATTCACATGCTGAAAGGAGCGTGAGGCATAGGCCTAGGGCGAGGAGTTTTTTCATAGATCTTGTTTAGTTGAATTGATTGTAGCTTAACCTGTTAGCTTCTGCTATTATTTTGGCATATGAAAGCACTTTTATTGGCCGCAGGACGATCTCGCCGGGCCAAACCCATCGAAGATAAGAATTTCCTCAAATTTTGTGGGAAAACATTGATTGAATTTCAATTGGAATCCCTTCAGTCTGCTGGTTTCCAAGACATCTTGATTGCCGCAGGAGAACACAATAAAGAACGAATTGAGGGAGTGGCGGCTCAGTATGGAGCCACCGTGATTCAACAAGAGAATTTAGACGATGGAATGGCAGGTGCGGTTTTAGCCACGGAGTCTCATTTGAATGATGAAGCTTTGTTTATTGTTTCTAGCAATGATGTGGTAGAGCCTCGAGCCTATGAATCGGTACTTAAAGCGAGTGAATCTGGTGCGGATGCTTATCTGTTAGCGACACAAATGGATTCGTATTTTCCTGGAGGTTATTTGAAAGTGGACAATGGACAAATCACCGACATTATTGAGAAGCCTGGAGCGGGGAATGAGCCATCTAACTTGGTGAATATTGTGCTTCATTTCTTTAGAAAGCCAGACACACTTATTTCGGCTTTAAAAAGCAGCTCATCTAATGATGATGACCGTTATGAAGTGGCTTTAGATCAATTAATGAATGAACAACGATTTGAAGCGGTGGCCTACGATGGAATGTGGCAGCCTGTGAAGCATCCGTGGCATGTTTTAGATTTAATGCCTTATTTCTTTAATAAAATGGAGGCATCAGTGCATCCAAGCGCTGAAATTGCTGAATCAGCTCGTATCAACGGGCCGGTTCGAATCGAAGAAGGGGTCAAAGTCTTTGATAACGCCGTGATTCAAGGTCCTGCCTATATTGGAAAGAACACAGTTGTGGCAAACAATGCGCTGGTTCGTGGATCTATTATTGGTGATGACTGTGTAGTGGGTTATGCCACAGAAGTCGCTCGGTCCTTCATTGGAGACGACTGCTGGTTCCATAGTAATTACGTTGGCGACACCGTGATGGGGGAGAATAACAGTTTTGGGGCGGGGGCGGTTTGTGCCAACCTAAGGTTAGATGAAAAGGAAATTAGCAAGTCTGGACGGAATAAATTAGGTCCTATCTTTGGAGATAACATCCGAGTGGGAGTGAATACGAGCATTATGCCTGGGATCCGAGTGGGATCGAATACTATGGTCACCTCAGGACTGGTGGTCGCTGAAGACATTGAGCCTGGAAAATTTGTGCATGGTAAAACAGAGCTCATTATTAAAGACAACCGAGCAAGTCTAGATGAGTCTGCACGAGAAGCAATGAAGAAGAAGCTTAGTTAGCGTCAAAGAAGTTTTTCACAACGTTTGCTAGTTCATGAATGTCTGTATTTGCTTTGATGAAATAATCTTCAGCGCCAAGTTCTTTAGCTCGTTCTATCTCTTCATCTTGTCCAAGGTTGGAAATGACGATGATAGGGATATTTTTGGTTTCCTCTTTCTCTTTGAGTTCTTTGAGAATGTCAAAACCGTCCTTGCCTGGAAGTATTAGATCTAAAAGTACTAGATCAGGTTGTTGGCTTGCAATGGAATCAATAGCATTGCTTCCCTCTTCAAGGAGAATCAGTTCGCATTCGTTTTTAAGCGTGGTCTCTAGGATTGATCGTGAAAACCGATCATCTTCAATTAAAAGTACTTTTTTCATGAGGTATTTGTTACCAACCTATCTTACTCGTATTCCCACTTAACGCAACTTGCAAAAAGTAGCTTTCTAAGGTATAGTTATGTGATTTAACCAAAACAAAGCCATGAAACTCAGCATTGACAAACAAATAATCCTTGGTGTGGGTGTCCTGATGGGGCTCACTTTTACTATTAGTGGATTAGGATATTATTTTGTAAGTGTTTTTGAGACTCAGGCCGTAGAAATTGAGCATCAGGCTCATGATGCGTTCAATATGTCTGAATTGGAAATAGCACTCCTTGGTCAAGTGGTGTACATGAGGGAGTACTTAGACTCCTATGATGAAGTACATTTAGAGCTTGAAGAGTTTTACCGAGAAGAAAGTTTGGCTTTGGTGAGTTTGGGTATCGATAGCGCTGTACTCTTAGGGGAATCTGAACATGTTAGTGTACTTGAATCGTTTAAGGTAGAGATGATTGACCTAGGTGAGGTTTCAAATGCAATTATTGCTGCCGTACAGGTGGAAGATTTTGAAACAGCAGATTCTCTCGATAGAGATGTTTTCGAGCCCGCAATCCTTGAATTGACTTCTACCTTAGAGGAGCTAGTAGATGATGATGTTTCATCATTGGGCGCAAGAATTTCCACTGCCGTTGAGGAAGCGGTACTTGCAGAAAACATTTTCTTGCTGAGTATTTTAATTTCAGTCTTACTTGGGCTTGCGATGGCAGCTTACCTTGTTAAGGCAGCGACTCGCACACAGAGAGTGATGAAGTCCTCTCTTGAACAAATTTTGGAAGCTTCTGAATCCCTTGCAGCCACCACTCAACAAGCGGCGGCGTCTTCTCAACAAAATAGTTCTATTGCTCAACAGCTTTCTGCTGGATCAGTTCAGCAGTCCGAACAAACTCGAGATGTAAGTAGAATGCTTGCCGATATTTCAGCTAGTATTCAACAATTATCTAGTGGGGCACAAGAAGTAGCGGCCTCATCATCTTCAGTATCTACTGTTGCTAAACAAGCAGGAGAGATGAGTGAGAAATCTCAAGGAGAGTTGAATGGGATAAAGTCGGTGTTTGGAGACACTCAAAATATGGTGGGAGATCTATCACAGATTTTTGATCAAATTAGTGAGATTGTTCAAACCATCACTGGTATTGCTGATCAAACCAATCTTCTAGCCTTAAATGCGGCCATTGAGGCTGCACGAGCGGGAGATGCCGGACGAGGGTTCGCGGTTGTCGCTGATGAAGTTAGAAAGCTCGCTGAAGAATCAAATCAGGCTGCTGAAGAAATTCGGGGCTTGGTATCAGGAATGTCTAAACAAATGGGTGACACCACTCATACTATTGAACAAGGAAAAACTGTACTGGATGGAGGAATGACCTCAATTAATGAAACACTAGCGTACCTCGCTAAAATTGTTACCGATGTACAAGGAGTTTCCTCTACGGTTCAAGAGTTGTCATCTGCGGTAGAGCAACAAAGCAGCTCTACTCAGAATATCACTTCATTGATGGATTCTATTGCCGCGGTTGCCAGTCAAAATTCTGCTGGAGCTCAACAACTATCCGCAGCATCACAACAGCAAAGTGCTGCAAATCAACAAATTGTTGCCGCTACTCAACAGCTTCAATCGCTTGCTGGAGAAATGGGTATACTTCTTGGAAAGAATATTGAAGTGGCTAAAAAGGCCGATTCATCTAAATCTACCATTAAGCCTCAGAACGTACAAAAATTAGAAGTAGCTATGAAGAACGAACACGCTACTACTAAGAAGAAATAACCACTGAATTGAATTAATATGCCTTTATTTAAAACTAAAGAACAGGATGGATCGGTGGTTGATGTGATTGAAAACTCTGATGAGAATAAACACGTTATTTTTACGTTAAATGGCGAGGAATACGCAGGTGCCATCACTCAAGTTAAAGAGGTTATCAACGCCCCTGAATTGACTCCTATCCCCAACTCACCGGACTACATTGCAGGAATTTATAACCTTCGAGGAACCGTAGTTGTGGTACTTGATCTTGCAAAAAGATTTTCCATGACAATTCCTGAAGATCATAAATACCAAAACATTCTAATCTCTGAAAATGAGAAAGGAAGCTTTGGAGTTTTAGTCGATAGTGTGACGGAAGTGTCTTCGATTGATGGATCAAAAATTAGCGAGACACCGAACATGATTCAATCTAAAATAGATGAGAACATGATCAGTGGAGTTGCCGTATTAAGTGGAACTTCTGAAAAAGAATCAGCAGAACAAGAACGATTGATTGTGGTTCTCAATATGGAAAAACTTATTAGCCCTAATGACCAAGAAGTCGATGAAAAAGCTCAATAAAGAACTCATTGCTGATATTGTTGCACAAGGAGCCTCAGGGGTAAAAAAAGCCTTTGAAATTTTTGTGGGACAAGGCGTTGAGGTCATTGTGCCCGAAGCCAAACAAATGGACACAACAGAGGTCTTGAAATCTATCGCTAACGGTGTAAAAGCTGAGAACAGCCTCGTGGCTTACTCTCAAGGAATGGAATCCCCAGAAGGGATTGTTATGCTTGTGATTGAGCGAGAAACTGCCTTGCGCTTGGTGGATCTCCTTTCAGGAGAGCCTGTGGGAACCGCAGGTTTACTTGAAAATTATGAAGTCTCTGCCATTTTAGAAACTTTAAATGTAGTTTCAAATGCATTCTTAACGGCTATTGCCGATGGGATTGGCGAGAAGATGATTTTTGGTGTGCCAAAAATTGTGACCGCTGAAAAAATCTCACAACTCGATAATTTCCACTGTTCTGACTGTGACAACTTAGTCTTTGAAATGAAATTCAAAATTGGAGACTATGAATTACCCGCAAAATTTTATACTCTGTTCACAGAAGAACTTTCGAACTTCCTAGATTAATAAACTACACGCTTGATGTCTGAAAAAAACCAAAAAATACTTCTGACCGATGACTCTATGTTCATGCGAAAAATTCTTCGTACCATCTTAGAAGAAGCTGGTTTCACAGATATCACTGAGGCCCAGAATGGGAAGGAATGTATGGAGCAGGTAGCTACTATTAAGCCAGATTTGGTGCTTTTGGATCTGATAATGCCTGAGATGGATGGAATTGCGGTGCTTACTGAACTCAAAGGAGCGACTAATGTTGTCGTAGTGAGTGCGGTAGGACAAGACCAAGTCTTAGAACAAGCACGGGATCTTGGAGCTAAAGGCTACATTGTTAAACCTTTTGAAAAGGAACAAGTTCTAGAAGTTTTGACTGAGCTCTTTGGTTCACTTTAACTTATGGAAGAGAGACCTCCCATCCGTGTTCTCGTAGTAGATGATAGTTTTTTGATGCGAACTTTGCTTCGACGTCTTTTAGAAGAAGACTCTGATATTAAAGTAGTGGGCGTTGCCAAGGATGGGCTGGAGGCTATTGGCAAGTCAAAAGAACTGGAGCCCGATGTCATTACTATGGATTTCATGATGCCAGAGATGGACGGGATAGATGCAACGCGTCATATCTCTGAAAATAGTCCCACTCCACCTAAAATCGTAGTGGTATCTGCTTATAGTCAAAATCGAGATGAGTTGATTGCTAGATGGATGAACTCAAAAGCGGTTGGTTTTATTGCAAAACCTTCTGATCATGTATCCGTTGATCTTGATGTGATTAAGGATGATTTAATCCGAGAAGTGAGAGCAGCTGCTCAGTCACGGTCGTTGACCGTAGGTTTTCAAGAGGGTAATAAAAAGAAAAAAATGCCAATTTCGGCAAAAAAAATTGATAAAATTTTTGTGATTGGTGCTTCTACAGGTGGTCCCAAGTTAATCCATGAAATCATCAGTACCTTACCCGAATATTTTAACTATACGGTGCTTGTTGTTCAGCACATGCCAGAAGGATTCACCAATGGTTTTGCCAAACGATTAAATGAGTACTCATACTTACCTGTTACAGAAGTGAGAGAGGGAGATTTGCTTGAGCCTGGTCATATATATGTGGCTCCAGGTGCAATGAATATGGGTATTGAGCCTTGGGAAGATGCCGGTAAAACACTACTTAGGTTTCACTTAAATCGAGAGCCAAATGAACATCATGTTTTTCCCTCTATTGATCACACTATGACAACGGTGGCGAAGATTTTTGGAGAAATGACCCATGGTCTTTTATTGAGTGGGATGGGAAAAGATGGAGTGAAAGGATTGGCAGAAATTAAAAAATATGGAGGTGTGACTTTAGCTCAAGAGCCCGAAACTTGTGTGGTAGATAGTATGCCAAATACCGCGATTGTTGAGGGGTATGTAGATAAAATTGTCACTCCAGAGAAAATACATCGTTACCTGGAAAAAATTGCAAAAAAGTGATATAATATACAGATTAAATCACTTCTGCGATGACTTCGATGGACCTCTCAAATTTCAAGGATCTTTTCATCAGTGAGATGGACGATCATCTTCAGCTCATGAACGAGCTTTTATTGAAGTTGGAGAAGGACCTTTCAAACGTGGATCTGATTAATGAAATGATGCGTGTCACGCATAGTATCAAGGGTGCTTCTGCAATCATGAATTACCATGAGCTCAGTTGGTTTGCTCATTTGCTTGAGGATCTTTTTGATGATGTTAGAAATGGTAAGAGAGAACTTTCTGAAAAAATGGTTCAAGCCATGTTTGACTCCGTTGATGCGATTGATCAAACAGTACATAGCTTGAAAAAAGAAGATCATGAAATTCATCTAAATGCCGCCGCAGAACGTTTAGAATCTGTGATTGGTAACGTTAAATTGCATACAAAAGAAAATCTTGAAAGTACCTTTGGACAGATTGATTTGGGACCAATCGAAAAAACTAAAAGTGCTTCCTTGGAAATTGATCATGTGAAGGTGCCCGTTGATCGACTTGATACCTTGATGGATCTTGTTGGTGAACTTACTGTCGAAAAAATGAGATTGGACAGTATGATTGCGGGAGTTAAGGAAGCTTATAAGGGGGCTAGACAGTCTGAGATTACAAAAAACTACCCTTTGTTCCCTCAGCTTCTGGATCTGCAGTCGCGCTTCTCTTTACTGACAGAAGACATTCAGCATCATGTGATGCAAGCTCGTCTTGTCCCCGTTAATCAAGTTTTCGCTCGTTTCCCTCGTATGGTTAGGGATGTGTCTAAAACTTTAAATAAGACAGTGCATTTTGAAATGATCGGTGGAGACATTGAATTGGATCGAGTGATTGTAGAGCAAATGGCAGAACCTTTGACTCATTTGTTGAGAAACGCGATTGATCATGGGGTGGCTGAGTCTGGGAAAATCATATTAAAGGCCGAACGTAATCAAGGTTTAGTTTGGGTAAGTGTTGAGGATGATGGAGGGGGAATTGATCTCGCTCGATTACTGGAGAAAGCTGTTGAGAATGAATTGATTGATCAGACTCAAGCTCAAGACTTAGACAGTGAGGGCTTGGAGCCTGGAAACGTGGGGGAAGAGATTAAAAACATTCTCTTTGATCCACGATTGAGTACAAAAGAAGAAGTGACGGAGATCTCTGGTAGAGGAGTGGGCTTGAATGTTCTGAAGGAGTTTTCCGATAGAATCGGAGGACGTGCTCTTGTAGAACAGCTGAGCAGTGGGGTTAAATTCATCATTGAAGTTCCTGTAGATACGGCCATTGTTTCTGCTCTTATGGTGGAGGTTGGTGGGCGTCAATTTGCTATCCCTTTGTCCAGTGTGGATCGTACGATTCGAGTGGAAGAAAGCTCGCTCAAAGATGTAGCAGGTGAAAAGATGATCATTTTTGATGATCACGAAGTCCCTATCTTAGGCTTGGGATCTGTATTTGGAAAAATACAAGAAATCGCAGAGCATAGAAAAATCGTACTTGTGAGCAGCGAGGAAAAGAAAATGGGACTGCACGTGGACAAAGTACTTAGTGAACAAGAAATCATTGTAAAACCACTTCCTGTAGAGGTGAGACCTTTGGCTCAAGGATTTTCGGGAGCCACTATTCTGGGGAATGGATCTACAGTACTCATTGTGGATGTCCCTGGCTTACTTACTTTAGTAAAAAATAATTTATAATATGCCAAATCCTTCTTTAGGTCCGGAACAACGAGACGCGTTACTTGAAGTGATCAATATTGGAGCTGGGAATGCATCGTCTGCAATTTCTAAGCTCGTGAGTCAAAAGATATCACTAAGTGTTCCTGAGTTGTCCTACAGTCCTATTGAAGAGATTCCTGGGTTTATAGGGGCAGTAGATGACATTAAAACTGCCATTCTTCTGACCTTGACCGGAGATGCTTCTGGCGTGATTTTAATCATGACTGACCCTGTGGATGCTTCAAATTTAGCGGCAACACTCACTGGTCATGAACGCTGTGACTCAATTATTTGTGATCCTATGGATAGTTCAGCACTCTTAGAGTTCGGAAACATTCTGACAGGAGCTTTCATCACATCATTGTCTAATTTTTTGAAACTCAATATTCTGTGTAGCATCCCTGAGATGGTTACAGATATGTCTGGAGCGGTGACCAATGCAATTTTGGCTGAGCTGGGACAAGAATCAGATAAGATTTTAACTTTCAAAGTTCATATTGAATTGAGCGGAGAATCGATCGGTAATGATCTGTTCTTCTTTTTCAATCCAGAACCCTCTTTAAAAATCCTCAAGAGTTTAAATAATGAGTACTGATCCAACCATTGATATAAGAATGGCTGACAGAGCCACAGCTAAAGGTAAGGGTACGATTCGTACGCTTGGTGTGGGGTCTTGTGTTGTGGTGACGGTATATGACCCCGTTGAACATGTGGGAGGGATGATTCATGCCATGCTACCTCAGCGTCCAGACAAACATGATACGGGAAGTTCAGACGCTAAGTATGTGAAAGAATCCTTTATTAAGGTGGTTGAGGAGGTGGCGAGCAAGGGGGCTAAAATGGAGAATTTACAAGTGAAGCTTGTAGGAGGTTCTAGGATGTTTAAGCTGCTTTCTGCTGATGGGAAAGGGATCGGATCAAAGAATATTAAAGCAGCCAAAGAAGTCGTAGAAGACTTTGGTCTGACTATTGATTCAGAAGACACGGGCGGTACCGTAGGACGCTCCGTAGAATTGGACCTGGCAAACGGTCTTGTGACCGTAAGTGTCAGAATGTAATTAAGCTTGTTCGAAATCAACGTCTCCATTGATCTTACATTGGCAAGCGAGTCGACTGTCATCATCCGCAAAAGGATGAGACTCTAGTGTGAACTCTTCTACTTCCGTAACAGGAGTAAGGTTTTCTTTTCCTGACTTGATTTGAACCAAGCAAGTTCCACACATACCACTGGCGCATCCAAAAGGAATGCCGAGGCCATTTTCTTCAGCTACATCTTGGAAGCTGGCTCCACTGTCACATTGTGCGGTTTGGTCGGTCGTGATATTTTTTACGTTTGGCATAGTATGTTTATTAACTGATTAGTTTGTACATGGGTTGTTTCCGATTTGCAATAGACCCATACGTTCAGCGACTCTTTGTCCAGTTGGAGTCGTTGCGAGTCCACCCAAGGCGGTCTCTTTAATTCGTGGGCTCATCATATCACCAACTTCTCTCATGGCACGAACTACTTCATCAAAAGGCACCACACTTTGAATGCCCATAAGCGCCATGTCTGAGGCGGACATACTGAATACGGCAGCGATTCCATTTCTTTTAATGCATGGTACTTCTACTAATCCTCCAATAGGGTCACAGGCCAGACCAATCATGTTTTTCAAGGCGAGTGCCGAGGCATGAATCGATGTTTCTGGAGGAGCTCCTCTCACTTCTGTTAGTGCAGCGGCAGCCATAGCAGTGGCTGATCCTACTTCGGCCTGACAACCTCCAGCCGCTCCTGAAAGCGTGGCTGTGTTGGCAATGATCAGTCCAATGGCTGAGGCGGTGAGCATCATTTGAACCATTTGTTCTTTGCTGAGTTTTAATTTGTCTTTTGCTCCATAGATTACTCCTGGCATTACTCCCGCAGCACCTGCAGTTGGGAAAGCCAGGATTCGTCCCATTCGAGCGTTGTTTTCTCCCGTTGCAATGGCACCTAGCATCCCTCGTACAGAGGCTTCGCTTAGTAGTAAGGTGTCTTTATGCTTTTCAAATTCAGCGACGTGTTTGGCAAGAATAGGTGTGTTCTTCCCTACCATTTTGCTTGGAGAAAGTTCAGGGTTCTCAATGGAGGCATCAATACTGTCAAAAATTACCTGTAAGCGTAGAGACATTTTTTCCATGATCTCTTCTCGAGTTTTCCCAGAGATCTGTTCTTCATATTTTAAGATGATTTCCCAGATTGGAAGTCCTGTTTCTTTACAATGGCTCAGGAGTTCTTCTCCACTTCGGAATGAGTAATTCATTTTAAGAGACTTTGTTAAGGGCTCGGACAAAGACAATTCCTTCCTTGTCTTCGAGTTCAAAAATTTCATCTAGGCTCAATTCTTTTTCAATGCTGATGACACTTAAGACTTTATTGTCACCCGCAAAGAATGAACTTTGCATGTTTACAATTCTAATTCCTTTCTCACCAAGGAAGCCCGTGGTTTTTGCGATCATTCCAGGTAGATTTTCGTTCTCAACAATAATTGTGAAATGTTGCTCGGCACTGTTCCCAAGGAAACGAATATCAAATCCATTGATTCGTACAATCTCAATATTCCCTCCACCAATAGAAGAAGCAATAATACTCATTTCATTCTCAGCATTTTTCAATGTAATTTTTACTGTATTTGGATGGTAACCACTCCCAAGGCTTCCAGGTTCAAATTCATATTTGAGACCTTTTTCCTCCGCAATCTCAAAGGAGTGTTTGATTCGTTCATCTGAAGGTGGCATTTTCATGATTCCACCGAGTAACGCTTTATCTGTGGCGTGTCCTTTGTATACATCGGCAAAGGAGCCATGAAGTAGAAAATGTACTTCATCAGGAGATCCATCAAAGAGCGCCCTTGCGAACTGACCAATCTTCGCTGCACCTGCTGTATGAGAGCTGGAGGGGCCAACCATGATGGGGCCTGCAATGTCGAAGAGTGAAAACTTGCTCATTGGTCCGGGTTTATTAATCGAATTATTAAGTATTGTTTGGCTTTTTGCAAGTATTTCATCAGGTTGGAGTTTCGAACTAGGCCATATTCTACTAGGTGTGTCCAGGAGTATAAATTGCTTAATTCTCTAAGACGGCTATAATGTTATGAAACATCAAGAAAAAGATGATTCCAAAAGGCTAGAGAAAACAAAAACAAAGTTCCTTAAAATATTTCTGCTTTGCGATGGTGATAAATGACCCCATTGCCCAAGAAAGTTAAAGACTTTCAATCTTGTTCTGTGGAGAGCTTGAACCTCGGTTTACCTACTCCACGCCCAGAACAGCCTTGGACCGGCCAAAAAGTAGTCCAAAGTAAGGCAGATGCAAAAACAAAAACCAAAGTAGTATGGTCTCTACTTTAGAACCGGCCTTTCATCCATAAGAGGCTCAGCAAACTAAACCCTTGTTGATAGCTTCGGAGGGAAGACCGGTTTTTCTTTATGAGAATTTGACAGTGATGATCTTAGAGGAATTAAAACCAGGTCAAGAAGTTGAACGAGTAGCTTCAAGAGGGGGTGTTCATGATTCTAGAATCAGTTCATTAAGGGCCAAGCTTTAGTGCTTTGGTGGCGTGGACAAATGGCTTACTTTAATAATCGATCTCTAACGAATTTTTGGGATTCGATTAGATAAATGGATTTTTAAACTCAGCTTTATCGCCAAGGGCTTCTTCAATGCGAAGTAGCTGATTGTATTTTGCAATTCGATCTGTTCGAGATAGAGATCCAGTTTTAATTTGACCACATCCCATGGCGACTACAAGATCAGCGATGGTGGTGTCTTCAGTTTCACCTGATCGGTGAGAAACAACAGAGGTCCAGCCCGCATCATGAGCCATTCGAATAGCATTCATGGCTTCCGTTAAAGTTCCGATTTGGTTGACTTTGATAAGAATAGAGTTGGCTGATTTTGCTTCAATAGCACGACTTAGGAATTCGGTATTTGTAACTAAGAAGTCATCTCCAACGAGCTGAACTCTCTCTCCAAGTTGTGTATTGAGTTTCTTCCAACCATCCCAGTCATTCTCATCTAGACCGTCTTCCACAGAAACAATTGGATAACGAGTCACCCAGTCATCCCAGAGTGCAATCATATCGTCTGTTTGTTTGTCTCCTCCTTGGCTTCGTGTGAAGTGATAGGCTCCATCTGAGTAGAGTTCACTTACTGCTGGGTCGAGAGCGATAGCTATGTCTTCACCAGGTTTGTAACCCGCAGCTTCAATGGCTTTTACAAGGAACTCTAGTGGCTCTTCATTGTTTTTAAAGTTTGGTGCAAAACCTCCTTCATCTCCTACTCCAGTGAAATGTCCCGCTTCTTTAAGGAGTTTCTTAAGGCTGTGGAATGTTTCAGCGCCATAGCGAATCGCTTCACTAAAGCTTGGTGCTCCCACTGGCATAATCATAAATTCTTGAAAGTCCACACTGCTGTCGGCATGAGATCCTCCGTTAATAAGGTTCATCATAGGCATGGGGAGCCGCGTTGCTTCTGGATTGAGGTGCTGCCAAAGCATCACTCCTTTTTCATCAGCAGCTGCGTGTGCGGCAGCCATTGAAATCCCAAGAATGGCATTGGCTCCGAGTCGAGATTTGTTTGGTGTTCCATCAAGGTCAATCATCGTTTGATCGAGTGCTTCTTGATTCTGAACGTCCATTCCCATGACGTGTTCTGTCAGCTCACCATTAACATTGTTTACTGCAGTCATTACTGACTTCCCATTGTATTGGCTTTTATCTCCATCTCGAAGTTCACAAGCTTCATGTTCACCTGTTGATGCACCACTTGGAACGATGGCACGTCCAAAACCTGATTCGGTTCGTACGTCTACTTCAATCGTTGGGTTTCCACGTGAATCAAGGACTTGTCGGGCACGAACTTGGGTAATGGGAGCCATGGGGATGGGGTTATTTCGCGTGGAGTATAGCCCTAGTGGCTGCCTCTTTCAAACGCTCTCACATTGCCCATGTTTCACACTATGCTATTATTCCCGCGATTTAAACGAAAACTACAAAATGGATATCATTTGGCATGGACATTCCTGTTTCACCATCAAGGGTGAAGAAGCAATAATAGTAACCGATCCCTACGATGGTCTTGGATCTTCAGTACCAAAAGTTAAAGCTAATATTGTTAGCTTTGGTGATGAATTAGCAGCGAAAGAATCTGAATTAGCTAGCTACGAAGAAGCCAAGGTTATTGATTGGCCAGGAGAGTTTGAAGTCTCTGGTGTTGCTATTGAAGGGTTCAGTGCCGAACGATTTGCACGAGAAGGTGGAGCGGAAGGAGAGAATGTTACTGTCTATGTGTTTGCAATTGATGGAATCAAAATTTGTCATTTGAGTGGTTTAGCACATGAACTTTCATCTGATCTACTTGATCACATTGGAGATGTGGATATCCTACTTATTCCTGTAGGTGGAAAGGTGGTTCTTGATGGAAAAAAGGCACACAGTATTGTTGAGTCTATTGAGCCACGAGTTGTGATCCCAATGTATTACTCTGCAACCAACACCAAATTAGAGATTGGAGGCGCAGAAGAGTTCTTGAAAGCAGTTGGGAAAACTGAAATTGAAGCCATAAAGAAATATTCAGTTAAGGGGAAATCAGGCCTTCCTGATGGGCTTATGGAATTTGTGAAACTTGATCCTCAATCTTAGAGGGCAAGTAATCTGCTTCCAGCACTTCGATATACTGCTCTTTTTGTGTATGGCCGAAATGAACGAATAAGTTTTTGGAAACGACTGGCTTTGCTTGAAAGGAAAACACGTTGAGTAGAAACATGGAACTTTCGGCGTGGTTTTGTAGTAAACATGGTGGGGTGTGTGAATGACAGATGTATTTCGTTGAACACGGAAGCAAAATGAACGGATACATGATCCTCTTCATTTCTTTCTTTTCTGGTTAGTGCTCAAAGAAATACATCTGTCATTTAAGGGTAGAGCCCTTAAATGATATGACTTTAATACATTCGGATGACCGTTGATACGACTCCTTGAATTTCGAGGTAGTCATCGGCGTAGATGTCTTCATATTCCGGGTTTTCTGCTTGGAGCCAGACCTTGGATCCATCAGTTCGAAATCTCTTCACAGTATTTTGACCATCGACAAGTGCGATCACAATGTCTCCATCTTTGGGGGTCATATCTCGGTTAGCGACAACAAAGTCTCCCTCAAGAATCCCAGCATCAATCATACTGAGTCCGGTGACTCGCAGTGCGAAAGACCCTTGAGGCTTTTGGAGCATGTCACTCCCGACTTCGAAATAGTCGATTACATGTTCTTCTGAAAACGTTGGTCCCCCCGCAGGAATCGTTCCAAGAACAGGAATCTTCATAAGATTAGTTGCAGCATTTAGCTTTTCTTTAACAGAGTCCAATAGTTTGATTCCTCGTGGAGTATCATCTTTTTGGAGATAGCCTTTTTCTTGTAGCGCTTTTAAGTGCTTCAAGATGCTGTTGTCACTCTTTACGCCAAAGTTTTCGCGCATTTCACGAATGGTGGGTGATTTACCGAATTGAAGTTGGTACTCCTCAATGAAGTTCAGTACGGCTTCTTGTTTTTCAGTAATCATGGCGGGTTGGTTAGGTGAGTGTACACTCAATATAGGTGAGCAAACGCTCACCGTCAAATATTGTTCACTTGACGATCAATGATTCAGTGGTGCTCCCACCAGGACTATCCCTCACTGCGTGAGGTTTTACTGATGTCGTCACTCGGACATGTGAAAGTAAACTTTCCCATGTCTCTCGTTCCTAATCAGCATCGAAGCTACGGTTCTCGTCCTACGTTGCATGGCAACGTTAATTAACCTTCAGGCTAAAGCCTAACGCTTCATTAATGGTGCTCCCACCAGGACTCGAACCTGGAACTACTCCTTAGGAGGGAATTGTTATATCCGGTTTAACTATGGGGGCCCGATGTCACCTTAAATCTAATCGTAAAAAGATCAAGGTCCATTCTTTGCCGAGATACCTTTTTTTGATCTAAGATAAGCCCTCCCTTAACCCACGCAAATGGCTAAGCTTACCCCAATGATGCAGCAGTATCAGGAGATCAAGGCTGATCACCGAGATGCTATCTTATTCTTCCGTTTGGGGGATTTTTACGAGATGTTTGGTCCAGATGCCATTGAGGCATCCAAGATACTTGATATTACTCTGACGGCTCGTAATAAGAAGTCAGATTCACCTATACCTATGTGTGGGATTCCTTTTCATGCGGCAGAAAACTATATTGCTAAGCTCAGTAAAGCTGGGAAGAAAGTAGCGATTTGTGATCAGGTCTCAGATGCAAGTCTTCCAGGTATTGTTAAACGACAAGTGGTTCGTGTGATAACTCCAGGAACGACTTACAATGAACAAGTACTAAATCAAAAAGCGAATCATTTTGTAATGGCGCTCTTCCCACAGCGAGACTACTTTGGGATGGCCTTTGCTGATCTTACAACAGGAGAGTTTTGGGCGACTGAATTTCAAGGGAAGGAGGCTCTTAAAACTGAGTTAATTAGATTAGATCCTGTTGAGGTAGTAGTGCATCGAGATCATTACGATGACCCTGAATTAAGATCATTCTTTGCTGAAGCGATTCAAGTTCCTCTTTCACCGTGTGATCTTTATGATGATGCGCCTAGACAGCTTCGTCAGCATTTTAAAGTGACCAGTTTGGAAGGGTTTGGTCTGGCGAATCATCCGTTTGCGACTCAAGCTTCAGGAGTATTACTTAGGTACTTATTAGATACACAAAAAAATGGACTGACTCATGTGGATAGAATTCAGAGTTATCATCGAGATCGATGGATGTTTATGGATGAAGCAACTATTCGGAATCTTGAGTTGTTTTCAACCTTGAGAGATCAAGAAAAAGAAGGAACTTTATTGTCGATTTTAGACCAAACAAAAACCTCAATGGGAGGTCGAATGATTCGACGTTGGTTGGTTCAACCCTTGTTGAGACGAACCGAAGTGGACTCTAGACATGATGCCGTAGACAATCTTGTCACTGATAATGAATTAAGACATGAGATTGTTGAGCAACTCAATTTTTTAACAGATTTGGAGCGTTTATTGGCTCGTCTTTCAGCGAGTGTTGGAAATGCTCGAGATATGATTAGTTTGGCGCTTTCCCTAGAAAAAATTCCTGCTATTAAAACAGCTTTAGAACGGTCTACTTCACGAATGTTGTCCACTCTCGGTGGACAGTTGACTCCTTTGGATGGCCTTTCTGATTTAATCCAATCAGCCTTACTTGATGAACCACCTGTGAAACTGACTGAAGGGGGCTTATTCAAGGATGGTTATCATGCTGAGCTTGATGAATTGAACTTATTGATGAGAGACGCAAAAACTTCTTTACGAGAAACAGAAGCTCGTGAACGTAGCCAAACAGGGGTGAGTTCTTTGAAAGTCGGTTACAATAAAGTTTTTGGTTATTATATTGAGGTCAGTAAAGCGAATATTGAAAAGGTTCCGGACCATTATATCCGGAAGCAAACTCTGGCCAATGCGGAGCGTTATATCACGCCTGCACTTAAGGAGTATGAGGAAAAGGTTTTAACGGCGGCTGAAAAAGCTAAGCAGCTTGAATATGAGCTCTTTCTAGATTTAAGAGAACAAACTTTGCGATTTGTTCATGAAATTCAGCTCAATGCTCATCTCTTGGCAGAGTTGGATGTTCTTTGTTCTTACGCAACTGTGGCGATTCAACGTAATTATTGTCGACCGGAATTAGTAGACGATAGAGCCCTTGTGATCACAAATGGACGACATCCTGTGGTTGAGAGTATGACCTTTGATCAAAGATTTGTGCCCAACGATGCACAATTTATTGAGGATGAGTGCCAGATTAAATTGATCACCGGGCCTAATATGAGTGGGAAGTCGACCTACCTTCGTCAGGTGGCGTTGATAGCATTGATGTCTCAAATTGGGTCATTTGTACCTGCAGAACGGGTTCAGATGAATCTTTTTGATCGAATCTTTACTCGAGTGGGAGCCAGTGACAATCTGGTTCGTGGGCAATCGACCTTTATGGTGGAAATGCAGGAATCAGCTAATATTTTGAACCACGCAACAGAGAGAAGTCTGATTATTTTGGATGAAGTTGGCCGAGGTACGAGTACCTACGATGGATTGAGTATTGCTTGGTCCATGCTTGAATATTTACACGACCATGTGAAGGGGTTCACTCTCTTTGCCACTCATTATCATGAGTTGATTTCTTTAGCTGAAAAACTAGAAGCCGCTCAAAACTTTTCAATCGATGTGCAAGAAACAGCGAAAGGAGTGCTCTTTCTTCATAAGATTAAAGTTGGCGGAATCGATCGTAGCTATGGAATTGAGGTAGGTAAACTTGCGGGGCTTCCTGCTTGGGTAACAGATAGAGCAGAAGAG
>Ga0316202_10000772_pt1 | contig 30425 bp, 22 predicted proteins | sample 3monrhotite_MG_FD_204934 | JGI IMG/M metagenome (GOLD analysis project Ga0316202, IMG submission 204934) | Microbial mat bacterial communities from mineral coupon in-situ incubated in ocean water Damariscotta River, Maine, United States -... | ecosystem: Environmental > Aquatic > Marine >...
CCCTGTTTTGCCTGTTCCAGCCAGGTTTGCAGTGCGGTGCGATAGTCAGCCCGGTCATAGGCAACATATTCACCGCCGCGTATTTCACAATCCAACGCGGTGGTTTTTATGGGCCTGCGTGCGGCCATGTAAGTCATTTGAGCACCAAGCTTTCGCACTTGTGGAGGCAGCAGGCAATCAACCGGCAAAAATTTGTCCGGTGAGGTTTTGCTTGTCTTTTCTGCTGTTTGTGACGCACTGTCGGGTGTGTTTAATCCCGCAGCGCAACCGACTATGAGGGTAACAACAAATGCCACCAGCCCGTGTCGTAATAACTTCAGGGAAGTGATTGTGTCTGTGGTTTTTCCCGACGCCTTCTGATTACTGTCTTTCATGGTTGTTCCTCGATAAGCCGCTGTTGCAGAGCTAATAATTGCTTGTGCTGTGGGTAGGTTTTCAGGCCATTGTCAATCAGTTCCTGGGCCCGGCGTCGTTCGCCATCGTTTATCGCCAGCTTGGCTGCCTGCGTCAGTTTACCCAATAATGTCTCCAGTCCCTGAATGGCCTGGCGATTATAAGGATGTATGCTAAGCACTTGGTTATAAACATCAAGGGCATTTGCACCGGCGGGTGAAATCAGGCGGCCTACTATCAGATGTACTTCGGCGACTTCTAGTAATCGTTCGACCTGGTTTTTGTCTGCCCCAGCCAGCTCAGCCGCAGGCGGTGGATTTTCAAACAAGCTAGGGGCGACGATTTGCGGGGGCTGTAACCAGAAAAAGAGACTCGCGATTATTGCCGTTGCTGCTGTGCTAACCGCTAGCCAATATCGGTAATCGACCTTTTTTGGCAGCAGGGTTTCGAGAAATGCCTCGACGGAGAGGGTTCTGTCTTCTCGTTTAAGTGCCAGTCCACCCAAAAGCCCTTTCCATTGCCGGTCAGTTAAGCCTGGGATACGTTCAGGTTGTAGGTTTTGATGTAGCACATCTTCTGCCGAGAACTCTCCGAAGGGATGTTTTCCTGCCAGCAGTTGATAAGCAATAATGGCCAGTGCATAAATATCATCCCGGAGGTCAGGCTGCTTGCCATGAAACATTTCAAGACTGGCGTAGCGCGGTGTCAGTGCAATCATTCCACCCAGTTCAGAAGTATCAGCCGCCATCTTTTGGCCCGATGTCCGCATGGCACGGGCAATGCCAAAGTCCAGAATTTTTGTTGTGCCATCATCTGTAATAAAAATATTGCCGGGCTTCAGGTCAAAATGCACAATGCCTCGTTTATGTGCGTAGGCCAGCCCTTGCACAATGTCGGTGATAATGGAAAGGGGTTCGCTGAAGTCCACAGGCACGTCCTGTTTGGTCGCCGCCGTTTTCCTGTCGGTTATGTACTGGTCGAGAGGTTCCCCCGCGAGCAATTCCATTGTCATGTAAACGACTTCACCGTCCCGGTCAAAGTCATAAACCGTCACCACATTGGGATGGGCCAGCTCCTGGGCTTTTTTGCATTCCTGCTGCAACATGCGCAAGGCATTGGGTAGATGGCGGACTTCTTCGGACAACAGCTTGATGGCAATGCGCGAGTCGGCATCACCCAGTTCCTCTTTGCGCAAATCCCGTGCGGCATAGACAACACCCATGCCGCCTTGCCCCAACATATATTCGAGATGAAACCGGTTATTGATAAGCTCCCCTGGACCTACCTCGCTGGCTTGCAATGGACCCGGTGAATTTACCGTCTGGGCATGCTGCTGAATAATATGAGTCTTTTCATTCTCTATGTCGATCTGCGATGAATTCGATGGCGTATGCCGAATCCGGGTTTTTTCATCTTCTGTGTCGGCATCTCGGTGACGAACCCGGGTTTTTTCATTTTCCATGTTCACTTACGGCTCCCATTACGGATTATTGCTAAAACAGGTTGCCTGTTTTGAGTACATACTACAGGGAAATGATGGATGGCTTAATGCGGATAGTTTGATTTTTTAAGACGAGATTGGGCTGTGTGTATGGGTTTTCAGTATTGTAGAGGACGAGCGTGGTGGGGTTAATACCCACCACGCCAGCCCTATAGCTTGGGTATGGCTCAGAAACCAAAAACTGCGCTGGCGGATAAAAAGTTGATGTCAAAATTGTCCATGGTGTAACTCTCCCAGCTGGCACGCATGGCCAGATTGCCCGAAATTTCATATTGGCCGCCAAGGCCAAAAAAGACATCCGTGCCGGTGTCAGTGAACGAGAATACTGGGTTGGGATTGCTTGTTTCGCCATCCCAGGCTAGCAGGCCAACTTTGCCAAAAATGGAGAACTGGCTGTTGATAGGGTAATTGCCAACAGCCGCGACCTCAAGCCCGGTGGCTTCGAAGACGGTGGTAGCGCCGCTCTCTGTAGGACCGTCCATCTCACCAAACGATATATAACCGCCTTCCACAGCCAGAATCTCATTGAGTTGGTAGCCACCAAAGACTTTCCATCCGATTGCGTTGTCAAAGGAACTTGAGTCCGGCGAGGCGTTACCCACACTGAAACCCGCGTAGGCGTCATCAGCCCCTGCTGCGGCGATGGACGTGGAGCCAAGGCTGGCCACAAAAAGACCCGCAAGCAAATATTTTTTATTCATAATGAGTCTTCTCTCGATGATAAGTACATCACTGTCATTTATTAATTAGTCAGGCATGTTTGCTTCCTAACCACATGTGAAAAACACGGGCATTGTCCATCAAAACCAGGATTGTGAAAAGTGGAATAATCCCGTTTTATTGAATCTCTTTGGGTTTAATTCCCCGCTGCTCGCTTCAATCGCCTACTTTTAGTGTAGCGAATATCGTCATTCCGGCGAATGCCGGAATCCAGAGGTTTTCTAATTGTCTCTGGACTCCGGCATTCGCCGGAGTGACGAAAAATAGTCAGACTGATTTTTCTAATACCCCCGCCAGCTTGCGGTGAGGTAGTTTATTGTCAGAGCAAAAATACCGGGGAAGCCAGGTATTTATCGTTAGAAAGCGCTGTTCATATCAGCGGTATTATGAGTACATCGATATTGTCAGTCAGCCTATCTTGAACCGGCGGATCAATGAGGAAAGGTTGTCAGCCAGTTGCCGCAACTGTTCATTGGCTGTGGTAATGTTAGTGGAGGCTTTATCGCCTTGTCGAGCAAGATTGTCGATAGACACCCTGTTTTGGGTACATACCACAGAGAAATGCTGGATGGCTTAATGCCGCTGGTTTGATTTTTTAAGGCGAGCTTGCTGGCAGGTTACGTGTGTGGATTTTCAGTATTGCAGAGGCGGAGCGTGGTGAGATTAGTGCCCACCACGCTAGCCCTATAGCTTGGGCATGGCTCAGAAACCAAAAACCGCGCTGGCGGACAAAAAATCGATGTCAAAACTGTCCATGCTGTAACTCTCCCAGTTGGCACGAACGGCCAGATTGCCCGAAATTTCATATTGGCCGCCAAGGCCAAAAAAGACATCCGTGCCGGTGTCTGAAAAGGAACCCGTTGAGTCGGAAACACTTGTTTCGATATCCCAGGCCAACAGACCGACCTTGCCAAAAAGAGAGAGCTGGCTGTTGATGGGAAAATTACCGACGGCCGCAACCTCAAACCCGGTGGGTTCGACAGAGCGTGATGAACCCCCAAATATTCCCCGAAATACGTTAGGGCCGTCCATTTCACCAAACGATGTGTAACCGCCTTCCACTGCCAGAATTTCATTGAGCTTGTAGCCGCCAAAAATTTTCCACCCGGTTGCGCTGTCAAAGCCGCTTGAATCCGGCGAGGCGTTACCTGCACTGACACCGGCATAGGCGTTGCCAGCGTCTGCTGTAGCGATAGATGTGCTACCAAGGCTGGCCGCAAAAAGACCCGCAAGCAAATATTTTTTATTCATAATCAATCCTTTTTCGAGAAGTATACCTCTGTCATTAATTTATAATCAGCCAGGGGTGCGTGTGGTACATCCGTTTTCCAACAACATGCGCATAACGCACAAAATGAAGTTGTAATGTCCAGGGTCAGCCTTGCTTTACCCATGTGCTGAGTGGAACGCTAGAATTGTTCATCAAAACGAGGATGGTGAAAATTGGAACAATCCCGCTTTATTTTATGTCAGCGCAAAAAAATACTGAGGCAGCCCGGTATTTATCGTTAGAGACCGCTGCTTGTATCAGCGGATATGAGATATCGATATTGTCAGTCAATCTATACCCGTAGCGTTTGAGATTTAGGCTTTTATTGCACGCCCTCTTCATTCCATGGCTGCGTTGAAATTCCTCGCAATAGTCCGGCTATTACTCGACAACTGCTCCTGCGTTGTTCTACCTACGGCCATCCCTGGCCTAGTCGTTATTTCGCCTCGCCTAAAGCGCCTACTGTCGCCTCAGGGCGCCTACTTTTGGTGGTGCCATAAAATGAATATGACGCACACTAAAAGCCTAAATCTCAAACGCTATGGGTATATCTTAAGCTGGTGGATCAATGTGGAAAGGTTGTCAGCACGAACATGATATTGCGTCCCGTCACAGGCTGGCGGTGACTTGTTCGCTGAGGTTGTTGTTGATCTCCAGGATACCGCGCACGTCACCCAGCTTCCAGCCGGTGCGCGGCGTATCGGGGTGACTGTTGTGGCAATTGAGACAGGCATCGGACACCGGTGGTATCGGAGGTTGCTACCCGTACAATGGATTTCCTGGAGTGTTCTGTTTTTTCGGTGAAAACAGCCTTGGGGTTTTGTAGCAGATAATCCCATCAACATCGGTCGCAATTAAGGGGTGTAGATCAGCCACTGACAAGAAATAGAAAAAAATCCAAACCAGGTTTCAGAATAATTAGCATCAAGGGGGTATAAGTACCCAACCAATAACAATTTAACGAAAAAATGGGATATGGGATAATGCTCTTATTTAAAGGGTGATATCTCTTCGCGATTTATGTACGGAAACTGACTAGCGAAGAAAGAGCGTACTCCTACCCATGCTCATCTCTCTGTGTATTCACACCCCACCAACCCCCCTGGTTCCCACGGTCCTCCGTGGGAATCCATACGCCGCTTCACACGTACCTACGGTATGCATTCCCACGCGGAGCATGGGAACGAGAAAAATCTCAAACACTACGGGTATATCTTAAGCTGGTGGATCAATGTGGAAAGGTTGTCAGCACGAACATGATATTGCGTCCCGTCACAGGCTGGCGGTGATTTGTTTACTGATGTTGCTGTTGATTTCCAGGATACCGCGCACGTCACCCAGCTTCCAGCCGGTGCGTCGAGGTTTGTTTCGTGCTGGAAGTTGCCCCCTCCACAGCACGTTCTTCCATTTGGCCAGGGATGTAAAAACCCAATGCCACAATAGTGATACCAAACAATAAAATAACAGGGATGGTGAGCTTCTTAGAACAGACCGCCAAAATTGATGTTTTTTAACATGGCGACTGGTTACTCCGTGTATATCAGTGCAATGCCTGTCGGCAGTATGTCAGCGAGGCTTGAGGAAAATAACCGGTGAATTCGGTCTGGTGGGTTGAGGGGGGAGTCTTGTTTCCTGCGTCTCGACGTCAGTTACCGTCGAGGTAACGGTGCGTTTCCCCTGCATTTTTTGCAGACCAGGGTTTGCCCCAGATGACGTGTCCGCCCCTCGATACTGATTACCCAGGGGCGTAGCTGCCAGGGTGGACGATGTCGTACATGCTGGGTATGGCCACAGGCCAGATCAGCCACCCAGTCGTCGTATTCGTCTTGATGAAAGCCGATAATGGCTCGTTTAAATGTCACTGCTGCCGGCTCCGTTAGAGAATGAGGTTACAATAGCAGACTGTTGTGGCTATCGAATCGTTGATGGAGAAACCGTATTACCGAACAATACTCACCCGCGTGGAACAGGCATAACCCTGATTCCTTGCTGCACATTTTTTCATTGTTACTGTTTTTACTGGTTTGTGCCGGTTATTTTGCTGTGCCTTTGTGGGATAGTGATTTCTGGTGGCATATCGCTAGCGGTCGCGAGATTCTGCAAAACGGCATTCCTGATGTTGATCCTTTCGGTGTATTTCCGTCCACCGATGTCGTGCGAAATGACACTGTGCTCAAAGGCCAGTGGCTGGGGCAGGTGGTGCTCTTCAGCGTATTTGATGCCGGTGGCGTGAATGCTGTGGTGACTTTCCGCGTGTTGGTCTTGCTGTCCTGTGTGGCCTTGGTTGGATGGCGTTGCCGTCAGTTGAGTGTTGGGCCATTGGCGCTGTGGCTGATGCTGGTTCTGGTGGGACTGAACGCCGGAAATTTTGGTGGTGAGCGTCCGCAATTGTTGTCATTTTTATTTGCGGCGCTATTTTTTGTAGCGATTGATCAGGCGGAAAAAAACCGGTACTGGTTGTTGGCTCTGCCGGTGGTCACCGTGCTGTGGGCAAACAGTCATGGAGGCGTGCTGCTGGGTGTGGCCCTGCTGGGGTTATGGACACTGATCAGGTTGTTTGATGTGCATGCCGGGTGGTACGAAAAACGTCTGTGGCTGTTTGCAACAGGTGCAGTGGCGCTGGCCTCATTGCTGACCCCCAACGGTCTGCAAACGTATCTGTATTTGCTGGATCTTGAAGGCAGTGTGTTACAGGCACGCACCTCGGAATATACCAGTGCATTTCAGCTTTATACTCTGGGTTATGTTTGGCAACAGGTTTGGGTTATTGCCTTTTATGTTGTGGCGTTATTGGCAGCAGTGTCGATGTTTCAGCGTAGGCAATGGCGGTATTTGACGAGCACGATTTTTCTCGGTGCGATCAGTGCCTCATCGTTTCGGTATTTTGTGTTTTTTATTTTTCTGTGTGCGCCTTACATTGCCTGGGGTGTGCAGGACAAATTAAAAAATCTGCCGGAATTGAAGCAGAGTATTACACGCATTTGCCAGAGTGTGTTGCTGTTTTTATTGTTTGGCTTGCTCATCGTGAGCCTGTTGCGTGGCACGATGTTTCGTGGTGGTTTTTACCAGGAAATCTATCCGGTGGAAATAGCGAATTTTGTACAGGAAAACAATCTACGTGGGCGGACATTCAATAACATGGAGTGGGGCGGTTATTTGTTGTGGCGGCTGACGCCTCAGGTCATCCCGTACATTGATGGCCGCATGCTGGATGAAAACCGGTTTCCGCCGTATACCAATATTTTGTGGGCAACGCCGCCAGGCATACAGTGGTTTGAACATGAAAATTTTCAACTGGTGATGATGCCATATCATGGCCGTTATGATCCGCAACATTATAAATTGCTCGATTATTTGCGTGCGCGACCAGAGTGGTTGTTGGTTTACCGTGATGTCAAAGGTGTGGTGTTTGTGCGTGATGACAGACAAAAGGGATAACTAAAAGTGGAGGCTGAACTCTACCGTCAAATGCGCGAACTGGAAGACCGTCACTGGTGGTTTATGGGACGGCGTGCCATTGTCGCATCATTGCTGCGCAGCAGTGGTTTGCCCAAAAATTCACGTATGCTTGATCTTGGTTGTGGCACGGGAGGCAATCTCGCTATGTTATCGGAATTTGGGCAGGTGGTGGGTGCAGAGCTGGATGAGCATGCGGCACAATTAGCTCGTGAGCGGAGGCTTGCTCCCATCGTGCGTGGCAGGTTGCCGGATGGGCTGCCACTGGATGCTGGGGTTTTTCAATGTGTGACTCTGCTGGATGTGCTCGAACACATTAGTGATGACCGTGCCACACTGGAAGCTGTCCATAAGTTATTGGTGCCTGAGGGACAGTTGTTGATGACGGTGCCAGCGTTTCCCTTTCTGTGGGGGGCGCATGATGTGGCGCACCACCATCAACGGCGTTATCGTGCCAAAGGTCTGCGACAGTTGCTGGAAACTACCGGCTACGAGATTACAGCGTTAAGTTATTGCAACACCTGGTTGTTTCCCATTGTGGCAGCAGTACGCCTGTTGCGTCGCTGCTTTCCTTATGGAGAGACTGCCGGAAATACAGGTGCTGAGTTAAGTCTGCCGCCTGCGCCGATCAATACTTTGCTGGCGACATTGTTTGCCAGTGAGCGACATCTGTTGCATGCAGGTCTGCCATTTGGTGTATCGTTAGTCGTATCGGCTAAAAAGTTGTGTTGATGCTGAAATACGCATGTTAAAGCCTCTGTTGCGTTTCGCTGTCAGTGGAGGACTGGCAACGGTCATGCATGTGGGTGTGTTTGTCTTCCTGGTGGAATGGTTTGCGTTGCGTCCGGTATTGGCGGCGACCCCCGCCTTTGTCTTTGCTTTGTTTGTTTCCTACGGCATGAATTATCACTGGACGTTTTCTGCATCGTCACCACATCGACTGATGTTGCCACGATTTATCATGGTGGCTTTGCTGGGGCTGGTATTGAACCTGGGTATTACTTATGCGGTAGTCGATGTTGCACACTACTGGTATGGTTATGCTTTGTTGCTGATTGTATTATTTGTGCCGCTGGTGACATTTTTTCTCAGTAAATTCTGGGTATTCAACGAACAAGGTAAGTAGATAATGGTCGATGAAATAAAGACTGCTGATGCCAGCCGGCTTTCTGTTGTGGTGCCTGTGTTTAACGAAGAAAAAGTGTTGTCAGAGTTTCACCGACGTTTAGCTGATGTGCTGGACAAACTGTCGGCACAGAGTGACATTATTTACGTGAATGATGGCAGCACTGATAACAGCCTGCATGAAATTCGTCGATTGAAAACGGAAGATGACCGTGTCGCCATCGTCGATCTTAGCCGTAATTTCGGCAAAGAAATCGCTATGACCGCAGGGTTTGATCATGCGCGCGGTGATGCCGTTGTGGTGATTGATGCCGACTTGCAAGACCCGCCTGAGCTGATCCCGGAAATGATTAAACACTGGCGAGAGGGTTACGACGTGGTGTACGCACAGCGAACATCCCGTGCCGGGGAATCAGTGGTTAAAAAAACTACAGCCCACCTGTTTTATCGCATTATGCAAAAACTCAGTCGGGTGGACATTCCACGCGATGCGGGAGATTTTCGTTTGTTGAGTCGTCGAGCCGTGGATGCTTTGGCGGGCCTGCGCGAACAGCACCGCTTTATGAAAGGTCTGTTTGCCTGGATCGGTTACCCGCAAAAGGCTGTTCCATACCGGCGAGACCCGCGTCACGATGGAAAAACCAAGTGGAATTATATCGGACTGTGGAACTTTGCCATTGAAGGCATAACTTCATTTAGTACCCTACCATTAAAAGCGGCAACGTATCTCGGTATGTTAACGGCATTCAGTGCTTTTTTGTTTGGCATGTTTATTGTGATAAAAACACTGCTTTATGGTAACCCGGTACCGGGTTATCCATCATTATTAGTGGTGGTGTTATTCCTTGGTGGCATCCAGTTAATGGCGCTGGGAGTGATTGGTGAATACCTTGGTCGTATGTTTGATGAAACCAAGGGCCGCCCGTTATATTTGATCAATGCCTATGAAGAAGCTCGGGATAAAAATAATCGACCAGTATAACGTTTTTGCACAAAGCCAGAATGCAGAGAGTGCAAAGTTCTTATTGTTTTTCTCTGCGTCCTTTGCGTCTCTGCGACCTTTGCGTTTACAACACCAAACTTGATAAGCGTTATACGTTAAGGCCGCTGTGTGATCTGTGGATTTTGAGCCAAACGCCGAAAAAAAGCAGCACGTTCCAGTCTGCCCAATTGTTGATAAACCAAGGCAAGGTTGTGGCTAGCGATGCGGTTATTGGGATCAGCCTCATAAGCCCGTTGATAAAATCCCAGGGCCTGTCGTTGTTCTCCCCGAGCGAGGGCATTGTTGCCCAGACCGACCCAGGCCGATGAACGTTTTGGCACACGGCGCACAATGTCATGATAAAGCTGTTCGCTTTTACTGGTGTTTCCGCTTTGCCCATAAATGCGCGCCGCATTTTCTTGAAAATTGATTTTATCGGTTTGATTAACGGCAAGCTCGGCGGCTTTTAAATAAAGACTGATGGCGGCTTCATTGTTTTGAGTTGTGTCGCGTTCGTAAGCAGCCGCCAGGCCCACAACAGGCTTGAAAGAGTCAGGGCTGGTTTTCATCGCTTGGGTATAAAACACTATATCGTTTTCCCAGTCAGCTATTTCCGTCATGGATGCGATTGAAAAGAAAATCAAAAATGCGATGGCGCCGGTTTTTGTTATCGCTCCAATGGTGTGGCTATGTTGTTGTGCCTGTCGTATGGCCCAGGCGATGAGCATGGCGAAGCCTACTGAGGGTAAATAGAGTACCCGCTGGGCGAATACCGGTTCGTCAAACAGGGCAATGGGCAGGGCAGGTAGTAGCGTGATTATGATCCATGCGACAGCTAACACATACAAGCCCTGTTGCTGACGAAGGGCTCGTGGCAGATAAAGCAATGCGCCGATAAAAAAGAGGCCGCCTGTAACAAGAACGAATATGCCAGCAGAGGGTGGAGAATAATAATATTCCAGTGGCGAGGGGAAAACGAGCAACTGGATATAATGCGTAAAAAATGCCAGTAATACTGGGAAGTTTTGAAAATTGATGCGTGCCCATGCGCCGGATTGTTGTGCTCCTTCCTCATCCAGTGCGTTGCCGCGCAGTACAAAATAGACCAGTAAAAGTAAGGCATAAGTCAGGTAACGGGCAATGCTGGATTTTGAACGCAATGTACTGCGCTGAAATAATACATCGTAAATAATCAGTATCAACGGGAAAAATATTGCTGTTTCCTTGGATAGTAGCGCCATTGCAAAGCACAGTGGGGCACTAATGGCATACAGCCATTGTAGGGATGTCGACTGGTATCCACGGCGGTGTAACAAAAAACCGCTGAGCAAGAAAAATGAAACCAGAGGGTCGGTGATCCCAGCGATCCAGGCAATCGATTCTACGTGTACAGGATGCACGGCAAAAATTGCGGCGCTCATACCCGCGACCATGCGGTAGGCTGGTGACAGAAAGCCAAGAACCAAAAAAAATACCAGGATGGTGTTGATACTGTGCAGCGTCAGGTTGAGTGCGTGATAGCCCAGGGCATTGTCTCCCCAGAGCTGATAGGAGAGATTCAGGGTCAACAGAAATACGGGGCGATAAAGACTGTGACCTCCCAGCCCTGTTTCTTCCGCCAGATCGGTGTTGGACCAGACCCCATGGGTGAAATAATCCGGGATATATTTTGTGTCAGTTATTTTGCTGTTTTCTTTGATGACGGGCCAGTCATCCATGACAAAATCGCCACCAAGGCCACTGGCGAAGACGATCACACAAAAAATAAACAGCCAGGCTGGTAGTGAATTGTTAATTAAGGCGCGCAATAGGACAGTCGTTTTGTTGGGATATGGTTACATGACGGTACCATACCATTATTGGCGGAATTGTTTCTGGATTATTTCGATATTGGCGATTTTTGCGTAAAATGACGTTTTAGAGTTTTTGGGGAATGAAATTTATGTGGCGTGGGATGATGATAGGTTTTTTGATGTTGTTGGGGATGACTCAGGCAGTGGCAAGTTTTGATGAGGCCGTGGCGGCAGTCAATGACGGGAAATTTGCTGAGGCATTTGAAGTGTTTTCGACGTTGGCAGAGCAAGATGATGCGCGTGCGCAACAGGCGCTGGCATGGATGTACTATGACGGTCAGGGGCGCAAGCGGGATTATGAAAAAGCCGCATACTGGTATCGCAAAGCAGCCGATCAGGGCAACATCACTGCACAGATCAATCTGGCACAGATGTATGCCTATGGTCAGGGAATCGCGCAGGATTTTGCTGAAGCCGCCCATTGGTGGCAAAAACTCGCAGAGCAGGGGGACAGTCGATCACAAGCAGCCCTTGCCGGACTTTATTTTCAAGGCGCGGGTGTCGCGCAAAATATGCTGACCGCCATATCGTTGTGGCGTGAAGCAGCGGAGCAGGGCAACATTGAGGCACAGCGCAATCTGGGATTAATGTACGGCAAGGGGCAGGGTGTGGAACAAGATGATGTACAGGCCTACGCCTGGTTAAATGCTGCAGCGATGCAAGGTGATAAAACCGCAGAGCAAAGTCGTGATTATGCCTTTCAGCAATTAACCGCAACACAGTTAAAAGAGGCTGAGCTATTGGCCGGGCAATATATGGAAAAATACGTTGCGGCAGTTGAAGAAGAAAATAAAAAGCCGCATTAAACTGGGTTTTGGCTAAAAACATGCCGAAATAGCGGTGTCCTCAGTAAAAAGTGCTAATAGGCTGATTCAGCCTTAATTCATATTTAAAAGGCCGGGTTTTGTTTTGAAGTAGATCGCTTTGGCAAGTCAGGTGTTGTAAATGCAGGGATTGCAAAGAAAAACAATAAAAACTTTGCATTCTTTGCGCCTTTGGCGAACTTTGCACTAAATACTCGATGTTTCCCGTTCTCGTGAAAGCCTAAAAAACGCTAATTATGGTCATGTTTTGAAAAAGGTTTCCCTTTTATTGGGTGTTTTGCTGGAGGTGGCGCAAACGGGTTACGCACCGCAAAGGGTGTTTGCAGAGACAGGCCACTTCCATTCAGGGACCGTTTGACCTGAAATACCATAGGTAATCGTTTGCATCGGTCGGGTCGGTTGCGAATCAAGGTGATGGCGGGTCCGTCTTCCACGCGTAATTCAAAATCGGCATCTTTGCTGCAACCGTAGCTTGTGAGTTCGAAGATGATGCTGTCGTGGTATATGGAGAGACTATGCAGCACAGGGATGCTTGGTTCTGCTTTGGCTTGTATTGCCGGTAGAAGCAGGCCAGCTGATAAAACAAGGCAATATATGTGTTTCATATTCTATATGCCAGCTATATGCTGTTTGCTGCTTAATAATAGTGCCCGATGATGAAGGCCTTTTCGTAAAATCAGAACAATAGCAATCAGCAGTAAAAAAAGTTCGCTGAATTTACCGCCACCACCGCTAAGTTCATCATCAGGGGTGTTGTCGAAAGGGGTGTTGACGCTGTCGAGCCAGACGGTGTCCTGGAGCTCATTAGCTGAGGTGTCCTTTTCATAAACCCACACGACCCGGTTTTCACCTGCATCTAAGGTGGCATTGTATTGTTGCCAATCCTGATTACCGCTGATGGAGTCGATTAATACGTCGTTGATATACAGTTTCAGAAAGTCAAAGTCTTGTTCAGTGGAGGCTTTCCAACGGAAGTCGAGAGTGTCCGGGCCGGTAAAATAAGAGAGCAGTGCTGTTTTTTGGTTATCGCCAATATTGCCACTGCGCATAGCTGTGCCACCAGTACTGTTGCCCACAGGGACATTGAACCAGTTGGCGTTATCTCCGCTGTACCAGAGGCGTGCAGGGGATTCATCCAGCCCTGCAGCATTGACTGCGGCTAGCGTGGTGCCACTTATTGTGGCATTGACCGAAGGGTTGGCCGTGCCAAAATCAATACTGAGTGTGGCCTGATGTGTGCCGGCATTTGTCGCCTGAAATTGCAGAGTGATCGAGCAACTGTCATTGTCGACGATAGTAGTGCCTGTACAGTTTTGAGAAAGGAGGGTGAAATTTGTCGGATTACTGAAATTGACCGCAGAGACAGTAATATCTGCACCGAAGTAGTTGTGCAGGGTTAGTGTTGTGGATGTGCTGCGATTGATTCCGTGGTAGCCAAATTGGCGTTGGCCGGCCAGAGGGGTAGATTTGGTGTCATTTATCCAGTCAAGGTAATTGGCGGCACGGGTATAAACGCCGGGGTTGTCTGCTTCTGCGCAGCCATTACCGAAGCTGGTGATGCCGGTTTGGTAATAGGTGTCGTCGCTTGTATTGAAATACAGTATGGGGCCACCGCTGTCGCCCTGGCAGGTATCTTTTTCACCAGTGTCAAAGCCTGCACAAATCATATTGTTGGTTAGGTCGCTATTGTAAATAGTATTGCAAGCATCAAAATCAAACTGTGGAATTTGTGTTTCCTGCAATAAGTTAGGGTAGCTGGGTGCCTGAGGAGGGGGGGCGGTAGCACCCCAACCGATGATCGTCATCAGTTCACCAGTGGCGATGTTATCGGTGAGGCTGTTGTCGGCAATGGCCAGCACCGTGCTGTTCGAGGGTGTTGCCAATTCCAGAAGGGCAATATCACTATCCTGTGAATTAGTGTCGTAGTTGGGGTGCATAAAAATGTTAACAACAGTTTTTCGATCGGCATTATTGATATTGTTTAAATCATTGATTCCAATAGCCACTTCGATTTCATTGGGTGAAGAAAAGTCGTTAACACAGTGAGCTGCTGTGAGCACCCAGCGACTGGCGATCAGTGTGCCGCCACAAAACTGAGCATTAAAGCCGTTGCTGATGTTGGCAAACAGCAGAGCGGTTGTCCAGGGGTAGTCATTAGGGTCTGTATCGGTGCCGCCGATAATGCGTGTAGTGATATCCGAGGTGGACTTTGCTTGTGCTGAAACGGTAAATCCTGCGAGTAATAAGACTATCAGTAGGAGAGGGAAACTCACTTTATGATGAAAGCGTCTATCGTTAGGGAAGTGGGAATGTTTTGTCATTGTATCTGGCCAGTTTTTTGTGAAACATTATTGCAGTGTACCGGATTTATAGCGATATAGGGGGTAACAAATAGACAAAGTGTCGGGAATGTCGTATGTGCGGGTATATGCCTACTTATGGTGAGATTACCCCAATATTACTATTATCGGTCAGTCTTTCATTTTCATTATTTTATTCTCCATTTTATTTCCTTGAACCCAGCGCTTGCGGGCCTTGTAATATGCGCTGGGGTCTTTGAATCCCAATAAATCGCATGTTTCTGCAATTGAATCATGCTGATGGGAAACGAGTAATCGTTGCCGTTCTTCATCAAGCAGAGTGGAAAAACTGGTCTCTTCATTTTTAAGCCTGCGGTATAACGTTGTACGACTCATGTGTAATGTTTTGGCAAGTTGATCAATAGCGCAAAATTCCGCCATATCTTTTCTGAACAATTCACGAACGCTATTTGCTGTTGGGCCTGAATTTTTTAACAGGTTTAAATCGGAAATTCTTTTTTCAATCATATTTTTGATATATTGATTGCGCAAGGGGAGTGTGTATGAAAAAGCTTCTTCTGGTACCGTCAGCGCATTTCTGTGCGAGTTAAAATAAATATCGCAAGAGAATTGATGTTGTAGTTGCATACTATATGCAGGTTTTGGAAAATTGAATTCGACCTTGCTCAGCGAGATTTTGCGCTGACAATAATATTGTGCCAGTTGATGTAATGACACCATGCTGCGCTCAACGGCACAGCGCGGGTAATTTTTTCCAGGCGTAAAGCTAAACAGCAATTCCAGTTGTCTGTGTTTTTGTTGTATAACCCAGGTTTCAGACGCATTAACCAAGCTTATTTTTTCAAGATAGGTGTTCAATACCTCTCCTAACGTATCGCAATGAAGTAATAGGTTTGATAGCAACCCTTGAGTTTCTGGCGACACTTTAGCGCCTATACGGACACCAATATCTTTATTGATTAAATCCTTGTCTGCAAGTTGCCATAATTCCATAAGTATTGATTCTGGATAACGAGAATCTATAGAGCTCGATATATCATTGTGCTGTTCCAGCGCATTAACATGGTCGATTAGCTGGGGATGCAGGTCCCGTATTTTTTTTGCATCAATGATTGAGTGGCGTTTTAACTCTCTGGCTAAATCGATAACTGCAATGGCAGCTACATGGGGCGTTGTATGAAGCATGGTGTATTTTAATGCCGTGGTTCAGTTTGAAACTATTTTCCATAAAACAGCAATTAAATGCCATCGTTTTTTATACTGCTGACACTTATAATCAACAGTTAGCGATGCATAACTGTCCACCCAAATCCTAATGGTTTGGGTATGTTAACAATGCTTGTAAAGCATAACTCTCTGGTAAATATATGAATAAATTAACTTTTGTTTTGCCGGCAATGGCTTGTCTTGGCATGATGTTGGCTGCTTGTGGTAGCGATAATAACGACGATGACTTAGGGTCCGGAATATTTAGTGACAGTCCGGTAGGCGGCCTTTCATATGTCTCCGGTCAGACTACTGGCGTGACCAACGCAGAAGGCCAGTTTTCTTATGAAACCGGTGGCTCTGTAACGTTCAGTATTGGAGACATTACACTGGGTACGACTTCAGGGGCTAAAGTCATCACTCCTGTAGAGCTTGTTAGTGGTGCAACGGATGAGACTCATCCTTCGGTAACAAATATTGCACGCTTTTTACAAACATTAGATGATGATGCTACTCCGAGTAATGGTATCACCATTACCAGTAATGTTATGGATCTTGCTGTGGGTAAAAGTATGGATTTTTCCTTATCCATTGCTGACTTTGAAAATAACAGTAACGTGCAAACAATTGTTGCTGAGTTAACCGCTGCTACAACGGCTGGTGCTCGCAGCCTTGTTTCTACGGAGCAGGCGCAAGCACATTTCAAAAATACACTGATATCTTTTTTGGTCGGGAACTATACAGGCACTTTTTCTGGTGGTGATACGGGAAGTTTTTCGTTGACGATTAATAGTGATGGCACGCTCAGTGGCAATGGTCAGGGGCTTGATGAAACATTTACTTTTACGGGTGCTGTCAATAGTGACGGATCAGCTGCAGCTGGCAATACGTCTACTGGTGCGGAATTTGTTATGCAAATAAGCCGTGCTGGTAGTATTCAGGGAACGTGGAGTAATAGTATCTTTGGGGTTGATGGTACGCTTAGTGGCCAAAAAAATTAGCACTAATTTTGGTTGGTCACTAATTGGGGTAAGGCAGGAAGAATAAACGCGATTCTATTCTATTTATTATTTTCCTCGCCATCCCAGCAAAAACCGGGATGGCGAGGAAAAAGTGTTTTCCCTTCTGAAAGTCAACCTTTGTTAATGCCGGAAATGCCGCATTCCGGTAAACACCATGGCGATATCGTGCTCGTCAGCGGCAGCAATAACCTCGTCGTCACGCATGGAGCCTCCGGGTTGAATGACCGCGCTGATGCCAACTTCGGCGGCGCTGTCTAAGCCGTCACGGAAGGGGAAAAAGGCATCGCTAGCCATTACCGAGCCTTTCACTATCAGTTCTGCATCGGCGGCCTTGATTGCGGCAATGCGTGCGCTGTATACGCGGCTCATTTGCCCGGCACCGATACCGATGGTCATACCGTTTTTGCCGTACACAATGGCATTGGATTTAACGAATTTAGCCACTTGCCAAGTAAATTGCAGATCACGCATTTCCTGTTCAGAGGGCGCACGTTGGGTGACTATTTTTAGTTGGTCAACGCTGATCATGCCCAGGTCACGGTCTTGTACCAGCAGGCCACCGTTGACCCGTTTATAGTCCAGGCCGGGTACACGTTCGTCATTCCATTCTCCGCATTCCAGTACACGCACATTTTTCTTTTGCGCCAGGATGGGTCTGGCGTCGTCATTAATACAGGGAGCAATGATCACTTCGACAAACTGGCGATCAATGATGGCCTTGGCTGTCTCGGCATCCAATGGCCGGTTGAAGGCGATAATGCCGCCGAAGGCCGAGGTAGGATCAGTATTGTAGGCCTGATCGTAGGCGTTGAGCTGGCTGTCGGCTACGGCGACACCGCAGGGATTGGCATGTTTGACGATGACACAGGCGGTTTCTGCAAACTGTTTGACACATTCCAATGCAGAATCAGTATCGGCGATGTTGTTGAAAGACAGCTCTTTACCTTGTAGTTGCACGGCAGTGGAGATGGATGCTTCAGTCGGGCTGGCTTCGACATAAAACGCCGCTTTTTGATGAGGGTTTTCGCCGTAACGCATGTCCTGTGCCTTGTGGAACTGGCTGTTATGGGTGCGGGAAAAACCGGACTTGCTGCCGTCCAGTTGTGTTGCCCCCAGATAGTTGGCGATGGCACCATCGTAAGCGGCGGTGTGTTCAAAGGTTTTGGTGGCGAGATCAAAACGGGTGGTGGCGCTTACGATGCCTTCGTTGTTTTTCATTTCATCGATGACTCGAGCGTAGTCATTGGCATCTACCAACACGGTGACGGCGTTATGATTTTTTGCCGCAGCGCGCAACATGGTGGGGCCACCGATGTCGATGTTCTCGATGGCGGTAGGCAAGTCACAATTGGGACGAGCCACGGTTTCTTTAAAGGGGTAGAGGTTGACTACGACCAAGTCGATAGGGGCAATGCCATTATCGGCCATCACCGCATCATCTATGCCGCGTCGCCCCAGCAGGCCACCGTGAATTTTAGGGTGCAGAGTCTTCACCCGGCCATCCATCATTTCCGGGAAGCCGGTGTAGTCGGAGACCTCGGTGACATCCACGTTGTTGTCAGCGAGCAGTTTGGCGGTGCCGCCAGTGCTGAGAATTTCTACGCCAAGCTCGCGCAGGGTACGGGCAAAGTCGATGATGCCGGTTTTATCGGAGACACTGATAAGGGCGCGTTGGATGACTGTCATGATTGGACCTGTGTTGCTTGTCGTTTTGAAAGGCTGTCGGTGAAAAAAACAGCCTCTAAAAAAATAATTTATAAATAACAAAGGGGCCACAAAGGGCCCCGGTGTCGCTATGGGTATATTAAAATTTAACTTAGTCGTACATCAACCATACCATATTGATGGATTCAGCTGGCTTGTCAGACTTCAAGGCATGCGTTTGCAGCGGATGGCGAAACGCAGTCTTGGATACTGACTGGCAGGAGCGCTGAACCTATCAATAGTCGGTAGGTGTTGATGCTCGCGCAGCGCAAAGTTTAGTTCAAATCGTACTGTTTGAGTTTTTTGCGCAATGTGCCACGGTTCAACCCCAGCACAATAGCTGCTTTGCTTTGGTTGCCTCGTGTGTAGTGCAACACGCTTTCCAGTAGAGGTTGCTCGATTTCTTGCAGCACCATTTGGTACAGGTCTGCAGGCGGATGCCCGTCAAGGTCGTTAAAGTAACCTTCTAACATGGATTTGATGTGCTCACTCAGGGACGCGTTTTGTGCGTCATCTTCCAGGTGACCTGCGGTAACTTGGACCATGGACTCAGTATTTTGAAATTGTATTGTCATGCGGCTAGTTCCTCCCGAACCAACAAGGTATCAAAAAAATCTTTTGTTATTTGTAATTGTTCTGCGACGGTCTCTACCCGGTTGACCGCCTGACGGAATGCTCCGCCGTGCCGTTGCCCTTTGCTGTACCAGGAAATGTGTTTACGCGCCATGCGCACTCCTGTGTACTCTCCGTAAAACGCATAAAGATTTTGCAGGTGTTCGAGCAGAATGTCGCGCACCTCTTTAAGCGTGGGCTCTGGCAGTTTTTCCCCGGTTTTTAAAAAGTGATCGATCTCACGGAAAATCCAGGGGCGCCCCTGAGCTGCCCGACCGATCATTACGGCATCTGCCTGGGTGTATTCCAACACTTTCTTTGCCTTTTCCGGTGTACTGATGTCGCCATTAGCTATTACCGGAATGTTTACTGCTGCTTTGATAGCAGCGATGGTATCGTACTCCGCTTCCCCCCTGTAGGCACAAGCGCGGGTACGTCCATGCACGGCCAGGGATTGGATACCCGCACTCTCGGCAATGCGGGCAATACGCACGCCGTTGCGGTTGTCAGTATCCCAGCCGGTACGAATTTTCAGCGTGACGGGGACAGGTATTGCGCCAACGACGGCATCAAGGATGTCACCCACCAGTGTTTCGTCTTGTAACAGTGCTGAACCGGCTGCCACGTTGCAAATTTTTTTGGCCGGACAACCCATGTTGATATCAATAACTTGTGCGCCGTTATCAGCATTGTAACGAGCGGCTTCAGCCATCATCTGTGGGTCGGCACCCATGATCTGTACTGAGCGTGGATCGGTTTCACCATCATGATTGGCACGGCGCTTGGTTTTCTCTGAGCCCCACAACAGGGAATTGGAGGAAACCATTTCTGATACGGCCATGCCTGCACCCAGCCTTTTGCACAGTTGCCGGAAGGGACGGTCCGTGACGCCTGCCATGGGGGCGAGGATAAGTTGATTGGAAAGTGTGTAAGGGCCGATTTGCATGGGTTTTATTTGAGTTTTTTGCCTGGTTTTTTTCTCCTGGTGCAACTACCGAACACGTCTGGGATAAAAACAGAGACACATACTTTGCCGGGAAAACGTAAAGATAATATTACTCTTAACCCGGATGAGAAAAAAGATGTTGCTGAAGTTTTTTCGTATGTATTGCCCTTGAGTTTCAGTATTCACCGAAAATTATTCTTCCTGTATGGGGAGTTTTCGCCTTGTAATCGGTAGTTGGAGGTACTTTACTGAGCGGTTAACTGCGGAATTCAGGTTTATGTGAGGGGGCGTGTTTGAAGTGGATTGATTTCGGCGTGAAACTCGTAATTTACCGCAGCCTGGCCGGGGTCGACCAACTCCAGATCGATACGTACAGGCATGTCGGGAGTCATACCGGTGTCCAGATCAATGGTATTGCTTAGGTATTCGTGAGGTGTGAAACGCCGCTGCGCAATTTTTGTGCCGTTGATATCCGAAAACACCATGGTCAATAAAGGGAAGGGTTGAACAAAGGTGGCGGTGTTGATCAGGCTGGTGCTGACGACAAGTGCGTTGTCAGCCGAGGGGTGGGAGCGCACATCGCGACCGATGATTTCAATTTGTTTGATGTCGTAGGGTTGGCTTAATGTGCAATTGAGCACTTTACATATTTGTATCAACCAAGGGCGCAAGTCGGCATCTTTAGCCAGTTCATTGCGTGAGTGATACATCACTTGTGACACCAGAGTAAACATTAACAACAGACTGCCAATTATCCATGGGGTGTTGGATGGCCGCAGTTGCTCGGCTCTGGCAGCGTGCAGCTCGTCGAGGATGAGATTGGGAATGTTGACGGTCTGCGTTTCGTTTGCAGACGATGATTGTTCTTCTGATGCCTGTACGGTATCCGCTTTGTTGCTGCGCGAAACCTCATCTTTTGGTTTGTTCGAGTAAACATCAGATTCAGAAAACGCACTATTATCGACGTTGATATCAGTATCCAGAGCTGCCGTGACAGCATCAATGTCGCCGAAGTTTGTTTCGCCAGTGAGTGTGGCGTTTTCTGCCAACAAAGAGCTATCAGCAAGTAGAGGGTCATTAGCGGGCAAAGAGTCATCAGTTGATTGCGAATGTCTAACCGGAGAAAAGTCGTCTGTTGCCGGAGCGTTTTCAGCTGGTAAGGCATTTGTTGCTAAGAACGCTTCAAAACGATCAATTTCCTCTACGGGAACATCGTGTCTATTTGCTTCGCTGATGATGTCATTGAAGATATCACTGTTGTCGGTTCCTGCACCTGTTTGCCTAGATGTGGGTTTATCTGTATTCGTCACGTTATCCGGCGTTTTCCCGGACTTGTTGCCATACGCATTGGCTTTGTGCGTCAGGTCTTCTATTTCTTGTGTTGCGGGTAAATTTTCGCTGAGGTGGTCCAATGCATTAAACACCGACAGACATTGTCCGCAGCGCACGTCGCCATTGGCAGCCTTGAGTTGGCTGGCGGAAAGTAGAAAGACGGCGTCACATTGGGGGCACTGGGTAAACATGATGGTTGCTTGTCATTGTGTGTTGTCAATTATTATAGGGCGGTTGACTGAGATTGCTGATCCTGGCTTGCTCCGCTGGCGGTGTTTCGATGTGTTTGAATTCAAACAGCGAAAAGGAGTTGCTAGTTTCGATCATCTGCGTCAGGCGCACATACTCTAGCTCAGTTTGCCGGTTGAGTACCAGTTGGGTGCCAATGTCATAAATACTGGCCGGAACCAGCAGGGCAGATTCTACCGTGTTTTGTTTTTTCAGAAAGGTTGACTGAATAAGCAGGCTGCGAAAATATTCCCCGCCCGCTCCCGGACCACCGATGGCACGTACGGCTACGGGGATGCCGTGTGTGGATAGGGTCATGATGCCGATGTCGAAGGCTTTGCCTGGGCTATCGCGTAGCCAGCGTAGTGTGCCGATGCTCCACAATTCGTTGCTATTGTTGCGAAAGGCTACCACCGTGCCGACGCGTGTGCGTGATTGGGTTTTGGGCAGGCGACGCAATGCCAAACCGGCAGCACTGTGGTTGATGCGTAACCAGGGTTCGACACAAAAGTGTGCCATGGCGGCTTCGCGTTTTTCACGGGCATGAATTTCGGCTTCATGAATGGCGTCCCACACATCGACACCTTCGATGAAGCGAGACACTCGAGTGGTGTCCCGTCCCTGTTGATTGGTGCTGCCGGGGGCGTCCAGTGTCAGTGTATTTGTTGGCACCAGCGTCAGACCATTACTGGCTTCCTGCGGGCGATGGTAATCAATTTCATCCTGCTCGGGGTGGAAATCATTTTGGTTGCTGATAAAGTGATGACACATATCCAGCCCCATGCATAACGATATATGGGCGGTCATGTCTTCCTCACGTTGATAAGCGCGTTCTGCTCGCCCTTGCCAGGCTTTGCGCAGGCGGGTGAGCAGGTTACGACGCAAGCGTTCAACGATAGTCAGTGGCACACCCTGTTTGGCTTGGTGCTGCTCATCCATGCAGGCACTGATCTCGTCGAGTTTTTCCTGCAATTTGCTGATATCCAGAAAACGACCATCGATAGGGCGGAAACGCGCATAACCGGTTGCCACTGTGGGTGGGCGTTCGTCAGCCAGATCAATGATGATGTCACCAATTTTTACTTCGGTGACTTTTTTGTGGAACATGCGACAACCTGCCGTCCATTTTTCCAGGTACGTGTAGATTTGTGTTGCCTGTCCTGGCATCAGGTGACTGGGCGTTGCCAATGCTAACAATACCAGACGCAGATAACCGTGTTGCACTGTCGCGAAAGGGGTGTCGGTATACCCCAGGGCGCTTTCCCGATCTCCTGCGGGAGCATCCATCTTGTTTGCGTTTTCAGTAAACGCACGGGTATGTAGGCCGTTGCGTTCTGCCAGTTGATAAGTACGGTGTATCTCGCCCCATAAACCCTCTATCGGCGACGCAAATTGGGCATAACATTCTAGTAATTGCAGCCCCAGGTGGTCGATGGCAAGTCGCAGAGAGGCAATGAACAGGTTGATGCTCATTTCATTATTTTCGGCGTCAATGACTGCATCGGTAACCGCTGCCTTGTAGGCAAAGGCTGTTTCATCCAGAAACCGGGCCGCCATATTGGCTTGTGTGCGGGCGCTTTTGCATAGCGGCAGAGATTCGTTTTGATAATAACTGCGTAGTTGTTCGACGATGTTATCGATCATCGGCTGTAACGTAATCATTGCTTTAAGTCGCATTGCTGCAGGCATTTTGCAGCGGTTGTAGCGCTGTAAAAGCCTGAATGCCAGAGGTGCTGTGGTTTGCAAATTGATAGTTGGTTGTGCAGTAATCCACGCCGCCAGGGCATTAGGCCGGGGCTGCAATGCATTGATGTCGTTTTGCTGTTGCTGTGGCAAACGATACCTGAGAGGGTTCATGTCCTGTGATCCGCCAGAAGATTTATTATTTGATCGGCAAGCTAGTGGAAATATTTAGCAGAAACGTTATCTGGAAAAACAGATAAAGGCTTGTTTTTATGGTGATTATAGACTCATAGTGTTTGGATTTCAGATGTGTTGAGTGTGCGTCCAAGAGAAATACCTTGTAATTTATTGGGTTTTAATTTTATAAACTCTATGAAAGATTCCTTCTGATCTTCAGGAGGGATGTGCGTCAGGCAAAATATGAGGGTGATTCGTGAAATCAAAAGATGAGGATGAAAAACAGTTAATGGTTGATTCAAATGACCCATTAAACAAAATTCTTTTTTCGATGAAAAAAATCGAAGTGGCGTTAGAACGCATTAATTCACACAAGTTGATTGAAATATATAACTCCATCTTTAAATTGTTATTCTATCAGTTTATAAAGGGGATAGTTTTTGGCTTGGGAAGTGTCCTCGGAGCCACAATAGTCGTATCCATTTTAGTTTATCTGCTGTCACAAATTGAATTTATCCCGATTATTGGCGAATGGGTAAAACATATATCTCAGGAGATACAAAAATAAAATTTGCTGCGAGTGATTGCACGCAGAGCACGTTTGCGAAAATGGAGGCTTAAAGTCGCCTATAAAGTGTAGTGCTACCAATGTTTTATCTTTTTATGACACTTAAATGCTTATTTATTCTGAATAATGGCCGCTAATTGTCTTCGACCTATTAATTGTATAGACTCGTTGGGTATGAACTTTTTTTGCCAGATAAACAGACGGACGTTGCTATTGTGGAGCTTGTTGCTCTCTTTAGTGCTGTTGTGTGCGCAGGGCGTTAAGCTGCACGTCCATAATCTGGATCAGGGGCATGATAATCACCATAGCCATAGCCATAGCCATAGCCATGCTATTGACGAAATTGGCGATCATGAGCATTTGAGCAAAGCCCATTTTACTTACGATACATCCCACGACGGTTATCATGATGATATGGTATCCGAGATCGACATCAGTCCTGATGGGCTGTTGAAAAGCGTTAATAGTCATGTTTTTATGATAGCGCTATTCGCTTTCTTTTTTACCTTGATAACGTTTATTTCTTCACGGCAACTTATTCAACGCTGCCGAGAGAGTAAACTTATCCTTCATCGGCAGTATGTCCTTTCTCCGCCTTTACGGGCACCACCGCAGTACTAATTTTTCTGAGCGTTTCTATCGTATCGTAGTTTAGCGTCAAGCTTTCTACATAGTTCGGTTTTGCTAGGTCTCTTTTGCTTGGCTGTGACCTGCCGGATATTTATCTCAGAAGAACTTTCTCTACCCATTTTTCGATTTTTCTCCGTTGTTGAACGATGTGCAGTATCTGCATGAAACCGAAAACTAACTAGGGGTGTTAACACCTCCTAATCTTTAAATAAGTTGTTACGCCTGCATGATGGCAAGCGTACACAAGGAGTTTGTAATGTGGGTATCTTTTTTTATGCCGAGGCAAATGGCGACAGGGTCGGCTGTATTTTGTCTGATATTGTTGAGTGCAACTGTAGCGACGGGGCTTGCTGTAGCCTCCGATGTAAAGGCCAACGAGCGCACGATTAATCTGCGTGAAGCTATTAGTAAAACCATTGAATACAACCCGGATTTACGTGCTTTTGATTATCAACTGAAAGCACAGCAAGGGCGAGTGCAGCAGGCGGGGTTGGCCCCACCTCCCGAACTAAAATTCGAGCTGGAAGATATTTTAGGTACGGGCAACAACAAAGGTGTGGATAGTGCACAAGCGACCTTCAGTATTGGCTGGGTGCTTGAACGTGGAATTCGCCAACGTTATGTTGAAGCTTCACGCGCGGGAGAGTCTTTAATCAAAGTTGAAGCGGATATAAAACAACTCGATGCGGCGGCTGAAACCGCACGACGCTATCTCGTCAGTTTGGCGTATCAAGCACGCGAGATAAATGCAGACAAAACGATTCAGCTTGCAGAAGAGACGATTAAATCGGTATCCAAACGTGTCAAAGCAGGCAAAACACCTGAAGCTGAACTATCCAGAGCGCAAGCTGAGCTGGCACGCAGAAAATTGCAACGCGAAGACATTGAACATGAGTTGCTATCCGCAAATCGCCGACTGGCTGCTCAGTGGGGCGAGACGACGTTAACGTTTGCACGGGTTGAAGGTGATATTGCCCGCCATCTCCACGTGGCATCATTTGAAACGCTTAAATCTCAATTACCACAAAATCCTGAATTTGCCCGATTATTGTCAGATCAGCTGTTAAAAAAGACGCAATTACAACTTGCGTTGGCCCAAGATAAACCCAGCTGGCGTGTTAATGCAGGCATTCGTCATGACAACAATAGCAGTGATCAAGCCTTTGTTGCAGGCATCAGTGTTCCTTTTGGTGAACGCACACGCAACCCTGGCCGTATTGCCGAAGCCCGAGCGAATCTAGCGAAAACAAACAGTGAAGAACAGGTCGTACGTATTCGCATTGAAACCGCACTTTACGTGATGTACGAAAAGTTACAGCACAATTTGCATGTCATCGAGACAGTACGTGACGAAATTATCCCTCCCCTTGAACAAGCGCTCACAGAGACCCGCCGAGCATACAATCTTGGGCGTTATAGCTATCTAGAACTGCGTAGTGTCCAGGCAGAGTTGCTGGATGCACAGAATGCATTAATTGAAGCGAGTATTGCTGCTCATCGCAACATGATTGAAATTGAACGTTTGACGGGCGTGAGCATTGCGCAGTCGAAGATAAAATTATGAGGTTCCAAATGAATAACACAATGAAATTATCCTCGCGCCGAATTTGGCTATCGCTATTGCCTCTATTGTTAACTGCATTCCTGGTTGCGTGTAATGGCATCAATTCAGAACCCAGCATGTCATCAAAGGATGTCCATGGTGAAGGCGCTGAGGCTGAGCCCGAAAAAGGCCCACACCGAGGGCGACTACTAAAAGAGGGTGATTTTATACTTGAGCTGGCTATTTTCGAAACCGGTGTGCCACCGGAGTTTCGTGCCTGGGCGACAAAAAATGGTAAGACACTTAGCCCTGATGAGGTGGACCTCAATATTAAGTTAACCCGTTTGGGTGGAAAAATTGATGATATTAATTTTGAACCAAAAGGGGATGCGTTACGCGGTGATACGGTTATTTATGAGCCTCACTCATTTGTCGTCACGATTAATGCCACGCATAACGGCGTAACACATACCTGGGAATACGATAACTTTGAAGGCCGCACAAAAATTGAAACTGCGGTTGCCGAGGCTTTAGAAATAGGAACAACGCTTGCCGGTTCTGTTGTTATGCAGAAAACCATTCCTGTGTATGGCCAAATCACTGCAAACAGCGAGCGCATGCGCAAAATCAGTGCTCGTTTCGACGGTACGATTAAGTCCGTTTCAGTTTCACAGGGGGACAGCGTTCGTAAAGGTCAGACATTGGCCACGGTTGAAAGCAACGAAAGTTTGCAACTGATTACCATTACTGCACCGATCAACGGTGTGATAAACCAACGTGATGCCAATGTCGGTGAGCAAACAGAAGGGCGTCAACTCTTCACAATCATGAATACTCGCTCGGTGTGGGCGGAATTGTCAGTTTTTCCGGCTGATTTGACACAAGTCAATGTGGGTGCGCCGGTCACCATCACTGATACCACCAATGGCCATACGGTGACGGGTAAAGTCTCTCGAATTAATTTGCTGGCTGAGGTAGATCAATCCGTCAATGTGCGTGTCGTGCTGGACAATAAAAAAGGGTTACTACGTCCTGGGCGCCACATCAGTGCTGACATAACTGTGGGAGAGCATACGGCAGCATTAGCAGTAAAACGATCAGGCTTACAGGCCTTTAGAGATTTTACGGTGGTTTATGCGCAAATAGGTGATGAGTATGAAGTACGGATGCTTGACCTTGGTCTACAAGCGGGTGAATGGGCGGAAGTGTTGGGTGGTCTCGACCCTGGTACCCGCTATGTGAGCGAAAACAGCTACGTCATCAAAGCCGATATTGAAAAATCCGGCGCATCTCACGATCATTAAAGGCGATTCATTATGTTAGAAGCAATAATTAAATTTGCCCTCGAACGCCGAGGGTTGGTGATGGTGCTTGTTCTGATTGTGATGGGGTTGGGTGTATGGAAGTTTACTCAACTCCCCATTGACGCAGTGCCGGATATTACCAATGTTCAAGTCGTCATTAATACTGCGGCCCCTGGTTACACACCATTGGAAGCTGAGCAGCGGGTAAGTTTCCCGATAGAGACCGCGATGACCGGTTTGCCAAAACTCGACTATACCCGCTCTCTTTCACGTTATGGCCTGTCACAAGTGACAGTGGTGTTTGAGGAGGGTACCGATATCTATTTTGCCCGGCAGTTAGTCAGCGAACGCTTAAGCACCGCCAAAGGTGATCTCCCTCCTTCGTTAGAGCCAATCCTTGGTCCCGTTGCAACGGGACTGGGTGAAATTTTTATGTTTACCGTCGATGCTGAGCCGGGCGCAAAAAACAGTGATGGTAGTCTGATTACGCCGATGGATCTGCGTTCAACCCATGACTGGATTATTCGCCCGCAGTTAATGCGTGTTGCCGGCGTGGCTGAAATCAATCCGATTGGGGGTTTTAAGAAAGAGATTCTAGTGGCTCCTGAGCCTGCCAAATTGTTGGCATACCAAGTTAGCTACAGCGAAGTGGTTAACGCCATACAAAACAGCAACAACAATCGAGGCGTTGGTTTCATCGAACACAACGGTGCGCAATGGTTGATGCGCGTCCCTGGTCAGGCCAACACTCTGGATGACTTGGCTAATATCATGATCCGCCAGCACCAGGGTATTCCCATTCGTATAAAAGATGTGGCCAACGTTAGCCTGGGCAAAGAGCTGCGCTCAGGTGCAGCAACGCAGAATGGCCGAGAAGTTGTGATGAGCACGGTCTTTATGTTGATTGGTGAAAACAGCCGTACCGTTGCCAGCAATGTTGCGCTCAAGTTGGAAGAAATTAAAAGTAGCCTGCCGGAAGGTATTATTGTCACGGCGGTATACAACCGAACCACGCTAGTGGATAAAACGCTAGAGACGGTGCAGAAAAATTTATTGGAAGGCGCGTTGCTGGTTATCGTGGTGCTCTTTCTGTTTTTAGGTAATGTTCGGGCAGCGATACTCACCGCCGCCGTTATTCCGATTGCAATGTTAATGACCATCACCGGCATGGTGCAGACAAGAACCAGTGCCAATCTTATGAGCCTGGGAGCGTTGGATTTTGGTTTGATTATCGATGGTGCGGTTATCATTGTTGAAAACTGCATGCGCCGTTTAAGTCAATCTTGTAATAAAGATGGACGCAAAGTGAGTTTGTCACTCAATGAGCGTTTAGCTGTCGTTTTCGAGGCAACCCGCGAGGTCATTCGTCCGGCATTGTTTGGTGTTTTTATTATTACTGCTGTTTATATTCCCATTTTTGCGCTAAGTGGCGTGGAAGGAAAAATGTTCCACCCTATGGCGATTACGGTCATTATTGCCTTAGTCAGTGCGATGATTTTATCCATTACCTTTGTTCCTGCCGGTGTAGCACTACTATTTAAAAAACCGATAAAAGAGAAAAAAAGCAAAGTCGTTCAAGTGACAACTTTCTTCTACAAACCGATCTTATCGTTCTCTCTGAGATTTAGATGGGTTGTTGTTATTGGTGCTCTGCTGTTGGTTGTTTTTTCGGGATTGTTGATTCCAAAGCTTGGCTCTGAGTTTGTACCCAATCTTGATGAAGGGGATATTGCCATGCACGCTTTGCGCATTCCAGGCACCTCACTCAATGAAGCGATTCATTTGCAAAAAGTCTTGGAGTCAGAAGTAAAGAAACTACCGGAAGTTGAAAGAGTATTTGCCAAAATCGGAACCGCTGAAGTAGCAACCGATGCGGTGCCGCCCAGTGTGGCAGATAATTTTATTATTCTAAAGCCGCGTGACGAATGGCCGGACCCCAACAAACCCAAAGCACAGTTTGTGGCAGAGCTAGAAACATTGGTTACGCCAATTCCTGGCAATCGCTATGAGTTCTTACAACCGATACAGATGCGTTTTAATGAACTGATATCTGGAGTACGTACGGAGGTAGCGGTCAAAGTCTTTGGTGATGATTTTGACCAACTTATTGCTTTGGGTCATGAGATAGAAAAAGCGATTGGCAATGTACCGGGCGCTGCCGATGTTGCTGTTGAGCAGACCACGGGGTTACCTGTGATGACGATTGAGCCTAAACGTGAATCAATGGCACGTTATGGTTTGACTACCATCCAGTTACAAGACCTGCTCACAACCGCATTGGGAGGCACAGTCGCCAACCAATTATATGAGGGGGACCGTCGTTCCGATATCGTGGTTCGGTTGGCTGAACATCTGCGTACCGATATTGATGCCTTGTCTGATCTTCCCATCATGCTAGCCAACGATTTATATGTACCTTTGAAAGAGGTGGCCAATTTGCGATTAGTCATGGGCTACAGCCAGGTCTATAGAGAAAATGGTAAGCGTCGTATCGTTATTGCGGCTAATGTTCGTGGACGAGATCTCGGCTCTTTTGTTCAGAATGTACAGCAGGCCATCAAGCAAAATGTTGAAGTACCCTCAGGTTATTGGGTTGAATATGGAGGCACGTATCAGAAGCTTCAGTCAGCCACGCAACGCCTCTCCATTGTGGTGCCCATCACGTTAGCATTGGTCATTGGCCTGCTCATTATGGCATTGGGTTCTGTGAAAGATGCTGCCATTATTTTCTCGGGAGTCCCACTGGCCATGACTGGCGGAATTGTTGCGTTGTTATTGCGCGATATTCCTTTCTCAATTTCAGCCGCTGTGGGCTTTATTGCGCTTTCAGGTATTGCAGTACTGAATGGCTTGGTCATGGTCTCATTCATTCGAGATCTGCGTATCCATGGGAAAATGCTCCATGAAGCGATTATTGAAGGCGCTTTAACCCGCTTGCGACCTGTTTTAATGACTGCATTAGTCGCCGCATTGGGTTTTATCCCAATGGCACTCAACACAGGTATCGGTTCAGAAGTGCAGCGTC
>Ga0316202_10000775_pt1 | contig 30371 bp, 29 predicted proteins | sample 3monrhotite_MG_FD_204934 | JGI IMG/M metagenome (GOLD analysis project Ga0316202, IMG submission 204934) | Microbial mat bacterial communities from mineral coupon in-situ incubated in ocean water Damariscotta River, Maine, United States -... | ecosystem: Environmental > Aquatic > Marine >...
CGGCCTTTCCCCTCTCGCCTCAAATGTATGATACATATTGTCGTGTAACGTATCACGAATGATCTCCCACATTGGATCCGCGACAATTGGATAGCTTTTTTCCAGCTCGCCTGCCTGCACTAGCTGTAGCACCAAGCTGCGCTCCGCATCGCTACCAAGCCCGCCAGCAGCTAAAAACGTTCCGTGAGTAGGACCAATGAGCTCAGCAAGTCTAGTGGCAAAATTAGCTCGAATCTGAGGGTGAAAAACATCTGCTCCAGTTCCCTCATCTTCCCCAAAACATGCAACATTTATTTCATGAATTCTTGGCGTGTGCGAAGTTTTCCCTTCATTTTGAAGAGCTGATTTTCCTTTTACAAGGCCCATCTGCATAGCCTCCATACAGCCAATAGCACCGCCAAAAACGCCATCGGCTAAGTATGCGCGCGTGAGTTCTCTTGCAGCTGCGTAAGCAAATTTATGTTCTTTACCACTTTTGATACGAGAGCTGCCAGCGTAAAATATACGAAAATATCGAAGAAATGCAGTCTGCATGTTTTTATCCATTGCTGCCTCATATGCAGAGCGTGTCATCGCTAGCTCATCTTTGTTAGCATGTATTTCTTTTCGTGATAGCACGATAGGGCTATCACTATTCTCCATTTCCCGAATAGCTGCCTCTCTCCCCGCAATCATTTTTTGGATAATTAAATTATAAGATTCCATCTTAATCTAGTTTTTGCTTTTGTCAAGCACTGCTAAACTAGATTCATGCAGCTCATCATTGGTCTTGGCAATCCCGAAGCAGGGTATGCTCGCACGCGGCACAATATTGGTTTTCGTGTGCTCGATGCATTGCAGGCCGAGCAGGGCTTCCCAGCTTTTAGGCTGGAAACAAAGTTTCGTGCTGAGACCAGCACGGGCATGCTCGGTGATGAAAAAGTCTTGCTAGTAAAACCACAAACTTTCATGAATCTCTCGGGTGAATCTGTGCGGGTGCTGATCGACTTTTATAAGATGCCGCACGAGCAGGTGCTCATTATATTTGATGATAAAGATCTGCTATTTGGGCAGCTGCGTATTCGTGCTGGCGGCGGACACGGCGGGCACAATGGCATGCGCAGTATTATTCAGCATCTTGGCACCGAGTCTTTTCCACGCATCAAGATCGGCATAGCCAATGAATGTACCGAGCGCACGCCAACCGACCAGTTTGTACTCAGCACATTTTCTGCAGCAGAAAATGAGTTATTGCCCGATATTATTTCACGGGCAGCCAGCGCAGCCAACGCTGTTGTCTCCGATGGCATCGATGTCGCTGGCACGCAGTTCAATTGAAAATGTCTTGTCAAAATCTCAAAAGATATCAGGATATGCAAATTGCATTAGACGACAGAAATATTCAAGCATAAAATCCTGTATATCATTCTCATATTTCATATTTATTTTAAGATGTCAGACAATCACTCTGAATCCAGCAGCGATAAAAAAGCATATTTTGTAGACGAAGATACCTGCATTGGCTGCAGCATTTGCGTGACCGTCTGCCCGCAGGGATATCAAATGCAGGAAAATGGCAAGAGCCAAGTGGTGCTCACTGAGCCAACAGATGATGTTGGCATGTCAGAGGCACTCGATGCTTGCCCTGTCGGTGCTATCAAAACAAAGGAATAATCCGTCGACATAATCGCGCATGTAAATTTGGCTCGCCTCACGCGGGTCTTTTGCTAAACTGCGCTGGTGCCCACCCCCATCTCTTCTTTGCTCGCTTCGCTCAATCCTGCCCAGCAGGAGGCAGCCAGCTGCGTGAAGGGCGCTGTGCTAGTTATTGCAGGTGCTGGATCTGGCAAGACGCGTGCGCTCACCCACCGCATCGCTCATCTCATGTCTGATCACGGCGTATCAGGCAGTCAGATTCTTGCTGTGACTTTTACAAATAAAGCCGCCGCCGAAATGCGCGAGCGACTTTCGAAGCTCATTCAGCAAGAGATCAAAACATATTCCAGCTATTCACCGACCGTCGGCACCTTTCACAGTCTCTGCGTCCAAATCCTTCGCCGCGACATGCACGAGCTCGGTCGGGATACTAATTTCGTGATTTACGATACCACCGATCAAAAGGCGGTCATGCGCCGCCTCTTTGACGAGCATCATATCGACCCAAAGGTCTATGCACCGCGTGCCGTGCTCGGTGCGATCAGCAATGCAAAGAATCATCTCATCGGCCCGGCAAATTATCATGCCCGCGGTGACTTTGAAAAAGTCGTCGCCGATATTTATCCGCGCTACGAAAAGGCGCTTATTCGCGCAAACGCTGTTGATTTCGATGATCTGCTCTTGCTCGTTGTGCGGCTCTTTCAGCAGCACCCAAAGGTACTCGAAGGCTATCAAGATCGCTGGCATTATATTTCCGTCGACGAATATCAAGACACGAATCTCGCCCAAGCAGCGATCACAAATATGCTCGCGGAGAAATATCGCAATCTCTGCGTGATTGGCGACCCTGATCAGAGTATTTATAGCTGGCGCGGAGCGGATGTGAGTAATATCAAAGATTTTAAAAAGAAATATCCCGAAGCAAAAGAAGTAAAACTCGAGCAAAACTACCGCAGCACAAAGACCATTTTGGCAGCAGCAAATGCGGCGATCAGTCACAATAAAAGTCATAATAAAAAGAAGCTCTGGACTGACGGCGACGAAGGTGAAAAGATCTATCGGCTGGAGCTGCCAGACGAGCGCGTCGAGGCAGAATTCATCGCACAGGAAATGGATAATCTACTCAAACAAGATCGTCTTTCTTGCGAAAGTGGGAATTCAGATACCTTTGCTTATTCTGACTGCACCATTCTCTACCGCACAAATGCCCAGTCCCGCACGCTCGAAGAGACTTTTCTGCGGCACGGCATTCCCCATCGGATCATCGGCGGGGTAAAATTTTATGAGCGCAAAGAGATCAAAGATATACTTTCATATCTGCGACTCATTACGAACCCTGCCGACGACCTCGCTCTGACTCGCGTCATCAATATCCCCGCTCGCAAGATCGGCGCAAAGACGGTGCAATACCTTCGCGAATATGCTCAAACGAATAATCTCAGTCTTTCTGCTGCGCTCGCCCATGCCCGCGAGCTGGCGATCCCCGCGAGCAAACAGGAAATACTTATTAAATTTGGTGCGGGAATGGAATATCTCCGCAAACAAAATCTAAAACTAACAGCAGCTGGCATGATAAAGACAGTCGTGAGTCTGACCAAGCTCCGTGACTTTTGGAATCTGGAAGGCAAAGATGCTGGCGAAGCTCGCTGGGAAAATGTGCAAGAGCTCGTCAATGTTGCCAGCAAGTACGATGCCCTCGAGCCGGGTATTTCGCTCGCGACCTTTCTCGAAGAGATCGCGCTCATCGCCGACAGCGACCAGCTGCCCGAGGGCGAGGAGCAGCCAAATCAAGTCAAGCTGATGACACTGCATACCGCAAAGGGTCTCGAATTCCCGATCGTCTTTATGGTCGGGCTCGAGCAAAACATCTTTCCACACAGCCGATCACAAATGGATCCCAAACAGCTCGAAGAAGAGCGCCGCCTTTTTTATGTCGGGATTACCCGCGCTCGCGAGCGACTCTATCTGACCAATGCCCGCTCTCGCATGTTCTTTGGTGAAATTAATAATAATGCGCCGAGTGAATTCCTCGAGACTATCCCCCCAGAGCTGCTCGCTGCACCAGCTGCCGTGGAGCTAAAAAAGCGGGGGTATGGCGAGCGCATGATTCCGCGTGAATATGTCGACGACGATATTGCAGGGCGTCAGCTAGCTGCCACGCCAGCCTTCGATATCGGCGATCGCGTACGGCATGCTACATTTGGTGATGGCACAGTCATATCGGTTACGGGCGGCATTGCAGAGATAGACTTTCCACGCGGCACAAAACGTCTGGCACTGAGCATCGCCCCGCTCGAAAAAATATAAATAGCCCAAAGCATGCGGGACTTAGGTTGTATCAAGTGTTGAAGTACTTACTGCATTATATTTTATATCCAGTAAAATAAAGGCATGCAAAAAGAAGGAACCATCAAAAAATATCTCAAAATCACTGGATTACCTGTGCTTTTCGCGGGTCTGTGCTGCTTCTCGCCTATTGTTATTCTACTATTTGGGCTCGGCTCAGTCGGTTTTGCGAGCACACTTGCCGACACACTCTATGGCGATTTCAAGTGGTATTTTCGTATTGGGGGGCTCATTACGCTCATTATCGCTTTGGTACTTTATTTTCGTAGTCGCGGAGTGTGCACGCTGGATGCAGCAAAGCGCAAGCGCAACGAAATACTCAATACGGCGCTCGTCGCTGTGACGATTGGCGTGCTGGGGTATGTTATTTGGCTTTATGTCATCGTGCACTATTGGGGCGTGTGGCTCAATCTATGGGCCTAGCTTATTTCTTTGTGCACGCAGCGAGTTCGGCTGTGGCATAGCACCATTCATCTGAACCGCAGTCGGCGTTTGTCTGGCAAGCAAATGTGCCCACAGACGTCTCAGCAATGTCTGCTGGCAGATCAGCATTTTGTATATTTACTGCCTGCTCACTATCACCACCGCAGCCAGCTAGCATGAGTGTGAACGAGAAAAGAATGAATAATTTTTTCATATTGCTAGTGTAACATCTTCTTTTTCCGTTTTGCAAAAGCATTGCAGAACAAGCACAAATATCCTAAACTCCCTCGGCTTGATATCCCGTGCCCAGGTGGTGAAATGGTAGACACGTACGCTTCAGAAGCGTATGAGCAATAGCTCGTGGAGGTTCAAGTCCTCTCCTGGGCACCACGTTAGGCTTTTATTTTGGCATGCAATATTCCCGGCAGCTCTATATCTGGTCGTTCATAAAATAAGCCAAAGACCGTCGAGCCACTGCCGCTCAGACTAGCCAGCTCCGCACCACTTGCCAATAGCCATTTTTTTGTCTCTGCTAGCTCGGGATGCCGCGCAAAGATCACCGATTCAAAATCATTTTTCAGATCTATATCCAATCCCTTATTTCCTTCAAACGAAGACTGGGGAGTATTTGTATCAAAGGCCGTAAAAGCCTTTGCCGTAGAAATATGCACATTCGGCGTGAACAGCACGACCTGCCGCGGAAAGCCTATTGGCAATTCAAATGATCTCAAAATCTCGCCCCGCCCAGTTCCTTTTTGCATTCCCCCGCGGACGAAGAATGGGCAATCACTCCCCAGCTCAGCAGCCAGCTTTTCCAGCTCGGCTAGTTTTAGGTCCAGCTGCCAGAGCTCATTCAGTGCTTTCAGGGTCGCAGCGGCATCCGAGCTGCCACCGCCCAGACCGGCGCCAATTGGAATCTTTTTATTCAAGCGAATCGAAATGCCTTTTTGCACTGCAAATCGTGACTGCAAGAGCTGCGCTGCGCAAAAGACAAGATTCTCTTCTTTTGGGATCTTCTGCTCAGCTGTTTCGAGATGAATATTGCCATCTTTGCGGATTTCAAATTCTAATTCATCCATCAGCCCATCCAGCTCGGCGAAGATGGTCTCGAGCTCGTGAAAGCCATCGGCACGCTTGCTCAGGATTCGCAGGCCGAGATTTATTTTGGCAGTGGCTAAGACATTCATCGGCGCAACAAAACTAAAGCAAAAACCTGGATCCCCTCTCCGCGGGCGAAGCTGGTTAGTTTTTCGCCGCTGGTCACTGTACAGCCGACGCAGTCTGCGGGAATTCCAAGTAAGTTTGCGAGCGAGCGATTTATCTTTGGCAGATGCTTTTCCAGCTTTGGTTTGCCTGCTTCGATAGTCACGGAGCAGTTCACGGTCTGCCAGCCTTCGGCATTCACTTTTTTTAGAATCACTTCCAGATATTCTCGGCTATCCTTGCCGCCTGTTTTACAAATTTCGTCTGCCCAAGTCGAGATACTCCCGCCACCGATCGCGGATGACAAAGCATTACAAAGCGCGTGCAAGATCACATCGGCATCGCTATTGCCCGACAGACCGCCTGTTTTACTTATTTCTGCACCGCCGAGGGTTAGCGGCTTTTTTATTTCGCTAAATCTGTGTGAATCCTGCCCCAGCCCAGTTCGGTGTTCTGCGGGCAGATCGGCCGGGTTTGTTATTTTAATATTTTCTGGACTCGCGAGCACGAGTTTTGGCTGCGCGCCAGCCAGCTCGGCTAGCTGCAGATCGTCGGTTATTGTTATATTTCCCCTTTTCGCAATTTTTAGACCAGCTCGCAGCAAATCCGCTCGCACGACTTGCGGGGTCTCGGTCAGCCAGATCTTATTTCGATCGAGTGTCTCGAGCACTTTTTTACTGGCAACTTTTTTCACCGTTGCAGTCGCTGGTCGCCCGACCGCCGCCGCACCGACTTTCTCTGCTGCGCGGATGACTGCGCTGATTTCTTTGTGCGAAACAAAAGGGTTTGCGACATTGTGAATCAAAACAAATTTACTCCGCCCGACTTTTTTCAGGCCTGCAGCGAGCGATGCCGCTCGAGTAGCCCCTCCGGCCACCACGGTGAGCTTGGGATAGCGTTTGACATATGGCAATACCATGGTACGTGGCACAACTAATATCATCGCTCCGACCTCGGGGTGAGCCCCCAGAGCCTCGAGGCAGTGCTCCAATAAGGTTTTGCCAGCTAGCTCGATAGCAGCTTTCGGACCATGGCCGAGCCGCTCCCCTTGCCCTGCTGCGAGAATGATTGCGGTTATTTTCATGCGAGTTTGCTTTGGAACTCAGAAATCTTTTTCAGGCTAATTGCACCAGTCGGCTGCAATTTTTTCAAAGCTTTTTTTACGAAATCTATCTGCCCGAGAAAGCTGATTTCCTCGGCAAGAAATTTCTTGACTGCCCGCTCGGCTGCCAGGGCAGCTGCAGCTCGGCTCGCGGGGTTTTTTTTCGCGGCATCGAGGATCACTTTGAAAAGTGGATATTTCTTAGCATCGATCGGTTGGAAGTCGAGTGGCTGCTTCGTGAGATCCAGCTGTGAAATGATCGAATCCGATTTTGTTTTGGCGGGAATATGATCTCCGCCAGTCAGCGCGAGCTGGATCGGCAGGCGCATATCTGGCTCGGCGAGCTGGGCAGTCACACTGCCATCGACCCACTCGACCAGCGCGTGCACGATGGACTGCGGGTGGATGACTGCCTCGATCTTGCTCAGCGGCAGATCAAAGAGTTGTGCCGCTTCGATGACCTCGAAGGCTTTGTTGGCCAGCGTGGCGGAATCGACGGTGACTTTGGCGCCCATGTCCCAGTTTGGATGGGCGAGCACATCTTTGATTTTCGCTTTTTTAATTTTAGAAAGTGACCAATCACGCAGCGCCCCGCCGCTGGCAGTGAGGATTATTTTGCGAATCTCGGCTGGATCGCGACCATGAATTAGCTGCCAAACCCCCGAATGCTCCGAGTCGATCGGCAGAATCTGCGCGCCAGATTTCTTCGCAGCTTTTTTTATGATCTCCCCTGCCAGTACTAAACTTTCTTTGTTTGCCAGCGCGACATCTTTGCCAGACTCCAGCGCTGCCAGGGTCGGCGCGAGCCCTGCCACGCCCGTGATCGCCGAAATAACGAGATCTGCTTTTGCCGCTGTGGCAACCTGCAAAATACCCTCTTCGCCGACTTCGATGAGCAGATTGGTGAACTTGGCGGCGAGCTTTTTTGCGGCAGTAGGATCGGTCACGGCGACTATTTTTGGCTGAAATTCGTGGATTTGCCGTGCTAGCAGCTGCCAATTTGATCCAGCAGAAAGCGCGATAATTTTGAATTTCGCTGGATGCGCCCGCACAATATCGAGTGTCTGTGTGCCGATGCTGCCCGTGGAGCCGAGGATTGCAAGGTGCTTCATGGTCGCAAGTCTAGCAAAGCCTGCTAGAAAAGTGTTAAAATCGCTTCACATTTTAAGCCCATTCAAATGAACGACGGACAGACTCCCCCAGCTCCACAAGATCCAAATGCGGGCATGCCTCCGCCTCCGCCGCCAGCTGCTCCTACTCCTGCTGAGCAAAGTATGGCTGTGCCACCTCCGTCACCGTTGGCTGGACAGGCTCCTGCTGCGGGTGGCACGAGTCCACTGATGGGCGATGATGAGCTCTCTGAAGACCAATTCATCACGGGCGGCGACGATCACAGCTTCATCACTGCTGTGCCAGTGCCTGCGCATCCGCATACCCAGTTTGACGAACAAAAGTTTCTTGCCTTGCTGGCTGGCTCTATTAGCCTTACGAAAACAGAAAAACAGCGTATTATCGACAGTGTGCAAAAACTGAGTCAGCATCAGATAGATGAGCTCATGCGTATCTTTACCGAAGAGCAGACAAAATTTGCTGAGCTCAATAATAAGCATTCAGATCAATTGAAGGCGCTCGAGGCTAATCATAAAAATGACTGGAATGATATCGAGCATCAGGCCAAGCAGGAAGAGGCGAAGAAAAAAGATGATGACGATGCTGCTGCGCTGCGTACCAAGCTTGGATTAGATTAGCCTGCCTGCTTCATTGCCGCGTGCCGCTCATTTGGATTGGTGATCCAGGTTTCGAGGCGCGATTTGTGCGTGATGATGATGTAATGCTTGAGGATACTAATAGCATCATCTTTACGGAAGATGCCGAGTATCTTTGTGACTGTTTCGCGATGCGTGCCGACGAGATCGGCAAGCTCTTCGTGCGTGAGCTTGAGTGTGATGCGACGACCTGCTGGCACATCTTCGCCAAATTTGTATGCTAGCTTGAGCAGCTGCACAGCCACGCGACCTTCGAGGTTTTTGAACAGTGAGTCCTGCAAATCGCGGCGTATATGATTGACACGGTGAGCCATATTAATCAATAAAGCTTCGGTATATGCGGAAGATGATGATATGAGATCCCATATTGATTTGACAGGAATAAAGATGGCTACGAGATCGGTATGCGCGACGACATCTGTATCTACACGCTTCGCAAACATAGACACTTCACCAAAATGCTCGGGGGCCATAAGATACGAAATAGCCTTTTTATTTTTTTCGGGATCAGATAATTCCACGCGAGCTATGCCAGAGCACAGTATATAGATACCCTTCCCTGCTCCGCTGGCTGGCGACATGACCATGCCCTTTTCGTATGCGCATTTTTTTGCTGTGCGAATCAGTGCGGCTAATTCGTGTTTTTCTATGCGCTTAAACAAGTTACAAGCGGTAACGCACTGTGCGATGTGAAGCATGTTTTTTGGCATAGGAAGCATAATTACTGCTAATACAGGTTGCTACTTATTTTACTTACTTTTAGTACGAAACTACAAATAAGATTTTATCTTTTCATAAAAATATTGCTTTTATGTACTAAAAAAGAGGAAAATGGCATGTGTATGATGCATATATTTCAAAGCTCTTTCTTTCGCAGGCCAATGTGGATTGCGATCGGTATCGGGATAGCAGTCAGCTTGCTCGTGGGCGTGTTTGCATCGTCTTCATACTCACCGACGCAGGGACTACGTCTCAAGCTCACTGATTATTTTTATGCTGGTGCTGTGCACCGCACGACCCCGCGCACAGATATCATTATTGTATCGATCGATGATCGCACACTTGCCGATCCACGTTTTGGTCGCTGGCAAGATTGGCGGCGCACTCATTTTGCCGATTTGATTACTGCCCTCTCAAAAGGGAATCCGGCGGCTATTGGTATCGATGTTGCCTTTTCCGAGCCATCACGAGAGCACTCGGATGATGTTGTACTTGCTCGTGCCATTGCCTCGGCAGGCAATGTGGTGCTCGTCGGGCGTGCGGATGCGAATGGCCATGCCTTGTTTCCTATTAATGATTTTGCAGGTGCTGCAGGGCTTGGCTTTGCTAATTTTGACGTTGATATAGATAATGTCGTGCGACGCAGCCCGCTCTTGCTCAATTTTGGAACAGATGCCCAACCGATTGGCATTGAGTCATTTGCGCGTGCTATTGTGCGGCTTGCGCAACCTGCTGATGATTTGTTAGATATCCCTTTTTTAGAGGACAGCAAGTTTTATATCAATTTCTTTGGTAAGCCGGGTGCATATGCACGCATTTCATTTGTTGATGCGGTCGATGGTAATTTTGGCAATCTCGATATGCAAGATGCTATTGTGCTTGTTGGTGCTACTTCTATAGATCTTCGTGATATCGATGCCGTACCGACCTCATTTGGTGTCCGCATGCCTGGCGTTGAGATTCATGCCAATGCTATTCAGACTATGCTGGATCATGCCTTTTTGGCTGGCATATCTCCGCGTCTTGCATTGCTCGTGCTATTTATCGTGTCTATTGGCAGTAGTTTGCTATTTATTCAGCGGCGCGTGCTGTCGTCTCTTGGCATCATGCTATTTGGCATGGCTGCATATGTGCTCGTGGCGCAGCAGATGTTTCATAGCAGTCTTATTATTGATGTCTTTCATCCACTGCTTGCGATACTCTTTTCATTTATTGGCGTGTATTTGTATCGATTCGTATTTGTCGATAAAGAAAAAAAACAGCTCAAGACCGCTTTTGGTCATTATGTTTCGGAGGATCTCGTAGACAAGATAGCTGAACATCCCGATGCGCTGTGTCTCGGCGGCGAGCAAAAAGAGCTCACTATTTTCTTTTCGGATATTGCTGATTTCACGAGTATATCCGAGCAGCTCAGCCCAGAAGAGCTCGTCGCACTGCTCAATACTTATTTGGGTGAAATGACGGATATCATCATGCAATCGGGCGGCACATTGGATAAATATATCGGCGATGCTGTGATGGCCTTTTGGGGGGCGCCGCTGCCTCAGCCGACACATGCGACATCTGCCTGCCTCGCCGCGCTGGCACAGCGCGATGCTCTCACAGCCATGCAAAAGAGCGTGCAGCTACCGCAAAATATGCCTTTGCATGCGCGCATGGGTATACACACAGGCGCGGCCGTCGTGGGAAACATGGGCAGTAATACACGATTCAATTACACGGTTATGGGAGATACAGTCAATCTCGCCAGCCGTCTGGAGGGCGTAAATAAAATGTATGGCACGCAAATCATCATATCTGAAGCGACATATCTCGCAGCGCACGAAGCCATAGTATCTCGTGAATTAGATATAATTCGCGTGAAAGGTAAACAAACTGGCGTAAAAATATACGAGCTACTCGCACGGGCTGGCGAGCTGAATACCGATCATGCGCAGGCATATCAGATCTTTGCCGATGCGCTCGCTGCATATCGCACACAAGATTGGCAGACGGCAAGCGCTTTGTTTCAAAAAGTACAAAATCTGCTGCCAGATGATGGTCCGAGCAGCACCTTTCTTCAGCGTATCAAAAATTATACAAAAGAGCCGCCAGCAGCTGACTGGGATGGCATATATACCATGACCACTAAATAATAACGTATGGAACTCTTTCTTTTATTTGCGCTTGCACACGTGCTCACTGATTATCCGCTCCAGACAAACTGGATATATGCACAAAAAACACGCGGTTTTGCGCAGGGCATATTTCATTCAGGCACATTGCTGTGTTGTCATTTAGTTCTCTTTTTTCCTTATTTGAGCGACCAGCGCGTCAGTATTTCGATCATTGGCTTGGCGGCTGTCCATCATTTGCAAGACTATATCAAGATCCAGCTTTTTGACAATAAGGGTCGTTTGATTCTCTATGCCTATCTGCTCGATCAGGTCATGCATGTTGCTATATTTGGTGGCATTGCGTGGGTCACCTCTCAGTATATTATGCCGCTGCCGCTCACAAATACAGATTATGTGTTTTGGTATCATGATCCCCGTGTATTGATTTATGCTATATTGCTTATTATCGTGACCTTTGCTTGGGAGACGACGAGCTTTGTGTATCGCCGTGACAAACAGCCAGATCTCATCTTTCAGCGTAATTATATGCAAATGGCACTTCGTGGCGCTGTATTTACTAGTATCTATCTTGGTTATATCTGGCTTATTTAGGGTAGATCACCCTCAATTTATTCTCACCGAGTATATTGCCAGCAGTATCCTTTGCCGTGAAAGTATAGTTATTTGTGCCTGTGCCAATATTGCCATATTCGGCTTTCAGATTGTATTCCCAGAGACCAAGACCATTGGTCACTTCGGTACAGCAGCTTTTCAGTGCGTAGCCGCCATTGACCGTGACTGTACTGCCTGCGGGTGCATAGCCAGAGACATGCACAGGGAGCTCGCTCACCGTGACCTTGCCTGCATCGACACGGGGTGTCAATAAGAGGAAATCCATGCCCGCGGATGAGCGTGTTTGGGTGCGCAATCGATACATGAGCTCGGCCATCTGACCGCGCGTCAGCGGCTGCGTGAGACTCGTAAAATCAGTGAGATATATGCCTGCTACTTTTGCATGATCTACATAACGCTGATACCACGCCTCGCCATCTGCAGCTGCGCGCAGCTGATCTACTGCGAACGCCTCGACGATGATCTTGAGCCCTTCGGCGACGGACACGGGGCTGCCTGGCGCATAGCTGCCATCGGGATACCCGCCCACGATCTCCTGCTCCTTCGCTGTGCACACAAATGGCGCGAACCATGCATCGCTCGATACATCCGTGAAACAATCTGTCTCAGGTGCAGCTAGCTCGTCTTGGCTCGCACGAGCGCCAATCACTATCTTGGTAAATTCGGCGCGATTTATTTCACGATCGGGCTGATAGCTGCCATCTTCGTAGCCAGCCACGATGCGCTGTCTGGCGATATAGTCGATGGCTTCTTTGAAGTCATAATCTGCAGTGTCGGTAAATGTCGATGCTGTGCCAACACCTTTGGCAATGGCCTCTTTTGCGAGGCTAACAGCCTTGGCATGAAAGTTGTCTAATTTGTCTTCACCGCAGTAGACGAGCGTGCCGACTTGGTATTGGTCCAGCCAACTGATAATACTCACGAATGCCCCACTGCCTTCGGCATACGAATAGCCAGCTGATGCATAGGGCGAGCCAGTAGTGAGCACTACCTCAAAAGGATAGACGGTCGGATCAGTCAGCTCTTCATTTATGCGGCAGAGTGAATTTTCTTGCGTTTCATAGTCTTGCACAGCAAATATGGCATAGCAGCTATCTGCCTGCTCGGGATCGCTAAATGTTGCTTGATATTTGCCACGCCCACTGCCCGCAGTGTCAGCATTCCAGCCTGTGCTATCTGTATTATTCAGTGGATCAATATGCAAGCGATCTCGCACATATTCAAATATAGCTTTGCCCGTATCGCTCTCTATCGGAGCCGTGCACAGCGAGCTCGCTGTGGCGAGCTGCACAGCCACAAGGCAACTGAGTAATGTGCCGACAGAAAGGAATATATATTTCATCGTAGCCTAGTTTAGGGCTAGCGAAGCGTATATGCCAGTCTGAGAGTTATATATTAGTTATATCAAAAGAGAGGCCTCACCGCCTCTCTCTTGTATCATACTATATTTCGTCTTGTCCATACTCGATTCATATTCACATCAGCACCGATTTTGGCTTTGCCTTTGTCTGCGCATGAGACGACACATCGCTCGTAGCGCTACTCGCGACTATGACCTGTGCTTCGATAATATCTTTTTCAGTCATTTCTTGAAATATACGACGATAACCAATAATACGTGTGCTCCAGTATCCTTCATCAATAGATGCCGTGCATACTTCCGCTGGCTGTTCGCTCTGCGCATTTACCATCTGTCCATCGCCAATATAAATACCCACGTGCCGCACATTTTGTGGCGGGTATTCAAAATCAAAGAAGATCAAATCACCAATACTGAGCTCATCGCGCGTCACGGCTGTGCCATAGTCGTATTGAGCTGCAGAGTTTCGTGGACAGCCGGCCAGACCAGCCGTATCCGCTGCATACTGCACCAGACTCGAACAATCAAACGATGATATATCAGATGAGCCAAACATATATGGCTTACCTATCTGTGCAAGAGCTACCGAGACAAATGAGCGTACATCGCCCGCATCTGTAATAGTCATATGTATGTGTGTTATATCGCTTATGTTATTATAATATATTTTCAATATTTACACAATAGCAGATGATATCTTACTTTTTAGCGTGTTTTGTGCCGCAGTATGCGCAGGCCTGCCAGTCTTTTGAAACTAATTTTTTACATTTTTTGCACGGCACGCGAGCCTCCGTGCCGCAATGCGGGCAGTAATGAAAATTGAGTGGCAAATCATGCTGACATGATGGGCACTGGTCATCCCCCTCTCCCAATACTTTTTGTTCGAGATTTTCATAATATTTCTCTGCCAATGTCTTTTGTGGGCGCAAAATAAGATAAATGAGCAAACCAAAAAAATTCAGAAAAATGATAAGTACTATTGCGAGTACATGAAATGAAATATTTTTCGTGCGTGCCACGACGTCGCGCGCCACCCAGATGACCAGTGCAGCCCAGAGCACAAAAAAATAGACAATAATTATTTGTAATGTGAGACCCAGCCAGTCGGCTGCTTCAAAATGCATAAACCAATCGAATAAGATATTCATGAGCGACGTGAATGAGAAAGTAAATCTGTTTCGTGTAGCGCCTGCTTGCTATGCCGCAATCGATATAAAAACAATGCAGCAATGCTAGCAAAGCCAAGTGCGAATATTTGAGAAAAGCGCAATAGCCAAATAGTCGGCGCTGAATCATCCCGCAGGAAATCAATTAAAAATATCTCAGCAGCCATAATGAGTAAAATAAATGCGCCTGCATGCCCCGGTGTTTTTTCCTTTTTAAAGATAAACGCCGCAGTCAAAAAGACAATAAGCGTGATAATTGCTGCATAGATCTGAGTCGGATGTATAGGCAGCGTGGTCAGTATCGCTGCGTCAGGATTGGTAAATGCGATGCCCCAAAATGTATCAGTCGGGCTGCCATATGCCTCGCCAGATGCGAATGTGCCCAGATGATGAAAAAACAGCGTGACGAGCCCCGCGAGCACTGTCAGATCCAGCCAAAGCAAGAATTGCTCACTGTGCCGGCGTGTCAATATAAAAAGAGTAATCAAAAAACCAGCTAGACCACCGAGCATATCAAAACCTGTGTCTCGCCAAAAAAACGGCACATCGAGCAAGCCATAACCACGAATCAGCACATTTGTGAGCCGTGCCATGACCAGACTCGCAATAAACAGCAGCACAAAATGGTCAGCAAGAAAATCGAGCGCCACGCGCTTGCGCCGAGCAGCAAGGAATAGCACGGCAAGACCAAGGAAAAAGCCAATAACTAAAAATATATTATAGCTCGGTACATACCATCCGAAAAGATCTATAAGAGGCCACATGGCACGCAGTTTACACTAGCTTGACCACCAATAAAATCTATAGCAGATTGATGCCCATGACGGTGACAGTCAGCGTGGCAAGACCGTACATAATTGATGCACGCAAAATTACATGCTCATGAAACTGTCGCTGCGCACTGAGAAGCAGACGGGCAATAATGAACACAAATGCCCAAAAGGCCAGCAGCATGCTGCTATCTACGACTTGCGTGGCAAAGGTGCTCAGTGACCCAAGATCATATCCAGTAGCGATCTGGAGCAAAACAAATGACGCAGTATAAAAAATAATTAATGTATTTAATAGCTCCGTCACAAATACGGCTGCCGACGCATGCTGTATCTTGTCGGCATATGCCTGCATGAGACTGGGTAGTTTTTGTAATGCGGTCGCTACTTTTTCTTGTGTCGACACGATCGGCTCCCCCGTATTATCAGCCGATGCATCTTTTTGTGTGGCCTGCGCAACACTCGCAACAGCCTTGGCGATGCCTACGCCGAGGCCGCTCATTACAAGGCTCGATTTTTTTGCAGAGTTCTCTGCTGGCGCGAGATTTTGTGCTTGTGATAGATCAAGTGTTTCTGCGTGCGTAGATTTGTCTGCTATCTTATCTTGATTAAAATCAAAATCATCATCTTTAAACTCTGATATATGCGCTGGCGTATTTGTTTTTTTGGGCTGTGTATTTTCGGCTACCAGCATCTGGCGTTCTTTCTTTGTTTGTTCATGTCGCGACACAGCACGCGGTGCTGTATCTTGATCGGGTGCGACCACTTTAGCATCTGCCTCTATCGAGCTATGCTCACGCTCGATACCCGTTGCTTCTTGTATTTTTTGCTCAGCCTTTTTTACGAGTGTTGAGAGGCTGTCTTTGAGATTTTTATTATTTGCTGCTTCTTCTGCCTGGGCCTTTTTGGCAATTACTTTTTCTACCTCTGCCATGCCTTGTGCTCGTGCCTGCTCTTTCTCGGTATTTGTGGCATCGGTGCGACAAATATATGCAACTTGAAATGTAAATTCATCTTGCAAACGGCTATAGGCAGCTGTCAGATCAAGAGCGTCTATAGTCCCAGATACCTTTTTTTGTGTGCGATCGAGAGCTTCAAATTCAAATATAACTGTGTCGCTCGTTCCTATTTCTGCCGAGGCTTTATCTGAAATAGATAATACTGAAAGGCCCATGCGATTCAATTCATTGCGCGCAGCCATCTCGTTACTTGCATCAATTTGACCATTCATGCGGCGATTGTCGGAGCCGCTCACTGCGAGATAGTAAAACATGGACATATTCTTTGTGTTTAGTGTTCATGATATTATATCATATATTTATATATATTGCAAGTAATATACTCATAAAAAATATCCGTGTTATACGGGCATGGCGCCAGATCAGACATGGCTATCTTTATGCTTCTTCCTTTTTGATTTGAATACTTAGCTCGTCCAGTGCCTTTGTTGGCATGCTGCTCGGCGCACCCAGCATGAGATCTTCGGCTTTGTGTGTTTTGGGGAAGGCAATGACTTCGCGGATATTTGGCTCGCCTGCGAGCAGCATCACGAGCCGATCCAGCCCCCAAGCAATCCCGCCGTGCGGCGGCACGCCGTATTCAAAAGCTTTGAGAATGTGTCCAAAGCGCGATTCACAGTCTGCGTCAGAGATATGCAAAACGTCGAAGACCTTTTTTTGGAGCTCTTTTTCATGAATGCGCATCGAGCCACCGCCGATCTCGAAGCCGTTTAGAGCAACATCGTAGGCATCTGCCAGAGCTTCTTTTGGGTTCTCGGCAAAGGCTGCCGCATCTTTTGGGCGGGTAAAAGGATGATGCATTGCCTGAAAGCCAAAGTCATCATCCATCTCAAACATCGGAAAATCGGTGATCCAGCAAAAGGCGAATTCATTCTCATCGGTCAGGTCCTGCCGCCTCGCGACTTCGGAGCGCACGGCGCCGAGACTGAGGCAGGCAATCTCAAATTGGTCTGCGGCAAAGAGGAGGATATCCCCTGCTGCTGCGCCAACCTTCTCGGCAATTTTAATAGTTAATTCGGCACCCAGCTTATCAACTGGCACGCCTTCGTAGCTGCCATCTTCTGTTACTTTTATCCAAGCCAAGCCTTTCGCGCCGTAAATCTTGGCAGTCTCGGTGAGCTGATCGATATCTTTACGACTAAATACTGCGCCCGCAGGCACGTGCATGACCTTGACCACTCCCCCAGCCTCCACGGTGCCAGCGAAGACGCCGAAGCCGCAACCTGCGCATTCTTCGGTGATATCGACGAATGCCATTTCGAAGCGGAGATCTGGCTTGTCGCTGCCGTACTTATTCATCGCGTCGTGCCAGGTTAGCCGTGGCCAGCTTTCGAATTTCATTTTCACATCGGGGCGCACGTCTTTTGCGATTGCCGTCAATGCTTCTTCATTGAGCTGCATAATATCCTCCGCCGTGCAAAAGCTCATTTCTAGGTCCATTTGCGTGAATTCTGGCTGACGGTCGCCGCGCAGATCTTCATCGCGGAAGCAGCGGGCGATCTGCATATATCGGTCAAATCCAGCGACCTGACTCAGCTGCTTTAGCTGCTGCGGACTCTGTGGCAAGACATAAAATTGCCCACTGTGCACGCGGCTCGGCACGAGATATTCGCGGGCGCCCTCGGGCGTGCCTTTTATCAGGATCGGTGTCTCGATTTCGAGGAAGTCGCGATCATAAAAAAACTTCCGCGTGACCTGCAGCACGCGGTGGCGCAGCTGCAAATTCTTTTGCATGCGCTCGCGGCGCAGATCCAGATAGCGGTATTCCATGCGGATCTCTTCATTTACTTCCTTGTCTGTATCGATCTCAAACGGCGGTGTGACAGCCTCGTTCAGCACTTTCACTTGTTGGATGAGCACCTCGATAGCGCCAGTCGGCATGTTGTCATTCTCTTGACCCTCTGGGCGACGGCGGACCGTGCCTGTGACCTGCAACACCCACTCGGGGCGCACCTTTTCGAAGATGCCGTGCGCAGCCGGGTCGCTGAGCTCGGGGTCGGTCACGACCTGCGTCAGTCCGTAGCGATCGCGCAGATCGATGAAGATGAGCCCGCCGTGGTCACGGCGGCGGTGCACCCAGCCAGTCAGGGTGACTTCGGTATCGAGATGAGCTTCGGTGAGCTCGCTGCAGATGTGTGTTCGGAGCATAAATACTAAAAGTAAACTGAGCCAGTTTAGCGGAAAAGCATAATAAAAGAAGCTCTTTTTCTTTCCTGTGATGACACGTTCTATTTTATTTCAAAACAAATTTCTTTCAGAGTACAAATGCGGCAACCTTCCGCGAATAGCTCACCGCCACGCTCGGCACGCCGGCTATTCGTGCGGCGATCAGGCTGTGCAGGCGCATGCCGATGACCAGATCGTGTTGTCGAACGAATTTTAAAAGCGCTGCCGCGCCAACTGGTGCTTTGACCAGTCTCCCTGGCTTGCCGAGCTCTGCCCAAGCTGCGCGATCTCCCGCGCCAAACTCGACGAAGCTAATCGCAGCTTTTGGATATTTCGCGAGCTCCTGCTGAATCTGCGCAAAGCATTTTTTCTGTCTGTGCGGATATAGCCGTGCCGAGAGCAGTATCTTCCGCGGCTGCTTTTTGACAGCTTTCAGCTTGTGTGATTTCAAGAAAAGTGCCGAGTCCTCCCCCAGCTGGATCTTTGATTTTGTAATATTCAGTCTTTTCAATTCCTGCGCGCTTGCCTGGTCGCGCACGGCGATCAGCTCAGCCTTTGTCAGTGCGAGCTTTGCCAGTCTTCGCCCAAAGCTAGTTTTGAATGGTCCAACCGACTGCCCAAAAAGAAAGACATCTTTCCAAAAGAAGCGTGCTGCCAGCAGCTGCACGCTCCAGATCAGCACCGCCTGCCAGCTTTCTTCATCGGTGAAAAGACCGCCACCCGGAAAAATAACTGCATCCGCTCGGCGGATCGCTGCGATCGACCACAGCCAATCAAATCGCAAAAATGAGCGCAGCCCCGCTGGCACGAGCGGCAGAAAACGCGCGCCCGACCCCGCATGCCATTTCTTACTTGTGCGAGTATTACTAGCGAAGACGGTGATCTCAGCGCACGGCAGCTCTTGTTTTAGTTTCGCGAGAAATCCAGCGAGGATGAGCTCGTCGCCCAAATTGTCTGCGCCAAAGCTGCCGATGAGAATGAGCCGTGGTCGTGCGATTTTTTGAAACTGGCGTAGCATGCCACTATTTTAGCGCAATTAGGATGATCCTTTGAGGGCAGCATCCAGCTCGCCTGCCTCGTGCATGTCCAGCACGATATCGCAGCCACCGATCAGCTTGCTGCCTACCCACAGCTGTGGAAAGGTCGGCCAATCAGCGTATTCCTTTAGTCCTTCGCGCAGCTCATTATCTTCCAAAATATTGATATCGCGGAAGTCAACATCGTGCGCGCGCAGCACATCGACGACTTGCGCAGAAAACCCGCAAGCAGGCATGTCGGCTACCCCTTTCATAAAGAGTACGATAGGCGCGCTGCCGAGTGTCTCTTCGATACGATTTTTGAGTATATCAGTCATAAAAAATATAAATTAAATTTCCGATGGCGCTCGCAGCGTCATCTTGAGTGCGTGAATGTCATCTGTCGCGAATTGATCCGTGAGCAAACCGTGAATGAGTCGACTGCGGTCGAGCCTATTCATGCCTTCAAATACAGCAGAACACACGCTGAGAATGAGATGATGGTGCCCCGGCTTATGCATGAGCCCAGAAAGGGTCACCACATCATCTGGCGCAGAAAAGCGTGCTCGGATGATTTTTTCGGCCTGATCTTCGAGTGACATACCGAGCTAGTTTATAGCAAATACATAAAAAACAAAAGGCGGCTTGCGCTGCCTTTTGTGGTAATCGAAAGATTCATGTTATATTATTCTGCCTTTGTTTCTTCGGCAGCTGACTCTTTAGCTTCTTCGGTAGCTGGTTCCTTCGTTTCTTCTTTTGGGTCTTCAGCAGCCTTCGTTTCTTCTTCTTTTTTGACGGCTTCCGCCTCGGTAGCTGCCTTCTCTTCAGCCTCGGCCTTGGCGGCTACTTCGGCTATAGATTTCTCTTTTTCTGCCTCTATTTTTTTTGCCTCTTCTTCGTCGAAGACGACGCCTTCGAGATTAGTACCCTTTAAACGGGCTGCCTTGCCCTGCAGATCGCGCATGTAATATAGTTTCGCGCGACGGACTTTGCCTTCCTTTACGACCTGCACTTTTGTGATTGTCGAGCCGTGCAGGGGAAAGATCTTTTCCACACCGACGCCGCCAACGATCTTGCGGACGGTGAATGTACCGTTGATGCCGACCCCATTACTCATGGCGATGACCAGCCCTTCAAACATCTGAATGCGCTCTTTACTGCCTTCGGTAATCTTTTGGCTGACTTTCACGGTTTGTCCTGGCTTGAGCTCGGGCATGACGCGTTTCAGGCTTGGCTGGGCGACATGTTGGAGGAGTGCTTGGCGTGACATAATTAAGTAAGTAAAATTCAAAAATTAAGCCGAGAGATTTTAGCAGTGCTATTTGCGTTACGCAAGTAAAAATCCGCCAATCGGCGGATAATGAGGATATTACGCTCGGCTATCTATATTTATGTTATTTTACCCTGCGTGCGCGCATCAATATATTTTTTGAGCTTGTTGATCGGCGTGCGAATCTCTTTTGCTGCGAGCAGATCGAGTACAAATTTATCTTTGCAATCAAGACGATATAAAAAGTCGGCGCGAGATAAAACAGTATATTTGATCTTCTTTTGGGCTGGCAAATCGTGATCGAGATACTGCTTGAGACTAGCCTTGTCCATCTCGCCAATAATAAGCATATCTACTTCGCTACTTGAGCCTGGCACAAACTGACCAGAGAGCAGGAGATAGTCCAGTGCCCCCAGTGTTTCAATTTCTTTCACCATTTCATCTTGCGGCTGAGCGATCTTTGCAAAGATGCTTTTAAATTCTTCAACCAATTCAAAATCATGATTGAGATAATAGTACTTTTTGCGATTCTTTGAATAGGTCTTCAGAAGACCTACTTTTTTTAAATTATTGAGCTCGCGGCGAATGGAATTGATCTGCTCTTTGAGTGTGCGCGTGAGCTCGCGAATAAAATATTCGTTCTTGGGATGCAGTAAGAAGAGACCAAGGAGCTTTACGCGTGTTTTAGAGCCGAAGAATGCCTTGAGCATAGTGAGGAGAAATTAAAGTGATAATGTATGATAGTATAATCATTTTTACGATCCTGCAAACGCGTTCATTTAGGAGGTGACGGGGAGACAAAAAGACTCACGAGTTACTTTTTTGTCTGAGTAGGAAAAGTGTACACCTCATTTTTGAAAATGCAACTTTTTTATTCATGCATGCTTATTGCATCTTTTTATGGCTAGATAATGTGTGCATTAGGAATCATGCTTATCATGCGTGCCAGTCTTAAATGAGACCTTCACACCAAAGCCAGATAGCTCTGCTATGCGGCCACGGAAAAGCCATAAAAGAACTAATACAAATATAGCAATGCCGCCAGCGGCCACAGGGTTATTTTGGATAGCGAGCAGGTTTGCCTCCAGGCTGGATGAGCTCTCGCCATCTGAGCTGAGCTGCTCAAGTAGCTGAGCAATAATTTCTTCGCGGTATGCTAGTTCGGATTCTATATCTGCTAGACCATCGAGCTCGCTCTCATCTGATGCATCTGCGGCATAGCAATCCTGTGCAGCACAATCTACTTGCTCTGCCGACGAAACACTATTGGTACTTTCCTGAAAGGCGTTATCATTTTTTAGTTCGCGATGCAGATCTTTTAGTCCTGTTTGTAAATTTTGGATATCAGTTTGCAAATCGCGTGCATAATCCTCTGCTTCGCTATCTTCGATGCCATTTTGCAATAGCTCATCTTGAGCTTGCATCACATTTTTTAGCTCTTGTGTGATCGCACGAATCTCAGTTTGATGATTTGGTGCTAACTGGCGTATTTTCTCGATCATGTCAGCTCGGTCGATAGGCTGATCAAAACGCTGGCGAATATTCGAAAGGTCTTTTAGGTCTGCCGTAGCTTTAATATCTGCTTGTATTTCATCGCGCACTTCTGCGGGGCGCTTTCTTTCATTTTTGCGTATTTCAGGGTCAATCTGAAAGTGACGTTCGATTATTGGTCGATCGCCTGACGAAAGAGAGCGCGGCTCCAGCTGTGCTTGTGCGTGCGTCGACACGGTCACGCTGAGTAATGCACAGGCAGTGAGCGAGAGCAATATCTTGTTTATAGTAGTCATGTGGGTTTGTGTTTAGTATTTTGTATAGTATAACATATTTATACAAGATAAGCAAGAAAAACACGTTTCATGGCTAATATAGCTGTTTTATGGCTATATTTTGTATTCTTGTTCGCATGTGTTATACTCTTTTAGTTGTCTGAAAGGTCAGTTGTGATCTTTGTAGATCTTTTTAATTTTAATTATATTATGTCAAAAAATATAATCGTAAAGGGTGCGCGGACGCATAATCTGAAAAATATTGATGTGACGATCCCGCGTGATACGCTGACTGTCATCACGGGTCTATCTGGCTCGGGCAAGTCGAGTTTGGCGTTTGATACTATCTATGCCGAAGGGCAGCGCCGCTATGTTGAATCACTTTCTGCGTATGCGCGACAATTTCTCGGTCTGATGGAAAAGCCAGATGTCGATCAGATCGATGGGCTCTCCCCTGCTATTTCTATCGATCAAAAATCGACGAGCCGCAATCCCCGCTCAACGGTCGGCACGGTGACCGAGATTTATGATTATTTGCGTCTGCTCTTCGCAAAGGTCGGCATGCCGCACTGCCCCGAATGTCACAAGCCAATAACGCGGCAAACAACGAGCCAGATTGTGGATCGTATCGCCGAGCTGACTGCAGGCAAGAAGATCCTCATTCTCGCACCGATCATTGTGGATAAAAAGGGCGAACACGCTGCTGCCATTGCTCATATTAAAAAAGATGGTTTTGTGCGCTATCGCGTGGACGGGCAGGTAGTGACTATCCAAGAGGAGCCGACGCTCGATCCCAAAAAGAAGCACACGATCGAGATCGTTGTGGATCGCTTGGTTGTGAAGAATTTTAAAATTGAAATAAAAAAGATGAAGTCGGGTGATGAGATAGAAGTGCCCAATCCAGACCGCAATCGCCTGGCAGACTCGATAGAGATTGCTCTCAAAAAAGCAGATGGCATAGTAAAAATAGTCGATGCAGACGACAGCAAAGATGAGCTGCTCTTTTCAGAGCATTTTGCTTGCCCCGATCACGGCAGCTCGATCGCCGAGCTGAGTCCGCGCATGTTCAGCTTCAATTCGCCGCACGGCGCCTGCCCCGACTGTCATGGCCTGGGAGAGAAGCTCACGGTAGATATGAATCTCGTCGTGACCAACCCAAAGCTCTCGATCGCTGAAGGCTGCGTGCTGCTGTGGAATACGGCATCGAGCAGTGATTATTATAGCAATATCATCGAGGCGGTGGCTGAGCGATATGGCTTTGATACGAATACGCCGTGGCACAAAATGAAACAAGAGCATGCTGATATTATTCGCGATGGCACGGACGATGAAGAATATGAAGTCGCGTTTGCGACGGATAAATTTTCGGGTGAATACAATACGAAATTCGAAGGTGTTCTCAAAAATATCGAGCGCCGCTATCGCGAGACCGAGTCTGATTTTGTGCGCAGCAAACTGGAAAAATTTATGACGACCGAGCTCTGCGGCAGCTGCAAAGGCAGTCGTCTGCGCCCCGATGTGCTCGGCGTCACTGTCGGTGACAAAAATATTATCGATGCAACACAGCTCAGCATCAGCGATGCCCGTGTTTTTTTTGCAGGACTACAGCTGACTGAGATGCAGATGCATATTGCCGATATGATTTTGAAAGAGGTGGATGCCCGTCTGGGCTTTCTAGAGAATGTCGGGCTGACCTATCTCACGCTCGATCGCACCGCGAACACGCTCTCGGGCGGTGAAGCGCAGCGTATTCGTCTGGCGACACAGATCGGCAGCAAGCTGCAAGGCGTGCTGTACGTGCTGGATGAGCCATCTATTGGTCTGCATCAGCGAGATAATGATCGCCTCATCGAGACTCTCATCGGTCTGCGCGATGTCGGCAATACCGTGCTCGTCGTCGAGCATGATGAAGATATCATGCGCGCTGCTGATTATCTCATCGATGTCGGGCCAGGCGCGGGCAAGCACGGCGGCGAGATCATCGGCCAGGGCACACCAGCCAAGCTGATGAAAGATAAAAAGAGTGTCACCGGGCAGTATCTCGCCGGCAAGATCGCCATCGAAGTGCCAAAGAAGCGCCGTGCTGGAAATGGCAAAAAGATCAAGATCATCGGCGCATCGGAAAATAATCTAAAGCATGTTGATGTCGATATTCCACTCGGGTGCTTCATCGGCGTGTCTGGCGTATCAGGCTCGGGCAAGTCGAGCCTCATAAATGCTGTCTTGGCAAAGAAGCTCGTAAATGACTTGAATAAAGCAAAGCAGCCCGTCGGCAAAGTAGAGACCATTCTCGGCATTAAAGAAAACCTGGATAAAGCAATCACGATCGACCAGTCTGCCATCGGACGCACACCGCGCAGCAATACAGCGACCTACACAGGCGTCTTTACCGATGTTCGCGAGCTCTTTGCGACGACATCCGAAGCAAAGATGCGCGGCTACAAAGCCGGGCGTTTTAGCTTCAATGTAAAAGGTGGACGCTGCGAAGCATGCCAAGGTGATGGTCTAAAAAAAATAGAGATGCACTTCCTGCCAGATGTGTATGTTCCCTGCGAAGAGTGTAATGGGCGCCGTTACAATCGCGAAGCACTCGAGATCACCTATCGCAGCAAACATATTGCCGATGTGCTCGATATGACTGCGGAAGAAGGGCTCGAGTTTTTCGAGAAACAGCCAAATATCAAAAGGAAACTCGAAACATTAGTCGATGTTGGGCTGGGTTATGTGCATCTTGGTCAGAGCGCGACCACACTCTCGGGCGGTGAGGCACAGCGTATCAAACTGGCCACCGAGCTGAGCAAGCGCGCGACAGGCAAGACTATGTACATCCTCGATGAGCCGACCACGGGTCTCCATTTCGATGATGTGAAGCGTCTCGTCGCTGTGCTACAGCGTCTGGTGGATAGCGGCAATACCGTGCTGGTCATCGAGCACAATCTCGATGTACTGAAATCGTGCGATCACCTTATCGACGTTGGACCGACTGGCGGCGAGGCAGGCGGACAGATCATCGCTACTGGCACGCCCGAAGATGTTTCAAAAGTGAAAGAAAGCTTCACTGGGCACTATCTAAAAAAGATGCTGAAGTAAAAGGAGAATCACATTAAAAAAATAATTGTGTCTTATTTCAAAAATCACGCGATCAACCTCGTCAATACCCACTTTGGTTTACGCGTGCTAGCCGATGCTCTTGTCAGTGTTTTTATAGGTGTATATTTCTTGCAAGCAGGCATGCCGCTGTGGCAGATCTTTTTAGTTTGGACAGCGATCTTCACATTACGACTGCTCTTTCGCCCTGTGGTGCTCTTTGCAATTCAAAAATATGGCATCAAAATAATGCTCATTGTTGGTTCAATAAATTATCTTGGGATCTACGCCCTGCTCAGCCAGGTAACTGGCTTGGACTGGTGGTTGCTGGCTTACGCAGTTTATTACGCGTTGAATGATCCTATTTATTGGCTGCCGTATCATGTTTATTTTGCGCAGATCGGTAATAATCACGAATCTGGTCGACATATCGGTGCGCGTGAATTTATCACCACTGCCGCCCGCACAGTTGCTCCTATTTTATCTGCGTTCATCATCGCAAACTTCGGATTTCATGGCAGCTTCTGGCTAGCTGGCGGCATTTCCGCGCTGGCGAGCCTGCCATTTATTTGGTTACCGGAGGTTCATTTGGGGGAACGATTGACCACAAAACAAGCCTGGAAAACAGTCGATCGACGTGGCATGACGCTGTTTATTGGCGATGGCATTTGGTCTTCTGGCATATATTTCATTTGGCCGCTGACACTCTTTTTGCTCGCGCAGGATTATATAATCTTTGGTGGACTGCTAGCTCTGGCAGCACTGCTGCAGATGCTGGGGGGTCTTCTAATAGGCCACTTTATTGATCGCGGGCACACGAAACTGCTCTATCGACTGGCTATACTTTTTGCCGTTTCGATACCACTTCTCCTTGCTGGACTGGCAACATCCATTCCAGCAGTCATCGCGATCGATGTTTTTATTGCGGCAGCGATGGCGATTTACGTCCCGACTTTCAATACTGTGCTTTATAATCTTTCTCGTAAAAGCAAAAGCAGTCTCTGGTTTCAATACTTTGCCGAAACCGGCTGGGACATCGGCTCGATCATTGCTACTGCAGCAGCAGCAGCAATTGTTTTTGCCGGTCACGATATCCGCTGGGCACTGGCAATGACAGCCTGCGGCGTGCCAGTATTTGGCTATGTTTTGTGGCAGTATTACGAAGTTGAGCATCATACGTTAATATCTAAATAATGAATCTTCAAACATACCTCTCCCCCATCGATCCCGCGCTCGCACAAACCGTGCAGGCACTCGCCGACGCTGCGGCAGAGATATCCCAGATAATAAAGACTGCGAGCACCGGCAAGGCTGGCACACAGAATGACTTTGGCGAAGATCAGCTGGCGCTCGATGTGCAGGCCGACAACATCATCTTCGATGGGCTGAAGAAAGTTGGCACGGTCGCGACTGCCAGCAGTGAGGAGCAAGCCAGTGCGATTTCTCTGAATGCTGACGGGCAGTTCTCCGTTGCTTTTGATCCACTGGACGGCAGCAGCCTAGTAGATGTAAATCTCGCCGTCGGCACGATCTGGGGCATCTGGCCAGGAGCCGAGCTGATCGGGCGCACAGGCGCCGAGCAAGTCGCGGCTGGGTACGCTGTCTACGGACCCCGCACGACATTTGTATTGGCTATCGAAGGCGAGGTCAGTGAATTTACTTTGCAAGCCGATGGCAGCTGGCTCCAGACCGCCGCGAATCTGCAAATTGACGAAGGCAAGATGTTTGCCCCGGGCAACCTGCGCGCAGCAGCCGACAATGCCGGCTATCGTCAGCTCATCGATTTTTGGGCAGGGCACGGCTACACGCTGCGCTACTCGGGCGGCATGGTGCCCGATATCAATCAAATCCTACTGAAAGGCAAAGGTGTCTTCAGTTACCCTGGCAGCGAAGCAGCGCCTGCAAAGCTGCGCCTGCTCTACGAATGCGCCCCGCTCGCCAAAGTGATCGAGACAGCTGGCGGTGCGAGCAGCGACGGCAGCCAGTCGATCTCGCAGCTAAAAATAGGCAGCTACGACCAGCGCGTGCCCGTCTGTCTCGGCAGCCAAGATGAAGTCCAGAGATTTGAACAGCTCTGTGTCTGATTACTCCGGCAAGGATAATTTACCTGCATGAGCACTAAGCTCAGCATCCTCTATTGCTTGCAGCTCACCCAAGAGCACAGTACGAATACCCACCCTAACAAGATCAAAGTCTGTATTCTCATGTGTGAGGACCGACATATACTTATCCAGACAGCGCTGGGCATATGGAGCCAAGCAATCGATAAGATCAGATCCGCCACGCTGCATGATATCTAAGATAGCGCTTCTTTGGCTATCTGCCAAAGCCAAGAGTGCCAGTTCAGCCGTGATAGCATCACGCCAAACGCCTATGCCGATATTATGTTCTGTAAATGAACTACTCAAAATGTCCCCAATCAAAGATATACGCTCAGAAAGTCCCAAAAACACACCTTCCATCTGCGCTCGCTCGACCTCACCATCATCCAATGCTTCCTGTGTATATTGCTGAGTCATGCTTGGCATCTTTATGAAATTAAAAATAGTTAGGACAAATACTACCACAAAATATCCTACATAGGAATACTTCATTTTCGTATTTTTTTATTTCCTATTCAGCCCAGTGATACACCATGTGAAGTCCATCTTTAGTAGCTGTGTATGCTCCTCTGGCGTGAAATACTGCTCTTTTGCAGCCAGCCAGCTCGCCTCACTGATCCCCTGCTCGCGCACAAAATCGCGCACGCCTTTTTCTAGGCCGTGCTCTATCTTCGCTGTATCATCCAGATCTCCAGCGGCGTACAGCTGGTCATAGGCCGCACAGACTGCCGCACTGAGCACCTCTACATACACCTGCCGCTCGACTGGCTCTGCAGTGCGTGAAGCGACTGGCACGCAGGCAGCGAGAAATACGGCGTAGATACCAGTCATTGCGAGGAGCATACATGAGCGCAATGAATGTGTCGGCCATGTGACAATCTCCGAGCTATTTCGCATGTGCCCGCCTGCGATCGTCACATCCGCTGCTAGCAAACTCGTGATGACATTTCTTCTTTTCATTTTTTACGAGATCGAGCGATCTGTATCATCTCGGGGTCCTGAGCCACGCGACTCTCCTCGGGGAATACCTGACCTTGGTACTTCATCGTCTTCTTGTCAGCGTAGCTCACTGCGGCTGGGCTAGTCATACTCTCAAAGGCGAGCTGGCAGACACGCATGCCAGGATACAGCGCCACGGGCATACGATTGATATTCGTGATCTCCAGCGTGATCGTGCCGCTAAAGCCAGGATCGACAAACCCAGCAGTACTATGCACGATGATGCCGAGTCGCCCGAGGCTAGATCGGCCCTCGACGCGCGCGACGAGATTATTTGGCAGCGTGATTGTCTCGAGTGTGACACCGAGCACAAAGTCATTTGGCTGCACAATAAAGGGCTCACCTTTCTTTTTTATCTCGATACTGCGCGTGCAATTCTTGAATGTATTGGGATCAGCAGGGTCGAGCATCGCAGACTTCGTGTGTTCGTACAGCTTGAAATGGCTGCCCAGACGAATATCCAGCGAGCTCGGCCCGATGTTTTGCAGGTAGGTCTTGTCTGGTGAGCCGATCTTTATCTCACCAGATGTGATGAGCGCACGAATGTCGCGGTCGGAGAGGATCATATCAGGAAATTAATTTCCTGAATTCTAGACTATTCCGCTGGTTCTGCCAGCTTGGCATGCAGAAAGTCTTTATTCAGACCCCAAGGCTCCTGAAAGAGCAGCGTCGCATGTCAAGGTATAATGAAAAAGACAGTGTGATATATCGCAGGTGTTGCACACCTGCGCACAGCCTTGTGCACTGCTGCACATTTCTTATTTCACGAGTATTTCTCCTGAGCACACACATGAAATGAAAAAATATTTTATACATCAGGTAATGCAGACCTAGCGCAAGATATATGCACAACATTTTATTTTGTTGCGCAGGAGCACAACACCTGCGCACACACATGAATATAGAAAATAAAACACGCATCAAGTACATATTTGCTAGAATAAAAAAAATCCCTTTCCCCTCCCGATATGTCTGGTCACAGTAAATGGAGCACGATAAAGCATAAAAAGGCAGCGACCGATGCAAAGCGCGGCAAGATCTTTGCAAAGCATGCCAAGCTGATCCAGATAGCTGCGCGCGAAGGTGGCAATGCCGATCCCGAGACCAATGCACAGCTCGCGACTGCTATCGAGGCAGCAAAAGCAGATAGCGTACCAAAAGACAATATCGATCGCGCAGTGAAGAAAGGCGCAGGCACCGACGGCGGCGAGGCGATGAAAGAGCATATCTACGAAGGCTATGCACCACACGGTGTCGCGATCATGGTCACCGTACTGACTGACAATGTGAACCGCGCAGTAGCCGAGGTGCGGCATGCCCTATCTAAAAATGGCGGCAAGATGGCAGAGAGTGGATCGGTCGCCTTCCAATTTGCCAAGCGTGGCGTGATCCGCGCCAGGATGGGTGATCTATCGACCGACGATGCCGAGATGGCAGCTATCGAGGCGGGTGCAGTGGAAGTAGAGATCGATGGCAGTGACATGATCGTGCACACCGAGCCGAGCGATCTGATGGCAGCGAAGAAGCAGCTGGAGGCAGCGGAGCTAGTCGTGCAGTCTGCTGAATTTGCATATATGCCAAATATGAACGTCGAGATCGATGATCTCGCACAGGCAAAAGAAGTAATACAAGTAATCGACGCACTCGAAGAGCTGGATGACGTGGCAGATAGTGCTACAAATCTGGCATGCACAGACGCAGTGCTCGCTGAGCTAGAATAAAAAAG
>Ga0316202_10000777_pt1 | contig 30329 bp, 32 predicted proteins | sample 3monrhotite_MG_FD_204934 | JGI IMG/M metagenome (GOLD analysis project Ga0316202, IMG submission 204934) | Microbial mat bacterial communities from mineral coupon in-situ incubated in ocean water Damariscotta River, Maine, United States -... | ecosystem: Environmental > Aquatic > Marine >...
TTGTTTTATTAGGGTCTGGCGGAGACAGCAGAACACAGTGAGACATTATTACTTGCCTCGTGCGTCCAGCACTCTTGACCTAATTTTTTTTGGGAAGTCCCCCCTCCCTAATATTCACCCGCAATAACAGCCGGAGAATCATGACGAGAGAGTGTCACATGTCATAGCAAGGGTCAAGCCTTCACTAGGAAAAACAGAATGGCTTTTGCGACTGACAAATCCATAGGCAAATCAAGCAAATACCCTAGTTAAGCAGTATGAAAATACAGGTTTCTGTGCGGCTTATATTTTCTGTTAAGCTACCCTCTCTACAATGCGGATTTGCTCGAAAACCATACTCAAATGAAAGAAATAATCATCCTTGCCTCCGTGGCCGTCAGCTCTATCTTTATTCTTGGCTATTCCATACACATGCTGATTGGAGGGCTGGTTTCAGAGACAACTGAACACTGGGTCATCGCGGGAGCCTGCCTGATTGGCGTGGCCGTACTCACTTTCATGGGGTGGGATATTATTCGACGACGCAGACAGCGCTAGCACAAACATCAGAAACTCCCTAAACACCGTCCGGGCATATCAACGGTTGTACTAGGGGCTTGTCCAAGAATGAAAATCGTCGCGGGGGAAAGGCATTTTGGGGCAGATTCCTTATTCTAGTACAGACGCCTACTCCTATAGGGTAGGGGTATTTTTAGGGGGCTCAACTAACAAGGCCATTCTGTTATTAATTTAGCGCTCTACCCTAAGCAAATACTTTAAGTGCGTCACCCACCTTACTGAAAGCAGCAGCATCGACAAACTGCCCCTTATGAAAAACATACTGACGCTTGGAGCCCATCATATCCATCCCTGTAAGACCAAATGACTTACCTGCATGGTCTGAAAAATAGCGCACGCTCTTGATTAATTCAATGACCTCGCCATTACGTAAGGCCAGAGAGACTCGTTGCCTGGACACATCCAGTGAAACCGGAGACTGCGGAAGCACCAGCATACGTCCCAGCACACGGTGCACTCCCTGATAAAAAAAGAAACAGGCAAGAAAAAATAACAGGTACGCCAATCCCTGATTTTTGTCATACCAAAACATCAACGCACCAATACCCAGTCCAGACACCGTGGGTACATACATCAACACATCCCACGTGACACCTTTGCTGTCTTTCGACAACTTGAACATCTCAGATTTTGCCACGCTTGTTAACCCGTCTTCTCTTCTTTTAACAGGCTGACGAGCACAGCATCCACTTCACGATACAGCATGCGTCCAGCACGTTTCAGACGTATGGTTTTTTTACCGTCAACAATATAGGTCCAGGGATCACCAATCACAACGAGCTCGTTAAAAGCCTCCGGGTTTTGATACTGGTCCATATGCAAAATCAGCACTTCATCCCCATACTTGTCCATTATGCCTTTGAGCATTTGCAAGTGTTTGTCACACTGTGTGCAGTGTCCCGGAGTGGCAAAGGTCAGCACCATCACCTGCTCCTTAGTCAAAGCATCATCCAGTGAATACTGATACATGCGTTTGTCAGGATAACGATAGCTGGTAATACGACTCAGATCGCCATCAACATCTTCCAGCGTTTTAGTGCGCAAGCTCGGCACTGTCATGCCAACCTTATAGCTGCCGTCATCAAAACAGCCGGACAGAAGCACCAGCACCAAAAAAATACCCAAGTACTGCCATATCTTCATGTCTCAGCCCTCACTTTTTCCCAACCAGAACAAGTACGAAACAGATTGTACGCCCAAATAAAATTCGCCAGCAATACTATGGTGCCAAAAATACCCATAGTGGCCAATATTGGCTTCACTATTGCTTCGACTTGCTCCGGCGTACTTGTCTCACCAGCCAAACCACCCAACACACCTGCTGTCGTGAAAAATACTACCATGCCAATAAGGCCAAAATTATGCGTCCAAAAATGCACCTTGACCAGCCTGAGACTGTAAATAGGACGTTTCACCAAACGAGGAATAATGTAATACACAGCAGCAAAAATCGCCATTTCCACCCAACCCAACAAATTGATATGCGTGTGTGCGCGCACAATCAAATCACCATGCAAACGGTGATCTACAAAATAACGGAACTCAGAAATACCCCCCATCAACGCACCCCAGGAAAAACCGATAAGGCTGTAAATGATACAGGCATAAACAAACCACAGAGTGTAACGCGTATACTCCGTGTCCTGCTCCCACGGCTTCTGGTGGTTATCATTCACTATGATCACTCCTGGGCTCTGGCTCACTTACTTCCGGGGATACTGGCTGAGCGACATCTTGCTTGGTACGAATATCTTGGAAACGCTCTTTCCAACTAGCTGGCGCCCAGGCACCCACCATATTATCAATAAAGTCCGAGCGCCCTTCTGGTGGCATGGCTGCTGATGACGAACCCTGTTCTGCTTTCAGCTCAGAAATAAATACCGCGATGGCATACCGGTCTTTTTCCGGCATCTGCGCAACATAAGCTGCTTCTTTGGGTTTGGGGCCATGATCAAAGGTTTTAGCCTCATAATTTGCCTCCGGATCAGCCAAAAAAGCCACCAGCCAATCCAGGCTTCGTATCGAACCAACACCATCCAGCGACAACCCCATGTTGGTACCATTACGTAATGCGCGGTGACAGGCAGTACAACGCGCTTCGCGAAATAGGCGGGAACCCAAATGCCCTGATTCCGAAAAATTATAATGCGTTTTATTTTCGAACAAAGGATCATCGCTCGATATGCGATAGGTTTCCAACGCAGCATAGGCAATGACAGCCAAACCAACAAACACCGCCACAATCCCAAACAAAATCTTTTCACCGCTTTTTAGTGACTGCTTTTCTTTCGACATAATTTAATGGTTACCGCTATCCGAGAATGCCCTGTACCAGAGCAAATGCCTGTGATGAACTAACTCCGACCCAACAGCCGTACGCTAACAACTGCGGCACCGGAATTCTACCAGAAAAACCGCCCTATAAGAAAACCGTTGGTAAAGAAAAACCTAAAAATAAAAAAGGCAGAAAAATCTGCCTTTTTTATTTCTTTATGTCATTGCTGCGCGGAAATTAATGCTCAGGATAATCTCCCGGTACACGTGAATTACCCATCGTAGTACGAGGAGCCGACGTCAGATACGTCGCAACATTATGAATATCATCATCCGTCAAATTTTTAGCGACGGCACGCATCTGGCCCATTACATCATTGGTACGACTGCCATCACGCCACTTTTTCATCTGATTGATAAGATAAACATACTTCTGGCCACCAATCATTGGATAGATCGGCGCTGCACCGCGACCATTGAATCCATGACAGGAGTAACAGGAAGGAATACCACGATCTGCCGCGCCATACATCACAATGCCTTTGCCCAGATGTCGCACACCCACCGGATTACCCAGTTCTTTCACTTGCGCCATATCCGATGACACCAATTCTTTACTCAAACTGGCGGCATAAGCGGACACATCAAGACGATCCTGAGCACTCATTCCCTTAGCATTAACGTTCATGATGAACATGGTGGTATCCATACGTTTGTCTGTTGCAAAATCTTCCATCTGCTTGACAAGAAAGACATAACCCTGACCCGCCAGACGCGGCGTACCCATGGCATCGTCACCCATAGCATCCTGGCCATGGCAGCTATTGCAGGCAGGAACATCTCCTTTGCCATTCATGTAAATATTTTTACCATTTTCGATATTGCCCTGACTTCCGACAGAGGCAAATGCCGCAGACGCGGCAAACAGTGTCGCAACTGTTGATACTTTTGTTATGAGATGCATAAAACCACTCCCTCCCAACCAATTGTTAATTCGTAATAAGCAATTTAATTCTTATTTTACCCGGCTTACACCCTTCGACTTAAATTTCAGGCCTGCTTAATAATTCGCGAGACTTCCCTGCCCCCCAATTATTCCCAATAAATTCTGCCAATGTATGCGCACCTGCTCGCAACTCGCCATGGCAAAACTCATGCAAAAACACCCAAAATTTTGTTCTAAAAGACTTATTCAGCCTCTTTTCATCATCATGCCAGCAACAACAAAGGACACAACCGTCGCGACGACATAAACAAGCAAAATCGCTATATCAATACCCATTTTTATTCCCCTCCAAAGACAGAATTCACAAACCAAGGTTTAAAAATTTGGCCATGTATAACATGGTTACCCATAGCCGGACAAGCAAACGGCGGCCAGTATATATCACGTTTCCCTCAAGTTACCAGACTCAATTGGCCTCGAATTTCCCGAGTGTTTCATTTGGTTATCAACAACTAACATCAAGAAAACCAACAGTTTCGATATATGTCCTCAGAGTAAATCAGCGGTACGGTAAAAGCTAAAATAATTGCAATAGATCATTGCCGTTTGACCTTACACCCAAACCCGCAACATACTCTGGGTGATAAAGACCAAACACAGGCACGCGCAATATGAAGCCGCCCTGCCCGATTTATCACTAACTAAAATTGAGCTTATCGCGCCATGGTACAAAGAGGATACCGGGCCCTGGTATTATGGGTCGTATGGGCAGCTGCGACCATTGTCATTTACCTGGGGCTGTATCAGGATACCGAGGTACTGACTTTCGTACAGCACGACCCCAGCCGTATCACCTGGGCCATCATCAGCCTGTTTACACTGGGTGTGGCCACCAGTTTTGTGCTCACTATTCTGCTTACTTTGGAATCCATCAAGGTAGACGAACTGGACAACATCGCCAAACGTGATGGCTGGCTTGGCATTGAGAAAATCCAAAAAAAGGGCTGTGTGGCCAATTTTTTCGACTCTTTGCGCACGATTATCAACAATAATGGCGAACTCAATATCGAGGCTCTGGTCGATGTCGAGTTTGCCATCTACCAGCGTATCGCTCACGCCCTGGAAATTATCGGTAACCTACTCATCACACTGGGCTTGATTGGCACTGTTGTAGGCTTGACCCTGACCCTCACCGGTCTTACCAACTCACTGGATGCTTTGGGTCAGGACCAGACCCTACTGCTTGCAGGGCTAAGTAGCGCCATGTCCGGCATGGGCACAGCGTTTTACACCACCCTGCTGGGGGCTGTACTGGGCGGCGTACTGTTGCGCATCTTCGCGCATATTGATGCAACCGGCGTGGAAAGTCTGGAAGACACATTGACACGCACCTGCCTAGTCTATTGTTCATCGGACTTCAAACCTTCACTGGAACGTGACCTGCGCCTCATCAATGCCGAAATCGCCACTATGAGCCACAACATCAGCAATCTGCAAAAGCTACTCACCGACACCCGTAGCGCGTTGCGTGAATTCGCCACTGAAATCAAGCAACCCGGGCAAGATATGGACATAGACCATCTGCGGGAAATGGTACGGCTCCGCGAAGCACACGTGAAAACCCTTGCGATGGAAATCAAACTCAAACAAAGCGAACGCGGGGTGATGGGTTATCTGTTCGGCGATAAACGCAAATAATAAGCGCCTCACTCATACCGCATGCGCTTAATACTAAAAAAACATGCGTAAAAAACGCCGCTCATCACCGCCTAATATTTACGAGATGTTTTCCGACATCGCCTTGCTGATGCTTGCCACATTCGTTTTTTTGCTGGTCACCATTCTCATTACCGCACGCATGGCAGAACAATACCAAGTCCCCAAGCTCAAAACTGCCCTCGTCGACCTGCAAGCTCAACTGGATAAATCCCAGGCCGAACGTGCACGCTTGATGGCCAATATGGACGCCCTCGTCGGCCTTTCCACTGACGCGCAAATGGAAAAGGCTCTGGCCGCAGCCGGTCTGGCCGAGGGCAAAAATCACAAAGATTTCGACATCTTTATCGAGGGTCTGCGTGACTTGCCTGGCACCAGCCTGCATCTGCTCATCGACGCTACCGGTTCCATGCATGGTGTCAGCGAATTCCTGATTCCGGTGCTACGTATCATCGTCATCCGCTCCGGCAAGAAACTCGATGCCCTCACCTGGTTCTCCGATGGTAAAGCCGACACTTACCACGGCACCATGGGAGCAATGTTCGACCGACTGATGGAAGGCGCACCTTTTACCGGTGCTAATGAGACCATCGGCTATGGCTTCCGCTATGCGGCCGAACATGCTCCGACACCCGGCGCCTACCTGCTGATCGGTGATGAGCCCCCCGCCGACCGCATTCATTACTTCCATATCCCCAGCCCGGTATTCACCCTGCCCATCGGTCGTGACAACCCGGACACCAACTGGCATTACCAAAAACTGGCCGACAAGACTGGTGGCAAGATGCTGCATCTGGAACTAAAATGATTACCTCTCAACATCGCAGTACATAATTTCCTGCTCCCGCCAGTTCATGTAGAATTCCCAACTTTTGTGTCCCGCTCGCAGCAGAAAGTATTGTGGGCTTGTCATAAGCAACAGAGATACCTTGATGTTCGAAACTTTACTGGAAAAAATCCCGTCCAAAGTCTGGGCTTACTTGCTGATGTTCGCTTGGGGCGGCGCCATCCTCTGGTTTGGTTTGATAAATCTCACGCCCTACGGACTGGACGAAGGCGCAGCCATGGCGCTATTGCTCAACTGGTCAGTGGTAGATCAGGTAATCAACCCGATAACCACCTACGGCGGCCCGGATTTTCGTGCTCTGTTGTTTGTCCCGCTGGGTCTGTACTGGTCTGGCAGTATCCTAGCCGCCAAGGTGTTTTCATTGATGATCACCTTTGGCGCAGCCATGTTGCTGTATCACTGGGTCCGCCAGCGCGACACGCAATACGGCGACGAAACAGCATTGATTGCCACCGGCCTGCTACTTATTTCTCCTGCTGCCCTTGGTCTCACTGACTATATGGGCGTCGGCCCCTACCTCATCGTTGCCTTTGGACTGGGCTGGGTATTAGATCGTAAGTACCGCGCCTCTGAGCACACCATCAGCAGCCTGTATTTTGTACAGACCTTGTTGGTGGCTATCACCATCACTCTACACCCTATCGGCCTAGCCTACCCGTTGGCACTGGCTTGGCACTGGCACAAAAACCCCAAATCTAAAACCCAGAAAAAACAGGTATGGACCGGCATCGCCATCGCCAGCGGCATTATCCTCACCATGCAAACTGGCTGGATTGCACTGGCATGGATGGAAAATCCCATTGTTTCTCTGAGCCGCATGTTTCAAGGTATCGACACTAATATCCTCAGTGAAATCAGTAATGTACCGGGAATCATTGCCACGATTTTGCTGCTGGTGGTCTTGTTCAAACAAGGCCGTGGTTTGCTGGACGACTTATTCGGCAGCAGCCTGTTACTCGGTCTGCTGATCGGGCTATTGGTCGCCGATATCAATTGGGCCTTTATTGCCTTGATCATCATTTTATATTGCGGTACACCGCTGTTGATTCGCGCCAATCTGGCACTGGGAAGACGCGCAGGGTTCATCGGCCAACGTGGACTGGTACTGACTGCACTGCTGGTACTGGCCACCCTGTTCATGCAGGCTGGCAAAGCCCACCATCTCCGTTTGGAAAGCGGCCTGCTGTCGCCCACAGATGAACTGATCCGCACTCTGATCCCTGAGGCGGCTGACCCGGAAAAACACTTTCTTGCCGCCAGCCAATGGCCAGCGCGCACCATGTTAGTCGTCCGCGCCGACGTGCTACCCCTTCCACCAGCCGCAGAAAACGGTCTGGAGCAATTGGCAATGCTCAAGGGTTTGACCCACCTGATTTTTAATCACAACAACCCGGACAACACTATGCTGGTGAAAAACTTCCGTGAAATGACCGATGCCACCATTACCCTGGCACGTCAGCCCGGTGGTATCATCCTTTCCCTGCGTGATGCACCTAAAGAAGACCCGCACACACCAAAACCTGTGGCACCACTCAGCACAGATACCCCCGCTACCCCCGTAGAGTGATGAAGCGACCCTTGCCCAAAGACCAGCCTTTGGATAGAGTCATCGAAACAGTTCATACCGAAATGAAAAATCGCTTCATGAATAATGTGTATGGGAACTTCGCCGCATCTTAATCAGATCTGCTTTCAACATGGGCGTCTATTATCCGTTATGTTACAACTCCACAACAACACTCCTTTTGCCGCCAACACCGCCCTGCTTCCGAATGAAGAGGGAGTTGATACGCTCTACATCGTTGTCAGGGCCACATTCAATATCGGTAAACAATGGACGCTGGTCGACGAACAGCCACCACCGACAGAGGCCGATGAATACTGGGCTGAACCGGAAAAATCCAGCATTAAATATGCCTCTGATTATCACACTGGCAAACCGAATAGCGACATTATCGTGCTCGGCCATGCCTGCGCGCCTGACGCAAAAGAAGTTCGCCAGTTGGATGTCAGTCTGACGGTCGGTCTAGTGCATAAAACCATTCGAGTCTTTGGTGATCGCCAGTGGCAGGACGGACGCATCTCTCCCCCGCAACCTTTTAAAACCATGGCCATGATCTATGAAAAAGCCTATGGCGGGACGCATATCGCGGATGGGCAGATCACTGCGATGGAAGAACGTAATCCGGTTGGATGTGGTTTTTCGGGGCAGCGAAACACAGAAGAAATGAACGGTATGCCACTGCCCAATCTGGAAGATCCCGACAATCTCATCAACCATCCAAAGCAACGGCCTGTACCTGCCTGTTTTGCTGCCAGCGCACCACACTGGTCACCCCGTTACGGTTTTGCCGGTACCTATGACGAGATCTGGCAAACCCAACGCGCACCATACATTCCGACAGACTTTGACCGGCGTTTTTTCAGCATGGCGCACGCGGACTTAATCTATCCGGGTTTTCTTGAAGGTGGTGAGCCGGTAGAAATCACCAACATGCACCCGCATGGCTCCCTAAAATTCACCGTACCGGTGATTACATTACGTTCTGAAGTCACCCTTGCGGGTGATTCGGTGAGACCTGAGTTCAGCCTGGAAACACTGCTTATTGAACCGGATCAGTTAAAACTGAGCATGACATGGCGAGCCTCCATGCTCTGCAACAAAACAGCGCTAAAAATAAGTGCTGTCACAATAAACACGACACAATGATTAATCTAGGTTAAACAAAGAGTTAATCAACAGGAAAACGCTATGAGACAGACAACATATACCAATAGACGAGGGATAGCACATCCAAACAGAAAGGACAAAAGTGTGGTTTTGAAGATGTCTGTAAATTTATGATGTACTCCTTTGACATAAAATTTGAAGACAAAAATGTCTGCCGTCTGCATGAGCCGTTATGGCGCAACAGCAAAAATAGTGCGAGCTGAGTGAATGTCAGGTAAGACCGCTCTTAACACCCCAGACCCTCTGAATGTGAAACATACTTATAAAGACTTTTACAAACAAAGCGTCGAAGATGCCGCTTTCTTATGGCTACTGCGCTCAATAGGAATGGAGCAACCTCATTACTATGCTCGCGATATACACACTCTGGAACAACGCATAGAAACTCGGCTCGACGGACTGATGACCGCGCTGGATCCGGGCTGGGAAGCTTGTGAAGAGGCCTTGGAATTTCAAGAGCCTGGCGAAGTTTTCACCGCTATGATTATCGCCATGCGCAGCCACGAAACCGGAAAAATCAAAACGGCCGTTGATATAGGCCTGGAAAATGCGCTCGCCACACCCGGACTGATCTCTGCCATGGGCTGGCTACCCGATGAACTTGCGAATCCTTGGACAGAACGTTTTCTCAACGGTAAAGAAATGGCGCATAAATATTTGGGGCTAGCCACCTGTAGCGTGCGTCGCCAGAACCCAGGAGAGCGTCTAACGAATATTTTACAACGTGATGATTGTCGGCAAGATGAAAAACTCTATTCCCGTGCCTTGCGCCTGATCGGTGAGTTGCGCCGCCAGGATTGTATGCCTGCAATCAACCAGGCGATACATGACGACAATGAAAACATCCGTTTCTGGGCCATCTGGTCCGCAGTATTGTTAGGTCACCGGACCAGCGCACACCACCTGCAAGATTTTGTTTTCAAAACAGGCCCCTATCAAAACCAAGCGATTCAACTGGCTTTTCGAGCGTTACCAATCAATCAGGCACGGGAGTGGATTGATAAACTGGCAGAAGATAAAAATCAGACCAGGGCGGTGATCAAGGCCACCGGCGCACTCGGTGATCCTCATGCGGTTAACTGGCTGATCGTCAAAATGCAAGACCCTACATTAGCAAAACTGGCCGGTGAATCTTTCACGGTAATAACAGGAATTGATTTTGCAGCACACCAGCTAGTGATGGCCGCACCCGACAACGTCATTGCCATTGATGATACGGATGACAACACCGTCGACCTGGATGACGATGAAAACCTGTCCACCCCGGACGCAGAGAAAGTTGCCGCTATCTGGAGCCAGCAGAGCCCACATTTTATTATTGGCCAGCGTTATTTCATGGGTCGCCCAATTAGCGCAGAACACCTTAAAAAAACACTCGCCTATGGCACACAACGCCAGCGCCATGCCGCCGCAATGGAACTGGCACTGAGTGAAAGCGACATGCCACTGCCCAACACGCGCGCCAGAATGCTGGTCCCGTAAGCAGTAACACACGACAAAGCGTACATCGCCCGCACAAACAAGGAATAAGATTAAAAAAGTGCGTAAGATCGTGGATGAAATTGATGCGAATCATTGTCACAAACGCATCTTGATCAAAACTCTCATCCTAGATGTAGTGGAGCGAAAACTGCTTTTCCGGGATAATGCAACAATTCCACTGTGCCACCAATCCGGTGCGCAACCAACGAGATACAAGCGCGATGAACAATCTAAAAGAGCCCGATAACACCCTCATCGAAGTCGGTGTCGAAAGTAATTACCTTGAAGAACAATCTTCTCCCGATGATGAACGCTATGTTTTTGCCTATAACATCACCATTTACAACGCGGGTGATGTGGCCGCCAAACTGATGACCCGCCACTGGATCATCACCGATGCCAACGGCAACGTACAGGAAGTTCACGGCGAAGGTGTGGTGGGTGAAAAACCCTATCTGCGCCCTGGTGAAACCTTTGAATACACCAGCGGCACCGTACTGGAAACTCCGGTGGGCAGCATGCAGGGTAGTTATCAAATGGTTACCGACAACGGCCTTGCCTTTGATGCTGACATTCCCGCATTTACCCTGGCGTTACCACACACGCTGCATTGAAAACATTAGAAAGTAACCACTTACTTACCGTGTCCCAGTTTATTTATCCTTCCGTAAACGGATACTGATGCGTTCAAGCCACTGAGCAATTTTCCCCCAAAACCATTCCTGCACACGTCTGTAATGGGGGCGTATTTGCCAGGTGCTTAACTGACATTCTTCGCTATCGGCAAAGTCAGCCTCAAACAATTCACGCGTGCGCACCGCAAAGTCACTATTCTCAATTTCCTGATTGGCTTCCAGGTTCCAACGCAAATTCCAGCTATCCATATTACTGGAACCCAGCGACACCCAGTCATCACACATCAATACTTTGGCGTGCAAAAACCGTGGCTGATATTCAAAAATACGCACCCCGGCGTGCAACAAGGAATAATAATGCCGATGCCCCGCGTAACGTACCGCCGGGTGATCTGTTTTCGAACCGGTCAATAACAGGCGTACATCTACACCATGCCTGGCAGCCTTACGCAAGGCACGTAACAGACCTCGTGAAGGCACAAAGTAAGCGGTCATCATCCACACCCGGCGTTCGGCATTACGCACGCGCTTGAGAAAAAAATGGTGGATACTCAGGGCACCAAAACGATGAGCCCCGACAACACGCCCTGCTTGTCCGGCGGATATATCTATCTTGCCAGTGCCCGGCACAACCGTGGGTGACAAACGTTGTTTTGCCCAATAACGCCAATTCCGACAAAACATCGCGCACCAATCCATCACCACCGGTCCTTCAATGCCCACAGCAACATCGTGCCAAAAGGTTTGAGGATTGACCTCAGCATCAAAAACATCGGCCAGCCCCATACCCCCCACAAAGGCTTGAGCAGTATCCACCAGCAATAATTTGCGATGGTCCCGCAGCAGGTTTCGCCTGACTTTGCCGAATCGTAACGGGTTATATGTGGCCAGATGAATACCGGCCTGGATAATGCGCTGTCGATCCCTGGCGCTCAAACCTCGGGCACCGTAGTCATCAAACAATAAATAGATATTCACGCCACGCTGCACTGCATCAGCCAGAGCACGAATAAACTGATCCAGCAACGTACCTGATTCCACCAGATACATTTCGAGCAGAATCTGCGATTGTGCCGTGCGAATACTGGCCAACATCGCTGGAAAAATCTCTCCACCATCTACCAATAACTGAAAATCGTTATTCTCGCGCCAGGGAAAATGTCGCTGGAAAATGATCGCCATAAATAACCACGTTTGTTTTTAACTCACATCAAATAAAGTGTAGGCATAAAACGGTAAAAAATTCTCACATTCACAATTTAAGGGGATGACGACGAAACCAACTCCAATCCTCCATCGACCACCCGCAGCATTGCTCTCCCCGCCAATACCGCTTGCAAATCATGTCCAACCAATTCAGCGCGCCAACCATGCAACACAGCACCATCTGCGTCTCCAGTCACCAACGTTTCCAATTGCTTGCGGCTGGCCAACAGGGCCGGGCTGACATCATGTTGGTTGCCACGCAGGCGCAACACCGCCATGAGCAAATCCACCACTGCCTCCTGATCGGCAACCAATCGTTGGCTCTTCGATTTTGTTGGCCAGCTCGCAGAGTCCGTAGCCTTGGCCTCGGCGATCACCTTGAGCAGATTCTCACCATGACGACTCAGCAAACGTTCTTCAATGCCGCGAATTTTTGTCAAGTCACCCAGACAATCAGGCGAACGACGCGCGCAATCCACCATCACCTCATCTTTGAGCATCCAGCGTCGCGGCCGGTTACTGGCCTGTGCACGTTCCTCACGCCATACTGCCAAGCCACGCAACACAGCCAATTGTGGCGATGACAATTTTTGTGCGCCGCGTACCCGTTTCCACAAATCTTCCGGTGCTGGAGCATAAGTGCTGCGGTCACTCATCTCGTCAAAGTCTGCCTGCAACCATTCAAGTCGTCCCTTGCTGGTCAGCACATCCATTTGTTGGTGATAGACAGTAAACAGGTAACGCACATCATCGGCGGCGTAATTGATCTGTTCGTCATCCAATGGTCGCTGACTCCAGTCCGTGCGCGTGGCTGCTTTGTCGAGAGTCACACCAAGCATCTGCTGCACCAGATTGGCATAGCCTACCTGCTCACCAAAGCCCATCAGCGTGGCGGCAATCTGTGTATCAAACAATGGCCGTGGCACATCAGCGCGCAAGTCAAAAAAGATTTCCATGTCCTGCCGTGCGCTATGCATCACTTTAATTACCGCAGGGTCATAAATAATATCCAATAAAGGCGCAAGATCCATCGCCAGCGGATCAACACAGGCAACCACCCCATCAGCGGCTACTTGCAGCAGGCATAGCTGGGCATAATAGGTTTTTTCGCGCAGGAACTCTGTGTCCAGCGCGAGCACTGGCTGGCCACGCAGTTTATCGCACAGTTCAGCCAAGGCATTTTCTGTATCAATAAACAGAGGTTTTTCAGGGGCTTCAGACATGTTGTTTTGCTCTCTTTTTGGCTATGCATGACAATGAAACACATTATTCCATGCCCAGCCACAACTTGGCACGAACTTAAGTGTGCTAGGCTATGGAAAAAGACAATGGGAAGTATTGTTATGCCAGCGAACTTCAAACAAAGCGCCCATGCACTAGTTGGGCAACTGAATAACCCAAACATTCAGGGATGAAGCTCTGCTGGACAAATCGCGCCAAACATCGCCGACAAGTCATCCATGATTTATCACATTCACGCCTATCAAATTGATAGGCTCAACGTGATACATGACTGGCGATTGTTTCCCGACGACATTAAAAAACTATAACGCAACCTGAAATCACAACCTACATTCCCATGAATGCACTTGTTATCCTGATCTTTAACATCATGCGTCTGCGTGCTGCACCACAGGATCTGCCATATTCGCGTTTCCTGATGATGTTGTGCATCGGCAGTTATCTGCTGATGGGGTTGGTCATTGCAGCGCTGGATCAAACCTTTGGCTTGGCTCTGCTATCCGCTGGCGTGGATACACTGTTGCTGGTCGGGCTCGCCTGGCTTGCCCTATGGATCCGCGGTTATCAAGGCCGCATGACACAAACCGTGACCGCCTTTGCCGCCACCGGTACCCTGTTTGAATTCATAGGCTGGCCGCTAATCGCCTACCTGCAGCAAACCAGTGCCGATGACCCCAGTTCGCTATCTCTCTTATTGCTGGTAATGATCATCTGGAGTATCGCTGTCATCGGCCACATCCTGCGCCACGCCGTGGATGTCCCCATATGGGTGGGTACCGGCATCGCCCTACTCTACATCTACACCTCCATTCGTGTGATGGTCGCACTGCAAATTGCTGGAGTGGCCACAGGCTGATGCACATTCATATCCTCGGTATTTGTGGCACATTTATGGGCGGCATCGCCCTGCTGGCACGGGAGCTAGGCTTCGAGGTCAGCGGCTCAGACCAAAATGTGTATCCACCCATGAGCACCCAACTGGCGGAAGCCGGCATCACACTCACTGAAGGTTTCGACCCAGGAAAACTCGAACCCACACCGGATTTAGTGGTCATCGGCAACGCGCTGTCACGCGGCAACGCAGCTGTGGAATTCATACTGGAACGTGGGCTGGCTTACACCTCCGGCCCGGCCTTTCTCGCCGATTACCTGCTCAAGGATCGCTGGGTGCTGGCGGTAGCTGGCACCCACGGCAAAACCACCACCGCATCCATGTTGGCGTGGATACTGGAAGACGCCGGGCTGACGCCGGGCTTTTTGATTGGCGGCGTACCGCGCAATTTTGGCCTCTCGGCTCGTGCCGGTAACGCACCATTTTTTGTCGTGGAAGCCGACGAATACGACACTGCCTTCTTCGACAAACGCTCCAAGTTCGTACACTACCGGCCACGTACCGTGGTACTCAACAACCTGGAATACGACCACGCTGACATCTTTCCCGACATCGAAGCCATTGAGCGTCAGTTTCATCACCTAGTTCGCACCGTGCCCGGTAACGGCCTGATTATCGCGCCACAGGCCGATGTTCACCTCCAGCAGGTACTGGAGATGGGCTGCTGGACGCCGGTAGAAACCATCGACGAACAACCCGGCAACGGCTGGCATGCCGAACTGAAACAAGCCGACGGCAGCACCTTCGAGGTATTTTTTGACGAACAACCACAAGGCACCGTGGACTGGGATTCACTCGGCCAGCACAACGTCAACAACGCACTGGCCGCTATCGCCGCTGCACGCCACGCCGGGGTGCCGACAAAATACGCCATCGAAGCATTGGGACAATTCCAAAGTCCAAAACGGCGCATGGAAATTCGTGGCGAAATCGATGGCATCACCGTGTATGACGACTTCGCTCACCACCCCACGGCAATAAAAACCACCCTCGCCGGACTGCGTGCCAGGATAGGCCCTTCTGACAACACAACACGCATTATCGCGGTACTGGAGCCACGCTCCAACACCATGCGCCTGGGCATTCATCGCGACACCCTCGGTCCGGCGCTGGATGCCGCCGACGCAGCACTGCTCTACCAACCCGCAGGATTAGACTGGAACCTTGGACATATAGGCGCGACATTGGATACAGCACAAATTTTTGATGACATTGACCGACTACTCGCACACATCGTCAAGACCGCTCGCTCTGGCGATCATATACTGATCATGAGCAACGGTGCTTTCGGTGGGTTACATGAAAAGCTGCTTGAAGCTCTGCGAGCGAAGGTTAAAGTTAAAAGTGGATAACAAGACACCAGGAAACGATAGCACTCGGGTATCATTAACTTAAACCCGCTTTCTTGCTTATTGTCGGTTAGCGGTGAGCTTGCGAACCCCAACATCATGGGCTACGTTGAGATTCGCAAGCTCACGACAACCTACGGCATAAATGCGCATTCCAGACAGCTCGATACGGGTTAATCATTTCCACAAAAAACCGTGAACTGACAAAATAATGCAAAATCACAATACCCCAATTACCGTCGCTATAACCGGTGCCTCCGGTGCCCAATACGGCCTGCGCCTGCTGGAATGCTTACTGGAAGCAGGACGTGAAGTGTATTTAATGGTTTCACAACCGGCACAAGTCGTCATCGCCACCGAAACAGACTTCGACCTGCCGGGGCGGGCTGATGAGCAACAACTATTCCTCAGTGAATACTTCAATGCCGCCGACAACCAATTACACGTCTTTGGCCGCGACCAGTGGATGTCACCAGTGGCCAGTGGCTCTAACACCGCTCACGCCATGGTGATCTGTCCCTGCTCCTCGGCAACATTATCCGCCGTAGCCAATGGCGCCAGCCGAGACCTTATCGAGCGTGCTGCTGACGTGATGCTGAAAGAGCGCCGTCCACTGATTTTACTGCATCGCGAAATGCCAGTTTCGGCCATTCACCTGGAAAACATGCTGAAACTTTCACAACTGGGGGTTACTATTATGCCTGCCAGCCCTGGTTTTTATCACCAGCCACAAAGTATCGATGAACTGATCGACTTTGTCGTCGCACGGATACTGGACCACCTGGACATTAAACACACATTAATACCACGCTGGGGCGAAAAACAGCACCAATGAGCACACTCACCATTCCATTATTCCCACTTCATGCCGTATTATTTCCCGGCGGCACCCTGCCACTGCGTATTTTCGAACCACGTTATCTCGACATGATCAGCAATTGTATGAAAACGGACTGCGGCTTTGGCGTGTGCCTGATTCGTAATGGCTCGGAAGTTGGCAAGGCCGCCGATACTTACGACACAGGTACCCTCACCGAAATTTGTTATTTCAACAAACAGCCAGATGGTTTACTGGGCATTACTGCACGCGGTCAGCAACGCTTCAACATCATTTCCCGTGAGGTGCAAGCCAACCAGCTTACAATGGCGGAAATAACATTGCTCGATAACGAAACAACCTATCCTCTGCCCACAGAGTTCAATCACGCCGCAAACGTTTTGCGCAACCTGTTCGATCAACTCGGCTACCCGTTTGTGAAAGTGGAAAAAAAATATAACGACGCCAGTTGGGTCGGCAGTCGACTGGCAGAGTTACTGCCTATCCGCCTCGAACAAAAGCAATACTTTTTACAGTTAGACGATCCTCTTCAACGCTTGGAACAACTTTCAGCACTATTGAAAGATCTGGATATTCGCTGAATGCTGCGCATTAACAGTATGCTGTGTTATTAAGAACGCAAAGAAAAACACTAAAAATTCTGTGTCCTTTGCGTTAAACACGCAATAATCAAAAATAACGAAGCAAAGTATTCCAAACCACCGTTACATTTTGATACAAATATCGCACACAGTCACAACAGAGCAAGCAAACCCGGCGGCTATAATAAGCACACTATTCCTTACATGAGGTAAAACGGAGTGCCCCCCAATTCGCCAACACCTGAAGCACATATTCAAATATTGTTGGTTGAAGACGATATCCGGCTCTCCACTCTCATTCAGGAATATTTACAGCAACAGGCAATGGTGGTGTCCATTGAACACAGAGGTGACAAAGCCTGCCAGCGCATCGTATCCGAAATGCCTGACTTGGTTGTGTTAGACCTAATGTTGCCAGGATTGGATGGACTGGAAATCTGTAAAGCGGTACGCCCCAAATACCCTGGGCCAATCCTGATGCTGACAGCACGAGACGAAGATATCGACCAAGTCGTTGGCCTGGAAATCGGTGCCGATGATTACGTTACTAAACCTGTTCAGCCCCGAGTGTTACTGGCCCGTATTCGTGCATTACTGCGCCGTTTCCCTCCACAATCCCAGCAAGCTGTGCCGCAGAAAAATAACACCCATGATATTCATCATGACGGTTTCCGCATAAGCATGACAGCCCGTGAAGCTTGGTTGAATGACACAGCACTGGATCTCACGACCAATGAATTCGAGCTACTATGGCTACTGGCTAGCCATGCCGGAGAAGTACTGACCAGGGATACCATTCTGGATCAACTGCGTGGCATTGGTTATGACGGACTGGATCGTTCTGTGGATATCCGCATTTCCCGTTTACGAAAAAAACTGGACGACAATACCAGCCGTCCTTTCCGCATCAAAACGATCCGTGGTAAAGGTTATCTGTTTGTCAAAGAAGCCTGGAAATAGATACAGACAATGGGACGCCTGTTTCTAAAATTGTATTCGGTTTTTGCACTCGTAGTCGTCATTTATTTTCTTAGCGTCACTAATCTCAGCAGTATATTACAAAGCACCCTGGATCGTTATCTGGGTAGTCTGGCCCAAGGCACTTATGCCCTACTTGAAAAGCGCTTGCACACAATGCCGGAAAAGCAATGGCCAAAGCTGATCAATGAATTGAATCAGAGCGGTGGCTACACCATCCGTCTGTTATCGCTTGAATCACCAACCTTCTCCCCCACCCTGACGAAACGCCTGAATCATGGCGCAATGGTATGCACCACTATCGATAATGCCATTCATTGTTATAAGCGCGTTCCCGGAACTGACCGGGTATTGGAATTTCCATTTGACCAAACAGCGGCTGACGACAGCCGACGCCTGTCCGGCAGCACATTCAGCCTGATTGAAATGAGCCTGCGTGAACAACCGCAAAATACCTGGCTGACGGCACTGCCTCCGTTAAGTCAGCGTTTTAATTTTCCTGTTATTTTATTGGAAAAAACCCGGACTGAATTACCTCTTTCCCAACTGGCCATGCTGGAAAATGGTGAAATTGTCGTGCAAACATTCGACGACAACGATACCGAATTTATCTATCATCACATAGCCGATAGTCCCTACGTGATAAAACTGGGTCCATTTGAGAAACCATTAACGCTCAATTACCTGCAATCCATTCTCATAGCGTTTCTCGCCACCCTCGTCGCACTGGCTGTGTTCTTTTGGGTCTTTCCTTTATGGCGAGACCTTAAACGCTTGAGCATCAGCACCAGCGCTTTTGGCCGAGGCGATTTCAGCATGCGTACTGCATTATCAAAACATTCTGTTTTGCTGGAACTGGCTGAAACATTCAATGGCATGGCCAATCGCATTCAACGTTTGATTTCCTCACATAAGGAACTCACCAATGCCGTCTCGCATGAACTGCGAACACCGCTTGCCAGACTGCGTTTTGGCATGGAAATGCTGCAATCATCTTCCGATAAAGCCGATAAAAAACGCTACATAGCCAGCATGAATGCAGACATTGATGAACTGGATCAACTGGTCGCCGAACTGTTGACCTATGCCCGTTTTGATCGCGACAAACCAGAACTGAAATTTCAACGCCAGAACATTAAACCCTGGCTGAAGGAAGTCATCCAACAAATAAAAATGGGTGAAAACAACTTATCAATCGATTTTGAAATTACGGACAATAATTTCAAACATGCCCGCTTCGAACCTCGACTGATGGCCAGAGCCGTGGGAAACCTGTTGCAAAATGCGAAACGCTATGCACAGAGCAACATCTGCGTTGTCTTTACACAAGACAACGAAAATTACCAGATCATGGTTGATGACGATGGACCCGGCATTCCTGAAAATGCGCATGAACATATCTTCGAGGCATTCAAACGGCTCGATGCAAGCCGCGACCGAGGCACGGGAGGCTACGGTCTTGGCCTAGCCATCGTGCAACGCATCTGCCAATGGCATGAAGGAACCGTCACGGTTGAAAACTCACCTCTGAAAGGCGCCCGATTTATTATTCGCTGGCCAAAGAATGATGAAACTCAACTGGAAACAAACCAAAAATACATCGAAAACCAGTAAATAATTATTGACAAACGATAACAATATCTACATTCTGAGCTGACTTTCAAGCAGAGACCTCGATTAATGGAAACCGACAGCGAAAATATAAATCGCATACAGCGTGTCAGCCGTACATTCCGACGGCTGTTGACTGTTTTGATATTTTGCGTCCCCGTTATTACTTTGATGTATTGGTTGTTTTTTAACTTCTTACCTTTTGGGTTTACAGCAGAGTTACCTGTTGCCATCAATCAGACATTGCCTCTTAAAACGCTCTTATTAGCATTTTTGGCCAGCCTGATTCCTGTGTCTGTTGCTATATATGGCATGGTCAACCTACAAAAATTATTTAAACTCTACGAAAAAGCCATTGTCTTTTCTGAACAAAATGTTAAATGCTTTCGCCATCTCGGGTATGCCTTGATTTATTGGGTATTCGCCAATCTGATTTTTACCCTGCTGATTAGTATCGTCTTAACATTCAATAACGCGCCAGGTGAGCGAATGATGGTTGCTCAATTTGGAGTTTCAGAGATAGGCACATTAATTATCGGCGCTGTGATTATCCTGGTCTCTTGGGTCATGAATGAAGCAGAAAAGTTAGAAGATGAACAAGCACATACGGTATAAAATATAATGGCTATTGTTGTTAACCTGGATGTGATGCTTGCAAAACGAAAAATGAAATCGAATGAGCTATCTCAGCTTATTGGCATTTCTGAACAAAATATTTCTATCTTAAAAACGGGTAAAGCAAAAGCAATTCGATTAACAACGTTAAATGCTATCTGTAAAGAACTCAATTGCCAACCTGGTGACATACTGGAATATCAATAAGGAAAAAAAATGAAACCATTTATCTTTATATTCATCGTTATTTTATCCCAATCCGGTTGTGCAATATCCCTCAAAGCAGATGCTGTCCGTATGGCTGCTGACCAAAAATCGTTTGCCGGTCTTGACAAAAGTTCCCAATTCTCTATTTCGCTCCCTGCCTCACACTCAGGGCCATATGCAACAATTGATCAGTTAAATTTCAATATAGAAAAAGGAAAACACAAAGGTAAAAATGCCAGCGCACTGATCGGAAAGTCCAGAAAAACAGACACATGGGAAGTTTTAATGATTATGGTTAATGAAAATGAAAAGTGGGTTACATTGCCAAAATCAGCACAAATTTCTCCTCAGTTGTGAAAATATATAAAGTTGTGAAAATGTATAAATAGTCAACTGCTGCCATTGCAATAAATACGCGGATCTCTGTACCCTTACAGCGCCTGCTGTTACATAAAGATACATTTCAACACACAGTTCCCACAGACTCGTTCTATTTACCCCCATAAACTCAGTACCCATAGACGATACATATGAGGAAAAATCGGTGAATAATATTTCACACTATATTACTGCTTTATTAATTGTAATGATGTTGAGTGTGAATGGTGCCCTTGCTGCCAACATCACCATTACTGTCAAAGAAAAAGGCAGTGGTGTACCCGTAGAGGGAGCAACCGTTGTTATTAATGAAGGCAATATCTATGACGAAACCGGGAAAACCGGAAAAGTCGAATTTTCCGATATTGCATCGTTCAACAAAATCAAAGTATTGGCTGCCGGGTTTGAGACCTTGATAGAATCGGTTCCGCAAGACCGAACAAAAATTACCCTCTATCTAAAACCATTTGTCATTGAAAGCGAAGGTCTGACGGTAACGGCAGAGCGACTCACGGAGAAAACCTCAAAGCTGACACTTTCCAAGGCTGAGCTAACCAGGACGGCAGGCAGTGGCGGCGATCCACTTAAAGCCATCACTGCATTACCGGGCATCATCGCTACCAGTGAAAATTCCGCCGAAGTTTATATGCGCGGCAGTAACGGCAATGAAAATATCACCTGGGTCAATAATGCGCCAGTGGGCTACCTCTATCATTTCGGTGGACTCCAATCGACCATCAACCCTGCATTAATCGAAGATATTAATGTTTTCCTGGGCGGCTTTCCGGTCCAGTACGGCGATGCACTGGGTGGCGTGGTCGATGCCAAGTTACGCGCCCCAAAAAATGACCGCATGCATTATAAATTTGATATTTCAACCATCACCAGCTCATTTCTGGTGGAAGGCCCAGCGGGAAAGGCCGGAAATGACAGTTTTTTTATAGCAGGCCGTCGCAGCTATCTTGATCTGATATTATCCCCTGGCGCTGCCACTGATTTATTCTCCGATGATGATGAAGATGACCCTGATCAAGTATTATTAGTACCACGATTTTATGATTTTCAGGCGCTCTACCGCCACCAACTCAATAATGGCTACCTCGACAGTTATGTATTTGCAGCGGGTGATGAATTGAAGATGGAACTACGCGGCTCCGCTAAATCCGACCCTCAACTCGCTGGTGAATTGAGTGAAAAAATAGCCTACCAAACCACCGGCCTTACCTGGCAGCAACGCTGGAATAAACAATGGGACAGCCTTGCAACACTCGCCTATATACATCAAAAACGCTCAGCCCGTGTAGGTCGCGATGAGCAGGGAGAGCCTTTTTTTGCCCGCACTGAAGAAAACCAGATTCACTTGCAACCGGAATTACGTTGGCAGATACAGGAAAAGTCACAGCTCAGCTTTGGCCTCTCCAGTGGCTTTGCAACCATTCCGGTGGATGTCTATGCTCCCCGGCGCTGTACAGAAAACGATTTTGACTGTGACTTTACCTCGCAAAAAAAGTATCGGCTTGATAAAACCATCAACGGCAGTGAAATATCTCCTTACATTAAATATCGTCAACAATGGACAAACCGGTTAACGACCCGGCTTGGCCTGCGTCATACCAATATCGAAATCACTGGAGGATTTCATACCCACCAGCTTTCGCCACGCGCAACACTGGAATATCAGTTGATGCCCGATACTCTGCTAACCGCCACCTGGGGGCAATACATCCAACTACCACAAGGCGTAGAAATCATTGAATCATTTGGTAACCCGGCCCTGCTGATGCTCGAAGCAGAGCATCGTATTCTCGGCATTAAACATCAGATCAACCCGCTCTACAGCGTCAAAGCCGAGATCTACCACAAGCCAATGAAAAACCTGGTGATCGCCCTAGATGAAAATGAACCTCCCAATAACTACGCTAATCGAGGCACAGGCGAGGCCTATGGATTTGATTTATTTATCAAACGCACCCCCAGTCAGGGCAAGATCGGTTGGTTATCACTGTCATGGGCCAAGTCACGTCGCACCAATGAAATCACCAACATCACACGCGATTTTTCAGGCGACCAACCATTAACCTTCATTGCGGTTTGGGGCCAGCCTTTTGGCGGTAACTGGAAACGCTGGGACTGGAGCATCAAAGCCCAGGTAAATTCCGGTCGACCCCATACCGTCATCACAGGTCGTAATTGGGATGCCGTGAATAATCGTTGGGTCGCCGAGTATGGTAAGCACAACGCCGAACGTCTACCCACTTATTACAAGGTAGACCTGCGGATCGGGCGTGAAGTACTGCTTAGAGAGTCCAAGTTAAAATTTTATCTTGATCTGCAAAATGTTACCTTCGCCAGAAACGTTGTTGAATACGACTATGGTAATGAATACGAAAAAATCGACAACCCGACCGAAGTTACCGGCATGTCATTTTTCCCTTTTTTCGGCGTAGAGATGGAGTTTTAGAAACATGAATATCCAATATGAATTTTTATCACTGATGAACAGTGGTGGCCCCATTATGTGGGTCATTTTTTTCGTCGCCTGCATCGCCATGGCATTGGTAGTATGGGAAGCCTTACGCGGGCAGACATTGATAAAAAACGCCCGGCATGATTATCACAAACTGCGCTCAAACAACGAGTACCTACCCATTGCAAATAACAACATGAGCCCTGTCGCCCAATTACTCGCCGCAACCCACTGGCCAGAAGTGCAATCAAAAGAAGACATGGCTAAAGAATTCAATATTCATCTGGCGGAAATCACGCCTCGGATGGAAGGCAGCCTTGCCACCATCGCCATCCTTGCCACACTGCTCCCCATGCTGGGCTTGCTCGGCACCGTCACCGGCATGATTAACGTATTTGAAGTTATTGCACTGCATGGCAGCGGCAAGCCTGATGAAATGGCCGATGGTATTTCACAGGCACTACTCACCACTGCCAGCGGATTGATCATCGCCATCCCCGTGATTTTTTTACATCATCTGCTATCACGTCGTATTAACGTTTTGATGGCGACAACGCATCAAGCCATACAGTTGATATTGCATCGTGATGTCAACGCATTAAAAAAGGCACAACAGCATGCAAACGGATGACCTATGCCCGATGCCGGTCATCAATACCGGAAAACCCGAAATCAGCATGGCGCCACTGGTTGATATCGTTTTTTTATTGCTGATCTTTTTTATGGTCACCACCGTATTCCCGGAAAACGACGGCCTAATCATCGAAAAGCCCGACTCGGAAAATGCCGCCGCGCTTGATAACGATCATATTGTTATCAAACTTGACCGGCAGGGAATTGCCTACCTGGAAGAACAGCCAGTGACCACTGACGACATCAAACGGCTACTCAAAACTGAATTATCAAACAAGCCACAACTCGCCGTCACCATTCATGCAGACCGCCGCGCCACGACAGAATCACTGATTGGTGTTATTGATGCCGCAAAAGCTGGAGGCGCTCAACAACTGGGCATAGCCACCGATGAAAAGCATAACTAGCCGCGTTTTCCCCCCGGCAGGACTCGCGGTAACCAGCGGCATTTTTTTAACCCTGAGCCTGCTGTTTTTTATCAACGTGTTAGCAAATTACCGTACACAAAACACAGAGCCACGCCCTCTACTGGTCGTGGACTTAACGGCATGGCCAACGCCCGTCAAGCAAAAAGAACAACCCCCCACCCCAAAACCCGAAAAACAACCTACCCCCAAAAAACCAACAGCACAAAAAGCCCCGCCACCTTCCAAACCGGAAATTTCCCCGCAGGCAAAAGAACGCATAAAAGAAATTCCTCCAGAACCCGTGGTCCATGAGCCCGTAGAAAAAGTGGTAGAAAAAATCGTGGAAGCCGATGAGCGACTACCTGCCGAACCAACGCCACCCATGCTTGTAGAACCAACGGAGGATGCACTGCCAAACCCTGTACCCATATTTCAGCTCACACAGGCTCCACGCTTTTTGCATCGGGAAACTCCTGTTTACCCCGAAATAATGCGTACACAAGGCATCAGCGGCATTGTCAAACTGGAAGCATTAATTGACAAAGAAGGACGAGTACGAAAAGTGAACATTTTAACGTCTGCCGGAAAACATTTTGACGAAGCAGCCCGACAGGCTATTTTAGCTTCAAGCTTTTATCCAGCTGAAGTGGAAAATGCACCTGTGGCAGTGTTGTTACGTTTACCAGTGGAATTTGATTTGCTTTAACCCGTGCCGTTCTTCAACCCGTAGTTGTGGAGTAGAGTCTTGCTCCTTGCCATTCCCCTCACAATAATTTTTCACATTCTCGAATAACAAATGACGTATTTCTATCAACAGTTTCTTCCCCTGAATTTTGAATTGACATGATAACTCTCAGGGAATAGGGTTTGGATAAAAATAACAAACCCGATGTGCCTTAATAATCCGTCAATATCAGGATATCAGGGGAAATTGACGAGTTTTTTTATGATTAGCGGGCAAATGTACCCGATTTCTCGTACAGCACTGTGGGTAGCAAAGCAAAAATTCCTAGCACTAACAAGTTAGGTTGCTCGGAAGAATCATAATAATATCCAATAATGGAGTAAGGAGATAAGTATGGAGTCAGAAATTACAGAACGTCTTGCTACGGGGCAATATGCACGACTGATACCTACAGTTGCTGACTCAAAAAAAGAAGAAAGGGCAACATCAACACTACTTGCATCATTTATGGTCGTTCCAGAGTTTGCAAGAGAGGTTCTTTCTGAAGCCGGAGCCCCTGTAGGTAAACGCATTAAAACCGTCTGTTATACCGAAGTCACGTTTAAGAATACTGAAAAAAACAAGGGTCCAAGACCTGATGGGTTAGTTATAATTTCTAGTGGATCTAAGCAATGGACAGCGTTGATAGAGTCAAAGATAGGTAATGCTGCTCTTACTAAGCAACAAGTAGAGGAATATTTAGACTTAGCAAAAACTCATCGAATAAACGCACTGATAACTATTTCAAATCAATTTGCGACAACACCTACTCATCACCCAGTAAAGGTGGCAAAGAATAAACTACGGTCGGTAGAACTTTATCACTTTTCGTGGTTATCGCTGAAATCAAAGGCTGTGCTATTAACCTCAAATAAGGGTGTAGATGATCCAGAGCAGGCATATATTCTTAGTGAACTTGTTCGATACCTAGATCATGATTCATCAGGGGTTTCCTCTTTAACTAGAATGCCGAGCGAATGGAAGGACTTATGTAGTTCAGTTCAACATGGAACGGCACTGGCTAAAACAAGTAATGTAGTGGAAAGCTCAGTATCTGGGTGGCATCAACTCCTAAGGCATCTTTCTCTAAACCTGAGTATGTCAATTGGCCAACCTGTGAAAATCGCATTGTCTCGAGCTAGAGAAAAAGACGCCGAACTAAATTTTTCGGAAGATTGCGCAGATTTAGCTCAAAATAATGGTTTTTCGACTGAATTCGAAATCCCGAATACCGCATCAAGAATAATATTCTCAGCTGACTGTTTGAGAAGAACTATCAATATCAGCATGAAATTGGATGCTCCTAAAGACAGAACTAGAGCAACTGCCTCAATAAATTGGATTACTCGTCAATTAAAAGGTAAGGGGATAGAGAATGTCGGAATTAGGGCTTATTGGTCTAGGCGTATTCCAATGACGTCTGCTTCATTGATTGAAGCAACCGAAAATCCGGAAGTATTGATTCCCGAAGGTGTTTCGGATTTACCTACCTATTTAGAGATTATTCGGGTTGCTGATTTATCTTCTAGGTTTAAGGGCGCTAAAACATTTGTTGAGAGTTGTAGCAAAGAATTCCCCTCGTTTTATCAAGATGTTGGTCAGCACCTTTCTAAGTGGGTAGCTAAAGCTCCTCAAATAAAAGAGAAAGAATCATCTAGCTCTAATCTTCCTACTATTTTAAATCAAACAGAAGAAGCTGTTGCTGTCTCAGTACCATCAGAGGATCCAGATAATTCCAATCAATTACTCTGACCCCGTGATTGTGTAACCATGGATGGTGGGTAACATAATTAAATATTGTGTCCCCTTATTTTCCTCCTCATCAAACCGTGCATACGATTTTCCCGTACACGGCTTTCCGATGTTCTTCATGCCAAGGCATGCGCCCTCTTCCAGGGAGCCGTCGTCGGAAGCTTGAACAATCCATAGCGCTCATACAGCATGCTGTTGGGAAACCTTGTGTATCCAAAATGAAATAAGGGAATGAAATAAGGGGACACAATATTTAATTATGCTACCCCCTATTCATGGCCAGATTCGCAAGAGGAGATCAATGGGGTCAGAGTAGTTGATTTTGAAGCCAATATGTAATCAACTACTCTGGCCCCGTTGATTCTCTGTATAAAAAGCGGAATTTGGTTGAGCGTATATTTTAGATATGCTCAAAGCCTATCGCCGTATAGCGCCCCCAACGAAAAACTGAAACGAAATACTAGGCAATGTTCTATCTTGGAGCTTCGATGATTTGGCGCGCCTAATTGTTAACACTCCCTAACAAGTTAGGCACATGAATGGCATATGCTCTATTTCCATGATCATATTCTCTTCTCTGTTTCGTAACGCATTGCTTCATTTATACATTGAAGTAAATAATGTAATCCGATACTACTTGCTTCACCAAGATCAGTATCGTCTTTTTTCGGTGCGTATTGGGCGAACTCTTGAAGCGTAAACAATGCACAACGGACACCATAAAGTGTCTCCGAAGTCGAAGCACCAATAATGGGGTTATAAGTAGTTGGTAGCGACATGATATTTTCCTTTGATTGAATTATTTTTCATAGTATTTTTGTTGCTCATTACGAACTTTTTAATCTAATTTTTCTTTATATTTCAACTGCTTGGAATGAAAGCGCTTTTGCTTCTCAATTTAATGAACATATTTGCCACCCTAGCATGCCCCGAAGTTGGGGACAATAAGAAGCGTCCCTAATATGGGGGCATGAAAAAAACTATCCACAGTCGACAAAGCATGCTGATACGGGATGCCCTCAAGAAAGCTAGAGAAAAAGCAGATCTTACACAGCGCGAGCTTTGCCGTAAGCTCGGCAGAGAGCATACTTTTATTTCTAAATGTGAACTTGGAGAAAGGCGTATTGATATTGCTGAGTTTTATTGGATATGCAAAGCATGTAATGCATCTCCCAAAAAAGAGGCTGAAAAATTAATAAAGGCATTCGAGAAATTAGAAAATGCCTAATCGGGATAGAAAATAAGTAGAAAATAAGGGGACACAATAAACATCCCCGCCCCAAGGGGCGGGGTATTTAGAGGAATTCGCTCGCTACGCTACGCATTGCTAGTGTTTATTCGACGCAAGCTGCGGGAAATAGAACTCTCAGAGATTTAATTACATTACCCTCCATCCATAGCCAGATTAGCAAGAGTGGTATTATCTGGGTATCCACACCATATCACTCAGCGCGGCAACCGTCGTCAGAATGTATTTTTCGCTGGTCGTCATTGTGAATATTATCTTGAGTTATTACTTGAATGGTGTGTGCATGAAGGTACCGAATTTGGCATATTGTTTGATGACGAATCATATTCACCAGGGCGATGAGGATAACAAATAAGCATTCTGCCCCCCTTATTCTTAATAAAAGGAAATAAAATGTCTGATCTTGATATAACCAAAATTCCTGAGATTATGCGTGCTAACAATTGGAAAAATGGCGCTAAATTAATGGAAAAATGGTTTTCATCAACCGAAAAAAACTTGCCTTCATCCAAAGCCCTTCCTTCAAAAAACATAATAAAAATGCGGTGGGTACTTAGTTACTCAAGAGCAAAAAAAGTCTATACAAAATTAATTAGAGAAAAAGCATGGATAAATACTGCGGCGAAAAAAGAAATTATAAAACTTTTAAAGAGGAAGGGGTTTCTGGGTAATAAAAAAAAGAACATTGGTTCTCCAAAATTGCCTCTTCCCGCTGTAGACTCATATTCAATACAATATAGAATGGTAGGTGGTACGTGGGATATGATGACTGGAGACATGGATGACTTAAGGGCTGCATTAGCAAATTTCGTATTTAAAATAATTATTATAGGAAATGTAGAGCCCATTCTTACCGATAAGAAAAAACTTACCGGAGAATATATTGTTACTATTGATGAAGTTGGTATTTATGTCAAAGATTCCTATGATTTTAATGATGAAAAAGGTGAAGACCAGGAACTAGGGAACTGGGATATAGATGATAACTCAGTAGGTAGAACCGTTTTTAATGGTGGAAAAACTATAAAAAACTCAGACTTCAGAAATTGGCGCTCCAAAAATAAATTAGGAGGTGACTTTATTGTTTACTCAGATATAAAATATTTAAAGCAAACAAAAAACAATACTTTCATTTTTAAAAAATAGGCTGAACAGTGATCTCAAAAATAATTAAACTAGTTACAGGCGTATTAATATTAATTATTTTATCCGTATTATTGTTAGCTAATTCCTTTGTCAAAAAAATATGCTGTGCATCAGAATACAGAACATTATACAGCCCAAACAACAACTATTATTTGAAGATTTATCGATACAAACCATTTTATATAGTTATGCCTGGAAGCTCAGGTGACGCACCCGGCTATATTCAACTGTATAATAAAAATAATATATTAATGCACGAAAAAGAAGTAGAAATGGTTCAAATGGTTGACGATATTCGATGGAGTAAAAACCAGGTTGACATTAAATTTATTGCTAGTTGGGAACTGCCTGATCCATGAAGGACCTAATAAGGTCTCTTAAATGAGGTATTCACCATCGAAAACAAGGTTCATTGCCCCCTTATTCTTTTCTTAAAAAGCGGGAGTGGGAGTAAAATAATTGGGAAAATCAGGGCGGTAGATAACTAAAGGAGTTTAAATGTGCAAAAATTGGATTAAGCATGAACTGTTAACAGAACGAAGCATAGAGAAAATAAACAAAAAGATAGTGATAAACCATTTGATGGCTACTGCGCGATGATGCTGAGCGAATGTTTTATTCGCTCAGGAGTGGATTTGAATCCTATTAAAGGAAATAGATGCTGGTCCCATCAAGGAAAAAAGCATATCTTGCTTGCAGAAGACCTTGTGGTTGGATTGAGTAAGCAGAACCATCCTAGCTCTTTTCAAAGCATACTATCCGACAAAACCGGAGTAATCTTTTTTAAAGATTATTGGCAGCGAGGAAAAGAACCTTTCGAGCGTAGAAGCGGAGACCACATAGACTTGTGGAATAAAGATGGAAT
>Ga0316202_10000778_pt1 | contig 30285 bp, 25 predicted proteins | sample 3monrhotite_MG_FD_204934 | JGI IMG/M metagenome (GOLD analysis project Ga0316202, IMG submission 204934) | Microbial mat bacterial communities from mineral coupon in-situ incubated in ocean water Damariscotta River, Maine, United States -... | ecosystem: Environmental > Aquatic > Marine >...
CAACCGCCGTGTGATCGCCCACGCCGCCGCGAGGACGCCAGCCGAGCGCGAGCCCAGCATCGTGGGGTTGACCACGGGATACCCCGGCCAGCCCGTCGTCGCGAAGTACTGCGCGTCGCGGCGACGACGATCGCGGTGCAGGAGGAGGCTCGCCCCCTTGGGCACGTAGCCGTACTTGTGCAGGTCGGCGGAGATGCTCGTGACCCCGGGCACGCGGAAGTCCCACGGTGCCACGTCGGGCCACCACGGCAGGGCCAGCCCCCCAATGCACGCGTCGACGTGGCAGGAGAGCCCAAGCTCGTGGGCGGCCGGGGCGACTTCGGCGATCGGGTCGAGTGCGGCGTGCGGGTACGACGGCGCCGAGACGACGACGAGCGCGACATCGGGGCCGAGCCTCGCGATGATGTCGTCGGCGCGCACGGCGCCGGTGGCGACGTCCACGGGCACGAGATCGAGCGCCAGGTCGAAGTAGTGCGCGGCCTTGTGGAAGGCCGCGTGGGCCGTCGTCGGCGCGACGAGCCGTGGGCGCTCGTGCTCGCCGTTCTCCCGGCGCCACAGGTCGCGGGCGGTCTTGACGGCGAGCAGACAGCTCTCGGTGCCGCCCGTCGTCACCGTGCCGACGACCTCGTCGTCACCGTGCGTGATGCCCCGCCCGAAGGCGACGAGATCGGCTTCCAGTCGGGCGACGGAGGGGAACACGGTCGGGTCGAGCCCGTTGACCGACTGGAACAGACGGATGGCGGAGGCCGCGAGCTCATCGAGTTCGGCCGACCCGGAGTCGTAGACGTAGGAGAGCACTCGACCACCGTGTGTCGGCGCGTCACCGGCACGCATCCGCTCCAGCTCGGCGAGGATCTCCTCCGACTCGGGCCCCACGCCCGTCATCGCGCGCCCTCCGTCGTGCCACCATCGCTCGCGGGCACGCCCGAGGGCGCAGCGACGTCGATGTCGCTGCGGCTCAGACCGTAGCCACGCAGAACCAGGATGCTCAGCGCGACGAGAACGGCCGGGATCACGCTGAACGCCATGACGATGCCGAGCGTCGCGCTCGCGGGCTGCACGACGACGACGTCCGCCGTCGACTCGAGGTAGCCGGTCGCCCCGAGCACGAGCGCGAGGAGGGTCGCGCCGAGCGCCATGCCCGCGGTCTCCCCCGCCGTCCACACGCCGCTCACGACGCCGGCGCGCTCCCGGCCCCGCCGTCGACCGTCGTGGGCGATGACGTCGGGCAGCATCGCGAGCGGAAGCGCCTGCATGCCCGCGTAGGCGGCTCCCGCCATCCCGACCGGCAGGTAGATCCACGGGCCGGGTGCGATCACCGCGATGACGATGCTGAGCGCCGCGCCGCCGAACAGCACCGACGCGGCGAGGTAGGTGCGCTCCTTGCCGAAGCGCCGGGCGAGACGGCCCCACACGGGGGTGACGAGCACGGCCGGCGCGATGAGCGCGAGGAAGAGGAGCGTCACAGCGTCCTCGCTCACGAGAACCCACGTGGCGACGTACTGCGCGGCCGCGAGCATGAGCCCGGTCGCGAGGGCCTGGAGCACGAAGCCGCCGAGCAGCCGCCGCAGCGGCCGGCTCTCCCGCAGCGCCGCGATCGCCTGGCGGTACGCGTCGGCCACCCTCGCCGGGGCCGGCTGCACGACCGCGACGCCACGAGGCGCGGTGAACGACGAGGCCGTGAGCCCGATCGAGATGACGAGCCCCGCGATCACACCCATGAGGAGGTAGCCGAGCCGCGGGTCGTCGCCGAGACCGCGCAGCACGGGGCCTCCCGCGCCGAACAGGAGGATTGCGACCGTCAGGACGACGACGCGCCAGGTGAGGAGGCGCGTGCGGCCGTCGTAGTCGCCGGAGATCTCGACAGGCAGGGCGATGTAGGGCACCTGGAAGAGGCTGAAGGCGGTGGTGGAGAGCACGAAGGCGATGAGCACCCACAGCGCGGCAAGACTGCCCGTGAGCTCCGCCGGCACGGCGAAGGTCGCCGCGAAGAACACCGGGAGGCTCAGCGCCCCGACGAGCATGAGCGTGCGGCGGGTTCCCGAGCGCTGGCGCATCCGGTCGCTCAACGCGCCGATGACCGGGTCGATGATGACGTCCCACAGCTTCGCGAGAGTGACGATGAGCCCCGCGACGAGCGCGGTGATGCCGAGCGAATCGGTCATGTAGTAGAGGAGGACGAGGCCGGGCAGAGTGCCGAAACCTCCCGTGCCGAGCGAGCCGATCGCGTAGCCGGCGACCGTGCGCCTCGTGAGCGATGGGTGGTGCGGAGTCGGGCGCGGCGCTGCGGTCCTCGGTGCCATGCTGCGAGCCTATCGGCGGCGCTCGGGCTACTCGACGACGCCCGCGATGAGCGGGCCGCCCGTGCGCACCTCGTCCTCGGCCGAGCCGATGCGGTACGCGCCCTCGAGCGCCTCGAGCGCGCGGGCGAACCGGCCCTCATCGGAGGTCAGCATCGTGAAGAGCGGCTGCCCGGCCTCGACCGTGTCGCCCGGCTTGACGTGCAGGTCGATGCCGGCACCGTGGTCGACCGGGTCCTCCTTGCGGGCGCGCCCGGCGCCGAGACGCCACGCGGCGATGCCGAAGGGCAGGGCCTCCTGCTCGACGAGCACCCCCGAGGCCTCGGCGAGCACCGTGTGGGTCTCCGGGGCGACGGGGAGCGGAGCATCCGGGTCGCCGCCCTGAGCGCTGATCATGCCGCGCCAGGCATCCATCGCCCGGCCGTCCTGCAGCGCCGCCTCGACGTCGGCGTCCGTGACGCCCGCGAGCTCGAGCATGTGGCGCGCGAGCGTGACCGTGAGCTCGACCACATCGGCGGGTCCACCGCCGGCGAGCACCTCGACCGACTCGCGCACCTCGTTGGCGTTGCCGATCGCGAGACCGAGCGGCACGTTCATGTTGGTGAGCACGGCGCGCGTCGCGACGCCGGCGTCCTCACCGAGCCGCACCATGACCTGCGCGAGTTCGCGCGACCGCTCGATGTCCTGCAAGAACGCCCCCGAGCCGAACTTCACGTCGAGCACGAGCGCGGCCGTGCCCTCGGCGATCTTCTTCGACATGATCGAGGAGGCGATGAGCGGGATGCACTCGACGGTGCCCGTGATGTCGCGCAGCGAGTAGAGCTTGCCGTCGGCGGGCGCGAGGCCCGAGCCGGCCGCGCACACGACCGCGCCGACCTCGTCCAGCTGCCGCATCATCTCGTCGACGCTGATGGTGGCACGCCATCCCGGGATGCTCTCGAGCTTGTCGAGCGTCCCGCCCGTGTGACCCAGACCGCGGCCGGAGAGCTGCGGCACCGCGACGCCGAACGAGGCGACGAGGGGGGCGAGCGGGAGCGTGATCTTGTCGCCGACCCCGCCCGTCGAGTGCTTGTCGGTCGTGCGCTTCTCGAGACCGGAGAAGTCGAGGCGAGTACCCGAGGCGACCATGGCGAGGGTGAGGGCCGTGATCTCCTCGCGCTCCATGCCGTTGAGGAAGATCGCCATCGTCATGGCCGACATCTGCTCGTCGGCGATGTAGCCGCGGGTGTAGGCATCGACCATCCAGTCGATCTGGGCGGTCGTCAGGGTGCCGCGGTCGCGCTTGGTGCGGATGAGGTCGACGACGTCGAACGGCTCGAGTGCCATGAGGGGTGCTCCTGCTAATCGTGAGTCTGCTGATACGTCTCGAGGGTGCGGGGGCCGAAGGCGTCGGGCAGCACCTCGTCGATGGTCTTGATGCCCGAGACCGTCTCGAGCAGCATGCCCTCGGCGGAGTGCTCGAAGAGCAGCTGCCGGCAGCGCCCGCACGGCATGAGCGCGCCGCCGTCTCCGTCGACGCACGTGAAGGCCACGAGGCGGCCGCCGCCGGTCATGTGCAGAGTCGAGACGAGGGCGCACTCGGCGCACAGCGTGAGCCCGTACGAGGCGTTCTCGACGTTGCAGCCCGCGATCACGCGGCCGTCGTCGACGATCGCGGCCACGCCGACGGGGAACTTCGAGTACGGCACGTAGGCCTTCGTCATCGCGTCGAGGGCGACCGCGCGCAGGGCATCCCAGTCGATGTCGGCGTCGGAGGTCGCTGCCGCGCCTCCGTGCCCCTCAGTGCTGTCAGCCACGGCGGCCTCCCCTATTTGATGTACGGCTTGCCGGAGGCCGCTGGCGGCCGGGACATACCGACGAGACCGGCGACCGCGAAGATCGTGACGATGTACGGCAGCATGAGCATGAACTCGCTCGGCACCGGCGAGCCGACGATCGACAGCGTCGACTGCAGGTTCGTCGCGAAGCCGAACAGCAGCGCCGCGAGCGTCGCCCGAATGGGATCCCAGCGACCGAAGATGACCGCAGCGAGCGCGATGAAGCCCGCACCGTTCGTCATCTCCTTGGCGAAGGAGCCGACGGCCGCGAGGGTGAAGAACGCACCGCCACCACCGGCGATCGCTCCCGCGAGGAGGACGTTCCAGAACCGCGTGGCCCTGACGTTGATGCCGACAGTGTCGGCGGCCTTCGGGTGCTCGCCCACGGAGCGCAGGCGCAGACCCCAGCGGGTCTTGAACAGCGCGAACCACACGGTGGGCACGAGCACGAACATGATGTAGACGATGAGCGTTTGGTTGAAGAGGATCGGCCCGATGACGGGGATGTCGCTCAGCAGCGGGATCGCGACGCGCTCGAACTTGTCGGGCGAGTTGAAGAGCTCCGGGTTGTCGACCATGTAGGTCGAGTAGAAGAAGCTCGTGAGACCGATGACGAGAACGTTGAGCACGACGCCGACGATGACCTGGTCGACGAGGTACTTGATGGCGAACGAGGCGAGGATGGTCGAGACGAGCGCCCCGGCGACCATCGCCCCGACGAGACCCAGGAGAGGCTGCCCGGTGAGCGTGCCGATCATCGCGGCGACGAAGGCGCCCGCGAGCAGCTGCGCCTCGATCGCGATGTTGACGACGCCGACGCGCTCGGAGATCACGCCGCCGAGCGCGCCGAAGATGAGCGGCGTGCTCACCGTGAGCGCACCGGCGAGGAGCCCGACGAGGGGAACGGTCGCCCCCGCGGCGGCCCACGTGAGGAACCCGAGCAGGAAGATCAGCGCGAACACGGTCGTGAGCCACAGCGGCACCTTGCGGGCCGCGCGCACGAGCAGGAACGCGCCGACCGCCGCAGCGGCCATGAGAATGACCGTGACGATGCCCGTCGCGTAGGAGGGCAGGACGAGCGCGGGCAGCTGAATCGCATCGCGGCCGTCGCTGAGCCGGTAGGTCGTGTCTCCGCCGCGGCCGACGCCGAGGAAGAGCGCCGCTCCGATCACGGTGAAGATCGCGAACGCGATGGGCGCCTTCCAGCTGCGCACCGTCACGCTCGTGCTCTCGGTGGTCGACGGGGCGGATGTCGTGATCGCGGTGCTCATCGGCCCGCCTCCTTCGAACGCGAGATCGACGGCACGCGCCAGCGGAACGAGGCGTCCGGCGTCGGTAGTCGGAAGATCGCGCGCACGAGGGGCGGTGCGGCGATGAAGAGCACGATGAACGACTGCACGACGAGCACGATGTCGACGGGGATGCCCTCGGCTGCCTGCATCGTGTAGCTGCCCGCTTTCAGAGCTCCGAAGAGGATGCCCGCGAAGAACACACCCCAGGGCTTCGAGCGGCCCAGCAGGGCGACGGTGATGGCGTCGAACCCGATGCTCGCGTCGAGCCCGGCGGCGAACCCGCCGGTGAAGTTGCCCAGCACCTGGTAGACGCCCGCGAGACCGACGAGGGCGCCAGCGATGAGCATGACCTTGACGTAGACGTTGCCCACATTGATGCCGGCCACGCGCGCCGCGTGGGGGTTCTCGCCGACGGCGCGGAACTGGAAGCCCATCGCCGAGCGGTTGAGCAGGTACCAGACGTAGATCGTGGCGAGCACGACGAGGATGAAGCCGAGGTTGAGGTTGTACTGCGGCCCGAGGAGATCGGGGAAGACCGCGGTCTCGAGCATGGGGCCGCTCTTGGGGTTGTTCTGACCCGGAGCCTGCAGCGCGCCCTCCGTGCGCAGGAGATACGAGACGAGGTAGAACGCTACGTAGTTGAGCATGATCGTGACGATCACCTCGTGCGCTCCCGTGCGCGCCTTGAGCAGGCCGACGAGCCCGCCCCAGAGGGCGCCGCCGATGAGGCCGACGACGAGTGCCACGACGAGGTGGATGACGGGCGGCATCGGGATGTAGGCCCCGACGTAGCCCGCGGCGGCCGCCGCGATGAGCATCTGGCCGCGACCACCGATGTTGAACAGGCCGACCCGGAAGGCGAGCGCGACGCCGAGACCGGCGGCGATGAGCGGCGTGGCGTTGGCGAGCGTCTCGGTGATGGGCCGGAAGGCCGCGACGAGGTCGTCGGGGCGCAGGTAGTTGAAGATCGAGCCGCGGAAGAGCGCCGCGTAGGCTCCGCCGACGGCGTCGGCCATCGCGCGGAGCGTGTCGGCGGGGCGGGAGAAGAAGTATCCGGCCGCCTCCTGCACGGCCTCATCGGTCATGACGATGAGGATGCCGCCGACGATGAGGGCGAGCAGCACGGCGAGGACGGAGATCGCGGCGCTGCCGCCGAAGATCTCCTTGAGGATCTGGTTGCCGCGCGGGGGCGGCGGCACGTCGCGCGAGGCGTGGTCGGTCGACGCCTGATCCGTCGCGACAGGCGCGGCCGGCTCGGAGCCCGCAGTCTCCGCAGGGTTTCCCTGGGCGGCGGGGGACGCGGCGGCGCCTCCCGGCGTCGGGTCCTTCGGGTCGTTGGTGTTGCTCACGCCGCCACCTCCGCGGGGGTCTCTCCGGCCATCATGAGCCCGAGCACATCGCGCGGGGTGTCGCCGGGAACGATGCCGATGATGCGCCCGCGGTACATGACCGCGATGCGATCGGCGAGCGCCGTCACCTCGTCGAGCTCGGTCGAGACGACAATGACGGGCACGCCGTCGTCGCGGGTCGCGACGATGCGCTTGTGCACGAACTCGATCGAGCCGACGTCGAGGCCGCGCGTGGGCTGGGCCGCGATGAGCAGGCTGAGCTCACGGCTGAGCTCGCGCGCGAGCACGACCTTCTGCTGGTTGCCGCCGGAGAGGCTGCCGGCGGGCGAGGTGATGCCCTGCGTGCGCACATCGAACTCTTCCACGCGCTCGGTCGCGAACTGGGCGAGGTGCGCGAGCTGCAGGGTGCCGCCTTTGACGAACGGCGCACCCGTCGAGCGGTCGAGCATGAGGTTCTCGGCGATCGTGAACGTGCCCACGAGGCCGTCCTCGGTGCGATCCTCCGGCACGAACCCGACCCCGGCGTCGAGCACGCCGCGGGTGCCGCGCCCCAGCAGCTCGGTGCCGTTGAGCACGACCGAGCCGCTCACATGCGACTGCAGACCCATGATCGCCTCGGTGAGCTCGGTCTGCCCGTTGCCCTGCACGCCGGCGATGGCGAGGATCTCGCCCGTCTGGATAGTGAAGGAAACGTCGTTGACGAGGATCTGACCGACCGGGTCGGTGACGGTGAGGCCCGTCACGATGAGAGCGTCGTCGCCTGCCTTCGCGGGCGCCTTGTCGACGGTGAGGTCGACAGCGCGGCCCACCATGAGGGAGGCGAGCTCGGCGTTGGTCGCGGTCGGCTCGGCCTCGCCGACGACCTTCCCCAGCCGGATGACGGTGATGCGGTCGGCGACCTCACGCACCTCCCGCAGCTTGTGGGTGATGAAGACGATCGAGGTGCCCTCGTTCTTGAGCTGCCGCATGATCTCCATGAGCTCGTCCGTCTCCTGCGGCGTGAGCACGGCCGTGGGCTCGTCGAAGACGAGCACGTTCGCGTTGCGCGAGAGGGCCTTGATGATCTCGACGCGCTGCTGCACGCCCACGGGGAGGTCTTCGATGCGGGCATCCGGGTCGATGTCGAAGCCGAAGCGCTGCGAGATCTCGCGCACGGTCGCGCGGGCTGCCTCGAGGTCGAGACGGCCGCCGAACTGCGTGGACTCGTGACCGAGCATGACGTTCTCGGCGACGGTGAAGACGGGGATGAGCATGAAGTGCTGGTGCACCATGCCGATGCCGGCCGCCATCGCGTCGCCCGGGCCCGCGAAGTGCTGCACCTCGTCGTCGAGGAGGATCTGCCCCTCCTCGGCCTGGTAGAGGCCGTAGAGCACATTCATGAGGGTCGACTTGCCGGCACCGTTCTCACCGAGCAGGGCGTGGATCTCGCCGGGCTCGACCGTGAGGTCGATGTGGTCGTTGGCGACGAGCGCGCCGAAACGCTTGGTGATGCCCCGAAGCTCGAGTTTCATCTCTCTCGGCCTTCCTGCGCCGGCGAGATGCGGCGCTGCTGTGCAACCGGTGGGGCTCGCGGGCGTCGCGCTGGGCGACGCCGGTGTGCCCGGTGAACTCCACTGTAGGGGAGCAGGGCTACCCGAATCTGAGCGATTCGGTGCTCATGTGAGCGCTGCGCGCTGCCGCGATCGCGGGATGCCCGGCAACGCATCGAGGGAGGCCAGCAGCGCTGACCTCCCTCGATGAGACGCGACGGGGGCCGGAGCCCCGCGTCGACTACTGGCCCGGCGTGGCGGGCGAGGTGACCTCGATCGAGCCGTCGATGATGCCGGCGATGACCTCATCGATCTGACCCGAGAGCTCGGCGTCGACGAGCGACTCGAAGTCGTGGAACGACGCGAGACCGACGCCCTCGTTCTCGAGCGTCCCCACGTACGGGCTGTTCTCGAAGTCGCCGTTCGCCGCAGCGATCACGACGTCGTAGACACCCACAGCGATGTTCTTGAGCACCGAGGTGAGCAGCAGGTCGGCGACCGAGGGGTCGGAGACGTAGACGTCGGAGTCGACACCGATCAGGGCGATGTCGCGGCCGGAGTCGCGGATCGCCTCAGCGGCGCTCTGGTAGATCGGGCCACCGACGGGCAGGAGCACGTCGACGTTCTGGTCGATGAGGCCCTGAGCCGTCGTGAGCGCCTCGGTGCCGGGGGCGAAGCCGCCGGTGAAGGCACCGGTCTGACCCTCGAAGTCCCAGCCGAGCGCCTGAACGTCGGTGCCGTTGACCTCGTTGTGGTACTCGACACCCTGCACGAAGCCGTCCATGAAGATCGTCACCGGCGGGATCTGGATGCCACCGAAGGTTCCGACGACGCCGGTCTCCGAGTAGCTGGCCGCCGCGTAGCCGGCGAGGAACGCCGCCTGGACCGTGTCGAACTGGATGGGCTTGACGTTGTCGCCCTCGACGAACTCGTCGATGATGGCGAAGTTGATGTCGGGGTTCGCGGCCGACGCGTTGGCCGTGGCCTCGGCGAGCAGGAAGCCGACCGTGATGATGATGTCGCAGCCCTCGGCGACGAGGCCCTCGACGTTGGGCTCGTAGGCGTTCTCGTCAGCCGACTCGACTGCGTTGAACTCGACGCCGAGCTCGGCGGCGGCCTCCTCGAGACCGTTGAATGCCGCCTCGTTGAACGAGCGGTCGTCGAAGCCACCGGCGTCGGAGACCATGCAGGGGTAGAAGTCGAGCGCCTCGGTCTCCTCGGGAGCCTCCTCCTCGGGAGCTGCTGCGCAGCCGGCGAGCACGAGCGCGCTCGCGCCGAGCAGGGCGAGCCCGCTGAACGCGCGCTTACGGGTGGTGTTGATCACTGTGTCCTCCAAAATTGCCGCCCCGCACCGATGGCGGGGCTCATGGGGCCACGTTAGCGAACGGGAAGCCCGCTCAGCAGTGCCAAAGGGCCCTGGTGACCGAAGCGTTACGAATCCGCGACGAGACTGTCATCAGCCGGAAATCCGCGGGAATCCGGTGGTCCTGGTGCGCCCGTGCGTGCGCGCCTGCTCGAATGAGCACGACACCGACGTCGGCCCGCGCGCTCGTCCGCCGACCGCGACAGCACCGCGCGTGCTACAGGAGGTCGTCGCGACCCGACTGCTTAATCGCGTCGACGACCGACTTGACGCGCTGAGCGTTCTCGCGCGTCGTCACGAGCAGGGCATCCGGAGTATCGACCACGACGATGTCCTGCACGCCGATGAGCGAGATGAGGCGGGAGGTGCGCGAGACGACGACGCCGCTCGAGGAGTCGGCCAGCACGCGCGCGCCCTCACCGAGAATCGCCAGGTCGCCCACCCGGCCGTTCGAGAGCAGCTTCGCGAGCGAGGAGAAATCGCCCACGTCGTCCCACGGGAAGGTGCCGCGCACGACCGCGAGACGGCCGCCCGCCGCCGCGGGCTCGGCCACCGAGTAGTCGATCGCGATCTTCGGCAGGCCCGGCCAGACTGCGTCGACCACCGCGGAGCGATCAGGGGTGTCCCACGCCTCGGCAATGCGCACGAGGCCCGCGTGCAGCTCGGGCTGCGACTGGGCGAGCTCCTCGAGCAGACGGTCGGCGCGCGCGATGAACATGCCGCCGTTCCACAGGTACTCGCCCGAGGCGACGTACTCGGTCGCCGTGGCGAGGTCGGGCTTCTCGACGAAGCGCGTCACGAGCTGCGCGTGCGGCGCCCCCTCGACGGCGAGCGCCTCGCCGCAGCAGATGTACCCGAAGCCGACGGAGGGCTCGGTGGGGGTCATCCCGATCGTCGTGATGTAGCCCTCCCGCGCGACGGCCACCGCCTCGGTCACCGCCTGGCGGAAGGCGCCGGCATCGCCGATCACGTGGTCGGCGGCGAAGGAGCCGATGACGACCTCGCTGTTGCGCCGCACGAGGATCGCCGCGGCGAGGCCGATCGCCGCCGAGGAGTCTTTCGGCTCGCTCTCGAGCACGATGTTGGCGTCCGTCAGCTCCGGCAGCTGCGCCTCCACGGCGGCACGGTGCGCGCGACCCGTGACGACCATGATGCCGTCGCTGCCGGTGAGCGGCAGTACCCGATTCCAGGTGTCGCGCAGCAGGGTGTGGCCGCTGCCCGTCAGGTCGTGCAGAAACTTGGGGGCCTCCGCACGGGAGAGCGGCCACAGGCGGGAGCCGACGCCGCCCGCCGGGATCACCGCGTGGAAGTCCGGCAGCGCAGTGGCAGTCGCTCGCATGCCCGTCACCCTATCGGCAACCGCCGTTCACGAAGGGGCCACCTGGCGCGCGGAGCATGGGCTCAGCGAAGGCCGGTGAAGGGATGCCCGACATGCGTGTAGCCGTGGTGAGTGAGAGCTTCCTGCCGACCGTGAACGGGGTCACGACCTCCGTCGCCCGCGTGCTCGAGCACCTACAGCGCCGCGGCCACGAGGCCCTCGTCATCGCCCCCGCCGCCGGTTCCCCGAGCGAGTACGCCGGCGCCGCCGTGCACGAAGTGCCCGCTGTGCTGTACCGCCGCTTCCCCGTCGGCATCCCCACCCCGCTCGTGCACCGCACGCTCGCCGACTTCGCCCCCGACGTCGTGCACGCCGCCTCACCATTCCTCCTCGGCGCGCACGCCATCGGCGAGGCCTCGCGCCTGGGCATCCCGAGCGTCGCCGTCTTCCAGACCGACGTCGCCGGCTACGCGCGCCGCAACCGGCTGAGCGCCGCCGAGGGCTTCGCCTGGCGCGTGGTGAACCTCGTGCACGACAAGGCCGACCTCACGCTCGCCCCCTCGAGCGCCGCCATGAGCGACCTCGCGGCAGCCGGCGTGCAGCGCCTCGCGCGGTGGGGCCGCGGCGTCGACCTCGACGGCTACCACCCGCGCACGCGGCTCGAGCCCGAGGTCGCGCAGCTGCGGCGCTCGTGGGCGCCGAATGACGAGCTCATCGTCGGCTACGTCGGGCGGCTCGCACCCGAGAAGCAGGTCGAAGCGTTCTCGGCGCTGCGCGGTGTGCCGGGCATCCGGATCGTCATCGTCGGCGGCGGCCCCTCCGAGTCGAGCGTGCGCCGCGCGCTCGCCGGCATGCCGGTCACCTTCACCGGGCCGCTGCACGGCCGCGAGCTCGCGCGCGCCTACGCCGCCTTCGACGTGTTCGCGCACACGGGCACCGAGGAGACGTTCGGTCAGACCATTCAAGAGGCGCAGGCGAGCGGCACACCCGTGATCGCACCTCGCTCCGGCGGGCCGATCGACCTCATCGAGCACGGCGTGAGCGGCCTGCTCACCGATCCCGACGACCCCCGATCCCTCGCCCGTGCGGTGACCGCCCTCACGGGCGACGCCGGCCGCCGCGCGCGTCTCGGCGAGGCGGGTCGCCGATCGGTGCTCGGGCGCACCTGGGAGTCGTTCGGTGACCAGCTGCTCTCGCACTACGAGAGCGTCGGCGCGCGCGGCCCCGTGCTGACGCGAGCACTCAGAAAAGTCGACGTAGACTGACCTCTATCGGCGGCCACCAGTCGAGAAAACGGAGTCCGAAGGACCCCGCGAGCACGTTCTGACGCGGAGCGCGCTCGTCGTCACCGTTCCCCAAGGAGGGTTTCTCGTGCCAGCGAAGGCAATGCCCGCAACAGAAGGGGCTGCCGCAGCGGACAGCTCTTCGGCGACCATGACCGTGCCAGCACCCCGACCGTCGGTGACCCCCGGCGGCACGCTGTACCGGGGCAATGAGGGCATGTGGTCGTGGGTCCTGCACCGCATCACCGGCGTGGCCATCTACTTCTTCCTGCTCGTGCACATTCTCGACACGGCACTCGTGCGGGTGAGCCCGGAGGCCTACAACGCGGTCATCGGCGCCTACAAGACGCCGCTCATGGGCATCGCCGAGCTCGGCCTCGTCGCGGCCGTCGTCTTCCACGCGTTCAACGGGCTGCGCATCATCCTCGTGGACTTCTGGGGCGTCGGCACTCGCCACCAGAAGGCGATGTTCTACATCGTCATCGCCCTGAGCGTCGTCGTGATGGCCGCCTTCACGCCGCGCCACCTCATCAGCGTGTTCGGAGGCTGACCATGACCACCACGGACGTTTCGCAGCTCGACGCTCCTCGCAGCCCCCACGCCCGCACCCGCCGAGGCATCAACCTCGAGAAGTGGGGATGGATCTACATGCGCGTCTCGGGAGTGATCCTGGTCGTGCTGATCTTCGGGCACCTCTTCGTGAACCTCGTGCTCGGTGACGGTGTCAGCCAGATCGATTTCGCCTTCGTCGCGGGCAAGCTCTCCGACCCGTTCTGGCAGTGGTACGACTTCTTCCTGCTGTGGTTCGCCCTCATCCACGGCTCGAACGGCATGCGGACCATCATCAACGACTACGTGTCCGCTCCGCGGGTGCGCACCATCCTCCTGGGGGCACTCGCCTCGTCCGCAGCAGTGCTGCTCATCCTCGGCACTCTGGTGATCTTCACCTTCGACCCCTGCCCAGCCGGCGCCGATCCCGCCCTCGTCGCATCCTTCTGTGGAGACCTTTCGTGAGCCCTGATTCCGCCAGCACCCTCGCCCCCGCACCCACGACGGTGCACCAGCACCAGTTCGACGTCGTCATCGTCGGCGCCGGTGGCGCGGGCATGCGCGCCGCCATCGAGGCCGGGCCCAACGCGAAGACCGCCGTCATCTCGAAGCTGTACCCCACGCGCTCGCACACGGGTGCCGCGCAGGGCGGCATGGCCGCCGCCCTCGCGAACGTCGAGGAGGACAGCTGGGAGTGGCACACCTTCGACACGGTCAAGGGCGGCGACTATCTCGTCGACCAGGACGCGGCGGAGATCCTCGCGAAGGAGGCCATCGACGCGATCATCGACCTCGAGAACATGGGACTGCCGTTCAACCGCACCCCCGAGGGCAAGATCGACCAGCGCCGCTTCGGCGGGCACACGCGCGACCACGGCAAGGCGCCCGTCCGCCGCGCCTGCTACGCCGCCGACCGCACGGGTCACATGATCCTGCAGACGCTGTTCCAGAACTGCGTCAAGCTCGGCATCGAGTTCTACAACGAGTTCTACGTGCTCGACCTCGTCATGAGCGAGGGTCGTGCCGCGGGAGTCGTCGCCTACGAGCTCGCGACCGGCGATCTGCACGTCTTCCACGCCAAGAGCATTGTCTTCGCCACCGGCGGCTTCGGCAAGATCTACAAGACCACCTCGAACGCCCACACGCTCACGGGCGACGGCGTTGGCATCATCTGGCGCAAGGGCATCCCGCTCGAGGACATGGAGTTCTTCCAGTTCCACCCGACCGGGCTCGCGGGACTCGGCATCCTCCTCACCGAGGGTGCGCGCGGCGAGGGCGCGATCCTGCGCAACGCGAGCGGCGAGCGCTTCATGGAGCGCTACGCCCCCACCATCAAGGACCTCGCGCCGCGCGACATCATCTCGCGCTGCATGGTGCAGGAGGTCGCGGAGGGTCGAGGAGCAGGGCCCGAGAAGGACTACGTGCTGCTCGACTGCACGCACCTCGGCGCCGAAGTGCTCGAGACCAAGCTGCCCGACATCACGGAATTCGCCCGCACCTACCTCGGCGTCGACCCCGTGCACGAGCCCGTGCCGGTCATGCCGACGGCGCACTACGCGATGGGTGGCATTCCGACCAACATCAAGGCGGAGGTGCTCGCCGACAACAACACCGTCATCCCCGGCCTCTACGCGGCCGGCGAGTGCGCGTGCGTGTCGGTGCACGGCTCCAACCGTCTCGGCACGAACTCTCTGCTCGACATCAACGTGTTCGGCAAGCGCGCCGGCACGTACGCGGTCGAGTACGCGAACCAGGCCGAGTTCGCTCCCCTGCCCGACGACCCCGCCAAGGAGGTGCGCGAGCTCGTGGAGCGCATCCGCACCGCCGACGGCTCGGAGCGCATCGCCGCGCTGCGTCGGGAGCTTCAGGAGGAGATGGACCGCAACGCTCAGGTGTTCCGCACCGACGAATCGCTCGGCGAGGTGACCCAGACGATCGCGAAGCTGCGCGACAAGTACCAGAACATCGGCATCCAGGACCGCGGCAAGCGCTTCAACACCGACCTGCTCGAGGCGATCGAGCTGGGATTCCTGCTCGACATCGCCGAGGTCGTCGTCTACTCGGCGCGCAACCGCAAGGAGAGTCGCGGCGGCCACATGCGCGACGACTTCCCCGACCGGAACGACGCCGACTACATGCAGCACACGATGGCCTACCTCACGGGCGACCCGCGCTCGGGCGTCGCCGAGGACCACATTCGACTGGACTGGAAGCCGGTCACGATCACGCACTACCAGCCCATGGAGAGGAAGTACTGATGGCGACCGCCGCCCCCGAAGCTCCCGCAGCGGACTCCGCTGCCGTGCAGGCCTTCACCGTCACCCTCATCGTGCGCCGCTTCAACCCGGAGCAGGACACCGAGCCGTACTGGGAGGACTTCGACGTCGAGATGTACTCGACCGATCGAGTTCTCGACGCCCTCCACAAGATCAAGTGGGATCAGGATGGCACGCTCGCCTTCCGGCGATCGTGCGCCCACGGCATCTGCGGCTCCGACGCCATGCGCATCAACGGGCGCAACCGGCTCGCGTGCAAGACCCTCATCAAGGATCTCGACATCACGAAGCCGATCTACGTCGAGGCGATCAAGGGCCTTCCGCTCGAGAAGGACCTCATCGTCGACATGGAGCCGTTCTTCGAGTCGTACCGCCAGGTGCAGCCATTCCTCATGGCGAACTCGAAGCCCGACAAGGAGCGCATCCAGTCGATCGAGGAGCGCGCCCGCTTCGACGACACGACCAAGTGCATCCTGTGCGCCGCGTGCACCTCGTCGTGCCCCGTGTTCTGGACCGACGGGCAGTACTTCGGCCCCGCCGCGATCGTCAACGCCCACCGCTTCATCTTCGACAGCCGCGACGACAACGCGCAGGTGCGCCTCGACATCCTCAACGATAAGGAGGGCGTCTGGCGCTGCCGCACGACCTTCAACTGCACCGAGGCCTGCCCGCGCGGCATCGAGGTCACCAAGGCGATCGCCGAGGTCAAGCAAGCGATCCTGAAGGGTGCCCCTTAGGATCGCCTGCGCGGCGCCGCAGAAGCGGCGGCGACGCCACAAGCACAGCGGCGATCCTCAAGGGTGCCCCGTAGGCTTCTCCCATGCCTCGCACGTCCGCCTCCCGCGCCCCGCTGGAGCCTGATAAGGAGGAGTCGCCGTCGTTCAAGGACCGCGCGATGGGGCTCCTGACGACCGTCCTGCAGTCCCGACCGGTGCGCGTCGTGCAGCACTACACGGCGAAGCGCGGGCCCATCCTGGCGTCGGGCTTGGCGTTCCAGGCGATCTTCGCCGTCTTCGCGGCCCTGTGGATCGGCTTCGCGATCGCCGGTGTCGTGATCGCGACGAACCTCGGGCTGCGCGACTCGCTCATCGACGTGCTCGCTCAGACGGTGCCGGGTCTCATCACGACGGACAGCCAGGAGGGCATCGTCGACCCGGAGGTTCTGCTCGCGGCGAGCGTGGACGCCTTCAGCTGGCAGGGCGCGATCGCGGCCGTGGTGCTGCTGCTCGCCGCGCTCAACTGGCTGGCCTCGGCGCGCGAGGCGGTGCGCTCGATCTTCGATCTGCCGCTCCTGGACCAGAATGTCGCCCTGCTGAAGCTCAAGGACCTCGGTCTCGCGGTCGGCTTCGGCGCCCTGCTGGTGCTCTCCGCAGTGCTCTCGGTCGTGAGCACGCTAGCGTTGGACACCGTGCTCGAATGGGTGGGCATCCGCGATTCGACGACGAGCACCGTCGTCGGCCGCATCATCACCCTGGGCGTCATGTTCCTGCTCGACGCGGTCGTGCTCGCCGCACTGTACCGGGTGCTCGCGGGCGTGCGCATCCCGCTGCGCCGGCTGCGGCAGGGCGCCCTCATCGGCGCGGTCGCCCTGGGCGGCCTCAAGGTGCTCGGTAACAGCCTGCTGGGTGGCGCGAGCAACAACCCGCTCATCGCGAGCTTCGCCGTCTTCATCGGTCTGCTCATCTGGTTCAACCTGGTGTGCCAGGTCGTGCTCGCGGCAGCCGCGTGGGTCGCCGTCGGCATCAAGGACGACCGCATCGTGCTCGACGAGGACTACCTCGCGACGCGGCTGAAGCAGGCCCGCGAGCTGCTCGACTACTACGACCCTGAGCCGGAGGACCCGCCAGGCTTCTGGCAGCGCCTGAAAGGCCGCTTCTCGCGCTCGTGAGCGCCGGGCGGCCGGTCTCGCACGTCGGGCGTGCTTCGTAGACTGGAGGCATGACTTCACCGGTGCGCATCGCGAGTGTCAACGTCAACGGAGTGCGCGCCGCGTACCGTAAGGGCATGGGCGACTGGCTGGATGCCCGGGGCGTCGACATCCTCGCCCTCCAAGAGGTGCGTGCCTCGACCGACGACGTGACCGGCCTCCTGGGCGACGACTGGTTCGTGCTGCACGATGCCGCCACGGCGAAGGGCCGCGCGGGCGTCGCGCTCGCCGCCCGCCGCGAGTTCAGCGCTCACCGCGTCGCGCTCGGCGACGACGACTTCGACAGCGCCGGGCGCTGGCTCGAGGCCGACCTCGACCTCGGCGGCACGACCCTCACGGTGGTGTCGACCTACGTGCACTCGGGCGAGGTCGACACCCCGAAGCAGGTCGAGAAGTACCGCTTCCTCGACGCCATGGAGCGACGGCTACCCGAGCTCGCCGCACACAGCAGGTACGCGCTCGTCGTCGGCGACCTCAACGTCGGCCATCGCGAGCTCGACATCAAGAACTGGCGCGGCAACCGCAAGAACGCGGGCTTCCTGCCGCGCGAGCGGGCCTACTTCGACCGGTTCTTCGGGGCACTCGATGAGCCCATCGAGGGCGTTGATGGCTCTACGGGACCGGGGCTCGGCTGGGTCGACGTCGGCCGCCGCTGGGCCGGTGAGGTCGACGGGCCGTACACCTGGTGGTCGCAGCGCGGCCAGGCCTTCGACAACGACACCGGGTGGCGCATCGACTACCACGTCGCCACGCCCGCACTCGCCGAGACCGTGCAGTCGTACGCCGTCGACCGCGCCGCCTCGTGGGACACGCGGTGGAGCGACCACGCGCCCGTGGTGGTCGACTACAGGCTCTGACGCCCCCTCCCCTTTTCTTGCGCGTTCGTGGATCAGGAAAACTCGGCTCGGGCATCCCGATTCGCCGCGGACATGCCGCTCAGCGACCGCGGCAAGGGCCTCTTTCCTGAACCAGGAACGCGACCCACGGTGACTGACGGTGAATCTCGTCTCGCTCATCCTGAGAGAATCGAGCTATGAGCCTCCCCCGCCTGTTCTCGGGCATGCAGCCCTCCGCCGCCAGCCTGCACCTCGGCAACTACGCCGGTGCCCTGCTGCAGTGGCGCGACATGCAGGCCACCCACGACGCGATCTTCTGCGTCGTCGACCTGCACGCCATCACCGTGCCGCAGGAGCCGGCCGAGCTGCGCGAGCGCACCCGCCGCACGGCCGCGCAGTACATCGCCGCGGGCATCGACCCCGAGCACTCGACGCTCTTCGTGCAGTCGCACGTGCGGGCGCACGCCGAACTGGCGTGGGTGCTCAACACGATCACGGGCTTCGGCGAGGCCTCGCGCATGACCCAGTTCAAAGACAAGGCGGCGCGGGGCGGTCTCGACTCTGCCTCCGTCGGGCTCTTCACCTACCCGATTCTGCAGGCCGCCGACGTGCTGCTCTACGACGCGGCCGTGGTGCCCGTCGGGGAGGACCAGCGTCAGCACGTCGAGCTCATGCGCGACCTCGCGGGGCGCTTCAACTCGCGATTCGGTGAGACCCTCGTGGCACCCGAGGTGCGCATCCTCAAGGAGACCGCGAAGATCTACGACCTGCAGAATCCCGGCGCGAAGATGTCGAAGTCGGGCGAGAGCCCCGCGGGCATTCTGTGGCTGCTCGACGACGACAAGGTGCTGACGAAGAAGATCAAGTCGGCCGTCACCGACTCGGAGGGCGTCGTGCGGTACGACCCGGCCGAGAAGCCGGGGGTGTCGAACCTGCTGTCGATCCTCGCGATCGTGACCGAGCGCACGGTGGCCGACGTCGAGGCCGACTTCGACGGGCTGCAGTACGGCGCCCTCAAGGGCGCGGTCGCCGAGGCCGTGGTCGAGGCGTTCAGGCCGATCCGGGAGCGCACCCTCGAACTGCTCGACGACCCCGCCGAGCTCGACCGGCTGCTGGCCGTCAACGCCGGCCGCGCCGAGACCATCGCCGACGCGACCCTGCGCCGCGTGTACGACGCGGTCGGCTTCCTGCCCCGCGCGTGATCGTTCCGACCGCGCTCACTCTGCGGACCCCGCGGTTCGTGCTGAGCGCCCTGCGCGCCTCCGATATCGATGCCATCCACGCTGCGTGTCAAGATGCCAAGCTGCAGCAGTACACGACAGTGCCGCTGCCCTACACGGTCGACGAGGCGCGCGTCTTCGCGACCGAGTACGCCCCCCAGGCGTGGCGGGACGGCACCGAGTACGTGTTCGGCATCCGACCGGATGACACGAGCCCTCTCGTCGGGGTCATCTCGTGGCAGCGCGAAGGGGGCTTCGTCGGCTACTGGCTCGACTCTCGCCACCGAGGCGCCGGGGTCGTGACCGAGGCGCTGAGTGCACTCGTGCAGTGGATCCTGAGTCAGGACGAGGTCGATGTCGTGCGATGGGAGGCCCACGCTGGCAACGTGGGGTCAGCCATGGTGGCGCAGCGAGCCGGGTTCCGCTGGAGCGGCGAGGGGCCATGCGTGGTTGCTGATCGCGCCGGGCAGCACCCGTGGGGATGGCACGCGACCCTGCGGCGCGACGACCTCGAAACCCGTCAGCCGGCATCAGACTGGCCTGTGGTCGCGTGAGCGCGAAGACGGCAATTCAGGTCGTCCTGTTCGACCTGGACGACACGCTCATGGCGCACACGCGCGCGGTCGACCTCGCGATCGCACTCACCCAGCGGGCCGCGGGCGGCGACTTCGCCGCCGACGAGAAGGCCGCCGTGCAGGCCCGCTGGCGCGAGCTCGAAGAGCTGCACTACGCGCGCTACCTCAGGGGCGAGCTCGACTACGAGGGGCAGCGCATCCACCGTGCCCGCGACCTGCATGCCCCCTACGGCATCCACCTCGACGATGAGGCGGCCCTCTCCTGGTTCGCCGAGTACCTGCACGGGTACCGCGACAGCTGGACCCTCTTCGACGACGTGCTGCCCGCACTCGACGCCCTCGAGTCGGCGGTGCCGAGCATCCGGTTCGGCATCATCACGAACGGCGATCTCGCCTTCCAGACCGACAAGCTGCACCGCATCGACCTCTGGAACCGCCTCGACCTGACCCCCGTGCGACGCGACGGGTCCGTCGACGACTCGGGCCAACGCGGCCGCGTCATCGCCTCCGGCGAGCTGGGCACGACCAAGCCTGACCCCGCGATCTTCGCGGCCGCGGCCGCCGCCTTCGATGTGCCGGCTGCGGCGTGCGCCTACCTGGGCGATCGGGTGCGCACCGACGCGATCGGCGCGCACGACGCGGGGATGCTCGGCATCTGGCTCGACCGCGGTGCGCACCGCAACGACACCACGTCGGAGTCGCACGTCGACCTGCCGGCGGGCGTGCCGAGCATCCGCAGCCTGCGCGACCTGCCCGCCCTGCTCGCCCCCTGAATCCACCACCCTGTTCGCAACTCAGGCAAAATCGACATGAGTGACAGTTCCACCGTGCACATGAGTCAGCTCTGCCGGAGTTGCGAGCGGCGGTGGCGCAGCGATTGACTCGCCGTGCCCGTCGAGCGAACTGCCGAAAGTACCGCCAATACCACCTGGTCGCGGCTTTTCATGGCCTGGTCGTAGCTCACTCGAATGACGGTGTAGCCGAGACGGGCGAGCGCCAGATCGCGTCGATAGTCCTCGGCGCGCTGCACCGCAGTCGAATGCCACAACTCGCTGTTGAGCTCGACGACTACCTTCGTGCCGACGAGCAGGTCGACGCGACCCACGCCCGGAATCCTGACTTGAGGGGTGACTCGAAGACCTGCGTCGCGCAGGGCCAGCCGCACGAGTGTCTCTGTACCTGAGCCGGCTCGTCCATCGGCGAGCGCCAGCCACGGTCGCCGACGAGCTGACAGGCGTCCCGCGACAGCGTCCAACTCGAACCCGCCCACGGCGCCCGCCGCGAGAGCGCTGTCGAGCACGGCGATGGCGAGCTCGCGCGGCAGGCAGCCCAGCACCTGGAGGATCGCATCCTGTGCCCCCACGCGCCACGAAGATGCTGCAGCCGGATGCATCAGAGGTTTCCAGTGGGTGCTGAGTCGAGCCCGGTCGGCGTGCGCGAGTGGTACGCGCCGACTATCCGGGCTGCGCAGCCGAGACGCCTGATGAGGCAGCCAGACCTCCGTGATTCGATTCTCGGGTACCCAGAAGCCAAAGGTCTCGGCCGCCGTCGTGCAGGCCGCAAGGCCGCCTACACGAAGGGCTCGAATGACGTGCCTCGGGGCGGAGGCTGGACAGTAGACGCCTCGGCGAGCGCGAACAACCACCCCAGCGTGTACTGACGAGGCGATAGCGCGGGGGCTGACCCCAGTGACGAGGAGGTCTCGAGGAGTGAGGCACAGAGTGTCGCGGGCGCTGAAGGCGGAGAGAGCATCCATCACACCACTGTGATGGCACCTGCGCCTCCCTTCGTGGCTCACTAGCGATCTGGGTCGAGGTGACCGCTCGCACCGCCTGTGCAGGGACGGCCGTTCGCAACTCAGGCAGCATCGACCTGGGTCACAGGTCAACCGCTCACTTCTGTCACCTCAGCCTGAGTTGCGAACATGCGCGAGCTCTCGAGCACCGCTCGGCCGGCTCGCCGTCGTACCGTGCGCATTGCCGCGACATGCCGCGCCGCGGGCTACGCCTCGCTGTCGTCGTCGACCCAGTCGAAGGTGCGGGTGACCGCCTTCTTCCACAGGCGCAGGCGACGCTCGCGCTCTTCCTCGCTCATGCGCGGCTCCCAGCGCTTGTCCTCACGCCACAGCTCCCGCAGCTCGTCGCGAGACTCCCAGAAGCCCACGGCGAGCCCAGCCGCATAGGCGGCGCCGAGCGCAGTGGTCTCGGCGACGGCAGGTCGCACGACGGGGATGCCGAGGATGTCGGCCTGGAACTGCATGAGCAACTCGTTGGCGGTCATCCCGCCATCCACCTTGAGCTCGGCGATCGGCACATCCGTGCCGGCGTCGGCGGCGTCGAGCACCTCGCGCGACTGGAACGCCGTCGACTCGAGCGCCGCGCGCGCGAGGTGCGCCTTCGTGACGTAGCGGGTGAGGCCCACGATCGCGCCGCGGGCATCGGGCCGCCAGTACGGGGCGAAGAGCCCCGAGAACGCGGGCACGATGTACGCGCCGCCGTTGTCCTCGACCGAGAGCGCGAGCTTCTCCACCTCGGGCGCCGAGGAGATGAGGCCGAGGTTGTCGCGCAGCCATTGCACGAGCGAGCCCGTCACGGCGATCGAGCCTTCGAGCGCGTATCGGGGTGCTTCGTCGCCGAGCCGGTAGGCGACGGTCGTGATGAGGCCGTGCTCGCTGCGCACGATCTCCTCCCCCGTGTTCACGATGAGGAAGTTGCCGGTGCCGTAGGTGTTCTTCGACTCGCCGGCGTCGAAGGCCGCCTGACCGAAGGTGGCCGCCTGCTGATCGCCGAGGATGCCCGCCACGGGCACCTCACGCAGCAGCGAGTGCGTCGACGCGTGGCCGTAGACCTCGGCCGAGGAGCGGATCTCGGGCAGCATCGAGCGAGGCACTCCGAACGCCTCGAGCAACGCGTCGTCCCAGTCGAGCGTGCGCAGGTCCATGAGCAGCGTGCGGCTCGCGTTGGTGACGTCGGTCGCGTGCACGCCGCCCTCGGTGCCGCCCGTGAGGTTCCAGAGCACCCACGTGTCGGTCGTGCCGAACAGCAGGTCGCCGGCCTCGGCGCGCTCGCGCGCGCCCTCGACGTTGTCGAGGATCCACGCGATCTTGCTCGCGCTGAAGTAGGTGGCGAGCGGCAGGCCCGTCGTCTCGGCGAAGCGCCGCACATCACCGTCGGCGATGCGATCAACGACCTGCTGCGTGCGCGTGTCCTGCCACACGATGGCGTTGTAGACGGGCTTGCCCGTCGCGCGATCCCACACGACTGCGGTCTCGCGCTGGTTGGTGATGCCGATCGCGGCGACGTCGTGGCGCGTGAGGTTGGCCTTGGAGAGGGCCTGGCCGATCGCCTCGCGCGTGTTGTTCCAGATCTCGCTCGCGTCGTGCTCGACCCAGCCCGCGTGCGGGAAGATCTGCTCGTGCTCGAGCTGCCCGACGGAGACGATCGCTCCACCGTGGTCGATGATGATCGCGCGGGTGCTCGTGGTGCCCTGGTCGATGGCGACGATGTGCTGGCTCACGTTCGGTTCCTTCCTGGGGCGGGCGACGGTGCCTCGATCCCGGTGACGCCGTGCTTCTCACGCAGCAGTTCTGCTGTCTCGGCGATCTCCTCCGCGATGCGTCCAGCATCCCATCCGAGCGGCACGGCGGCGAGTTCGGCGAGCTCGGCGAGCAGGGGGTACCCGACTTCTCCGATGAACGCCATCGAGGTGCGCCGCATCACGATGTCGCTCAGCCGCACGACCCGCTCCGCCTCGATGAGGTGGAGCATCTCGGTGCGGGAGTAGCCGGGAGCGCTGGCGAGGGGGGCATCACCCTCTGTCTCGATGCGCCGAAGAATCTGCTCAGCGCTCGTGCCGTAGCGGTCCAGGAGGGTCTCGACGCGGTCGCGCGGGATGCCCGGCGCGACGCGCTCGCTCCACGCGAGCCGAGCATCCGCCGTCGTGGGGTAGCCGACGGCCCCACCGATGAGGCGGCCGTCCGTGCTCACGCCGCGATCGCGGCCGAGCAGCGCGAGCACGCGGTCGCTCAGCTGCTCGCCGAGCGCGCGGAAGGTCGTCCACTTGCCGCCGATGAGGCTCAGCACGGTGGTCGTGGCAACCCGGCGCGATTCGACGCGGTAGTCGCGCGAGATCTGCCCGGTCGAGTCGGCGTCCTGCCGGGGCAGGGGGCGCACGCCGGAGAAGCGGAAGACGATCTGGTCGCGATCGACCTGGATCGCGGGGAAGACGTGACGGATGAGCCCGAAGAAGTAGTCGACCTCGTCCTCGGTGCAGACGATGGGGTCGCCCATGTCGTGCGGCAGGTCGGTCGTGCCGACGAGAACGCGCCCCTTGAGGGGGTAGATGAGCACGATGCGGCCGTCAGTGAACTCGAAAAAGATCTCCCGCCCCGCGCACGCGGCGAGCAGCTCCGGGTGGTCGAGCACGATGTGCGAGCCCTTCGTACCGCCCATGTAGTGGGAGGCGTCGCCGAGGGCGGCGTTGGTGAGATCCGTCCACGGCCCCGAGGCGTTGACGACGACCGAGGGATGCACCTCCCACGTCTCGCCGCCGATGACGTCGCGCAGGCTCACGACGCCGTCGACGTCCATGCCGATGGCCTCCACGTAGTTGAGGGCCTGCGCGTGGTCACCGGCGTCGAGACCGTCGGTGAGCACGTCGAGGGCGAGGCGCTCGGGATCGTGCATCGAGGCGTCGTAGTAGGTGGCCGTCCACCGCACATCGTCGCGCAGCTCGGGCAGGAGCTGCTTCGAGGCCGTCGCACCGCGGAACTGGTGGCGGGGCACCCTGCCGCCGTCGCGCGAGAACAGGTCGTAGATCGTGAGCCCGGCCTTGATGATGAGCGCCCCGCGCTCTCGGCGCTTCCTCGGGCGCAGGCCGAGGAACTTGAGGGGCGCCTGGATGATCGACGAGAACGTCGAGAAGATCGGGATGGTCGTGGCCAGCGGGCGCACGTAGTGCGGGGCGAGACGCAGCAGGGCGTTGCGCTCGTGCACGGACTCCTGGACGAGGCGGAACTCGCCGTTCTCGAGGTACCGGATGCCGCCGTGGATCATGTGGGACGAGGCAGCGGATGCTCCCGAGCAGAAGTCGCCGCGGTCGACCAGCAGCACGCTCACGCCGTTGAGGGCGAGATCGCGGAAGGTCGCGATGCCGTTGATGCCGGCGCCGATCACGAGGACGTCGACCGCCGAGGCCTTCTCGCGGATGTCGGCGAGCAGTTCTGAACGCGCGGGTGTCGCGGCTGATGCGGTCATCGGATCGGAGGGCCCATCGGTCGGGGAGGTCGGGGGTCGCACCCATCTTGGTCAGATCGACACATCTACCCAAAGCGTATGCACAAACGTGCACGCAATCAGGCGACAGTGCGATCGCTCTGCGCCGACTCCGATACGCGACCGTCCGGCTCCACCACGCGACTCGCCAGACTCTCGTCGAGCACGAGATCGGTGATGAGCCCTGCCGCGAGCGCACCGCGCAGGCTCGCGAGCTTCTGCACGCCGGAGACGACGCACACCCGTCGTGCCACCTTGCGCAACCGGTCGAGACTGGGGCCCGATGCACGACTGTTCAAGGCGATGTCGCTCGACGTGCCGTCGGGCCGATAGAACACCGTGGCCACGTCCCCGACCGCGCCGTCCTCGCTGAGACTGCGGTAGTCCTCGGCGTCGAGGTAGCCGCCGATGTAGACCTGGCTCGGAATCTCGGCGAACGGCGAGCCGAGCCCGAAGAGGGCGAGATCGAGTCGAGCCTGGATGTCGAGCAGTCGCTTGGTGCTGCGCTCTCGCCACAGTCCCTCCTTCGTGCGCGGGTCGTCGAAGAACGCAGGGACGGGGAACTGCTGGATCTGAGCCGAGTACGCGGCGCTGAAGCGCTGCAGGATCTCGCTCGCGTAGTCGATGCCGGTCGTCTGGGTGTTGCCCGCACCGTTGAGCTGAACCACGACGGTGTTGTGCACCGGCTTGGCGACGAGGTGCCGGCTGATCGCGCCGACCGTCGAGCCCCACGCGACGCCCACGACCATGTTCGAGTCGACGAAGCCCCCGAGAATCCTCCCGGCCGTCATCGCGACGCGCTCGAGACGATCGACGTCGCTGATCGACTCGGGCATCGGTACGACGTGCGCCGTCACGCCGAACCGCTCGTGAATCGCTTGCTCGAGGGCGGAGCCGCGGTCGAACGGCGACGTGATCCGAATGTCGACGAGTCCGCTCTCCCGCGCGTAGCTCAGCAGGCGGGAGACCGAGGATCGTGAGGTGCGCAATTCGGAGGCGATCGCTCCCATGGTGAGGTCTTGCAGGTAGTACATCTTCGCGGCCTTGAGCGCGGTGGCCGCCTTGAGCGCCTCCGGACTGGTGTGGGGCATCGCGGCAGAACCTCCTGAACGAATGTGCACATGCACTGGTCGTACATGCAGAGGGTCACTCTATGTCAGGGACTACAGCCCGTCCCAGGGCGTCGCACGTTTGTGCAGATTCGTTCCACAGTGCGTTTCACGCCGTGAGCGCGACTTAGTGTTCCTGTGCAGACGTGCTTCTCCAGCGTCTGCCCACCCCGGTCACGGCGCTCCCCAGCGCGTCGCCCCCGCAGGGCACGTGACAGTTCACAACAAAGGAGTTTGAACTCGACATGAGACAAGCACTCTTCAAGCGCAACGGCTTCTGGCTCGTTATCGCGCTCATCTTCGCCCTGATCTCCGGCATCGGCGCCTCTCTCGTCCAGACCTCCGGCGGCAGCGTCAAGGTCGACGACCTGAAGTGGGAGACCGCCTCCGGCCGCACCCTCAATGCCCTGCTGTTCACTCCGGCGAACGCCACCGCTGAGAACCCGGCGCCCGGCATCGTCGTGAGCCACGGGTGGTGGAACAACCGCGAGATGCAGACGCCGAACTACGTCGAGCTCGCGCGCCGCGGGTACGTCGTCATGTCCATCGACATGTACGGGCACGGCAACTCCGACCCGCTCCCCGTGGACGAGATCGCCGTCGGCGGCACCGGCATGTACGACGCCGTGCTGCTTCTGGCCGACCTGCCCTACGTCGATCGCGACGCCATCGGCGTCACCGGGCACTCCAACGGCGCCCGTGCCGCGAACTTCTCGGTACCGCTCGATGACGCCTCGGGCGACCCGCTCATCTCCTCGATTCTGCTGGTCGACAACGACCCGCTCTACGTCGACGGCGATGGCATCTACACGAACGTGTACGGCTCGCGCGACGTCGGCCTCATCCAGGCGCAGTACGACGAGTTCTTCTTCCGCAGCTACGACGAGAACGGTGTTCAGCTGACCGCACCGCGCGACTACCTCAGCACGCCCAACGCGCAGTCGTTCCTCAACTTCGGAGCGGACCCCGCTGACCTCACCGAGGAGCGCGAGGGCAGCACGATCTACACGGAGAACATCGACGGCTCCGAGGTGGTGCGCGTCATCTACTCGCTGGCGCAGACCCACCCGTGGAGCACCACGTCGAGCACCGCGGTCGGGCACCTCGTCGACTACTTCGAGGAGACCCTCCCGGCGCCCAGCCCGCTCGACGCCGGCAACCAGCTCTGGCAGCTCAAGGAATTCTTCACCGCCCTCGGCCTCGTCGGCTTCGGCATCATGCTGGTCGCGATCCCGCGAGCGCTCCTGACGACGTCGGCCTTCCGCCGACTCGCTGTCGCGCCTGCGGAGATCGCACCGCTGGCAGGGCGCATCCCGAAGATCTGGTTCTGGGCAGGACTCGCGGTCTCGGTCGTGATCTCCGCGTGGAGCTACGTGCTCGTCAGCCAAACGCCCGAGGTGCTCGGCATCACCTTCAACGCCGTGCCGTCGTTCATCCCCACGGGCTCCGTGTTCTTCATCGGAGTGTGGGCGGCGATCAACGGGCTCGCGGCCGCGATCATCATGATCGGCGCCTACTTCGCCTTCGGGCGGAAGTCGGGCATGAGCCTGCGCGCGTCAGGAGTGCTGCCCGGGTGGAAGAACTTCTTCCACGGCATCGGCCTCGCGCTCACCACCGTGTTCCTCATGTACGCGGTCGTGTTCCTGGTCGACTACCTCTTCAAGACCGACTTCCGACTCTGGGTGATCGGCGTGAAGTGGTTCACCCCAGACAAGTTCGGCTACGCCCTCGTGGTCCTCCCGCTGTTCCTGATCTACTTCGTGGCGAACTCGATCGCGATCAACGCGTTCAACCGCGTCACGATCGCGGGACGCGAGTGGGTCAACACGGCGATCCTCGCCCTGGCGAACTCGCTCGGCCCGATCATCCTGGTGGTCGCGCAGTACACGACGTTCGCGATCACGGGCAACCTGATCCCGGGCTTCGGGGGCATCTTCAGCATCTGGCTGTTCCCGGTGATCCTGATCCTCGCGGTGACGGCGATCGTGTCGCGCAAGCTGTACCGCGCGACCGGCAACCCGTACATCGCCGGGTTCCTGAACGCCACGGTCGTGGTGCTCATCTCGGTGTCGAACTCGCTGGTCATCACGTACTAGCGGCAGCACCCTCGATGGCCCCCGCGCAGCTCTGCGCGGGGGCCATCGTCGTACCGGCAGTTCCCAGCGCATGCGCGGGAATACTCCAGGGCGAGGGATGTTGACTACCCTGAAGACAAGAACGTGTTCCGGGGTCGGTGAAAGTCCGAGCCGGCGGTGAGAGTCCGCGACCCGCGAGCGACGAGCAGTCGCGAACGGTTGAACCGGTGAAACTCCGGTACCGACGGTGAGAGTCCGGATGGGAGGAGCACGCGAGCGGCAGCCTGCCGACGCGACCCCGGAAACCCCTGAACGCGGAAACTCCGCAGACACAGAGGACCCGGGAAGACGAGCGCATGACCAGCACGGACGCACCGCGCGACGAGATGGAGCCCTTGGAGGCCGCCATGCGTCGTGCGCTGAGCCTGGCCCAGCATGGCCCCGTCACGGGCGGCAACCCTCAGGTCGGCTGCGTGCTGCTGGATGCGCACGGCGAGATCGTCGCGGAGGGCTGGCACCGCGGCGCCGGTACCGCCCACGCCGAAGTGGATGCTCTCGCCCAGCTCGACGACGCTCGCGGTCTCACCGCCCAAGGGCTGGCCTCGACCGACCCTCCCGCCGCGGGCCTCACCGCCGTCGTGACGCTCGAGCCCTGCAACCACACCGGCCGCACGGGCCCGTGCGCCCAGGCACTCATCGACGCGGGGGTCGCGAAGGTCGTGTACGCGGTCGACGACCCCGACCCGCGAGCGGGGGGCGGTGCCGAGCGCCTGCGCGCGGCGGGCATCCCCGTCACCGGCGGCGTGCTCGCACACGAGGCGAACGACCTGCTCACCCCGTGGCTCACGAGTGTGCGGATGGGTCGGCCGTGGGTGACCGTCAAGTGGGCGTCCACGCTCGACGGGCGCGCCGCCGCCGCCGACGGCACGAGCCAGTGGATCACCGGCACCGCTTCGCGCCAGCGCGTGCACGAGCAGCGGTCCGCCCACGACGCGATCGCCGTCGGCACCGGGACGGTGCTCGCCGACGACCCCTCGCTCACGGCGCGCGGCGACGGCGGCGAGCTGCTGCCGCACCAGCCTCTCCCCGTCGTGATCGGCGAGACGCCCGTTCCCGCCACCGCGCGGCTGCGCGACCACCCCGCGGGCCTCGTCGAGGTGGGCCATCGCGACCTGGAGTCTGCGCTGAGCGCTCTCAGCGAGCGCGGCGTGCGCCGGCTCTACGTCGAAGGCGGGCCGACCCTCGCGAGCGCGTTCCTGCGCGCCGGGCTCGTCGACGAGGTGCTCGTGTACCTGGCGCCCCTGCTGCTCGGCGGGCCGCGGCTCGCCCTCGACGACCTGGGCATCGGCACCATCGCGGAGGGACTGCGGCTGAGCATCCGCTCCGTCGAGTCCCTGGGCACCGACCTGCTCGTGACCGCCCGCCCCCAGTCTGCGCCCGGCTCTCACGCCGCCGACCGCTCGACCCTCGAGGAGAGGTAGCACCATGTTCACCGGACTGATCGAAGAACTCGGCGAGATCGTCGCCCTCGCCCCCCACGGCGACGCCGCACGGCTGACCGTGCGCGGACCCCTCGCGACGAGCGATGCGACCCACGGCGACTCCATCAGCGTGATGGGGGTGTGCCTGACCGTGGTCGAGCAGGGCGCCGACTGGTTCACCGCCGACGTCATGGGCCAGACCCTCGCGATGTCGACGATCGGAGGCTGGACTGCGGGGTCGAAGGTCAACCTCGAGCGCGCCGCCGCCGTCGGCGACCGACTCGGTGGTCACATCGTGCAGGGTCACATCGACGGCACGACGACCGTGCTCGAGGTGCGCGAGGCGGGGCAGTGGCGCGTCCTGCGCTTCTTTCTCGACGCCGCGCACGCGCCGCTCGTCGTCGACAAGGGCTCGATCGCCCTCGACGGCGTCAGTCTCACGGTCAGCGCGGTCGGCGACGACTGGTTCGAGGTGTCGCTCATCCCGGAGACGCTGAGCGCGACGACCCTCGGCAGCCTCGAGGTCGACGACGCGGCGAACCTCGAGACGGACATCCTCGCCCGGCACATCGCACGCCTCGCCCAGTTCGGGGCCGGCGCGCACGACAGAGAGGACCTCTCATGAGCATCGGCACGATTCCTGAGGCGCTGGACGCGCTGCGGCAGGGCCGGCCCGTGCTCGTGGCCGATGACGAGAACCGCGAGAACGAGGG
>Ga0316202_10000779_pt1 | contig 30195 bp, 24 predicted proteins | sample 3monrhotite_MG_FD_204934 | JGI IMG/M metagenome (GOLD analysis project Ga0316202, IMG submission 204934) | Microbial mat bacterial communities from mineral coupon in-situ incubated in ocean water Damariscotta River, Maine, United States -... | ecosystem: Environmental > Aquatic > Marine >...
GGCGTTCCCGGCAAGGACTTCAACTCCGGATTCAAGGTCATGCGGGCGTCCGTCGCCGACAACGTGAGGCCGATGATGTACGGCGAGCTTCACCGGTACCTCACGGTCATCGCGGCATGGATGGGCCACCGCGTCACCGAGGTTCCGGTCGAGCATCACCGCCGCATGTTCGGGTCGAGCAAGTACGGTCTCGCCCGCTTCTGGCGCGGGTTCATGGACCTTCTGACCGTCCGGTTCATCATGAGCTACGAGCACCGTCCGTCCCACCTCTTCGGCGGACTCGGTTTCGTCTCGCTGCTCGCAGGCATTGCGATCTTGGTCTACCTCACCATCACCTGGTTCCTGGGCGCTCCGCTGGGAGACAGACCTCTCCTCATCGCAGGATTCCTCCTCGTCGTCGTGGGAATCCAGTTGCTCGTGTTCGGACTCCTCGCGGAGTTGGTCGTCTACGGCCGCAACCGCGACCGCTGAGCCCTCACCACCGCAGCGTGGGCGCCCGGGCTTCGTCGCCCGGCAGAGCCTCTGGGCCCGCGCTACTCCTCGATCACGTAGACCATGATTCCTCGGCCGCCGACATTCGTGAAGTCGAGAACATTGCTCGATCGAATCTCTAGCTGCTCGAGCAGGTTGGGATAGCGGTCGGTCGTGAGGTGGTTGAACATCAGAACTACCTGATCCCCTGAGTCCAGACCGACGAGTGCGGGCTGGAGCCTGTCGACCAAGCCCCGTCTGTCGTCTCGCGGCCGCAGAACGACATCGACCTGGATGGTGTCGCTGTAGCGCTCGAAGTAGTAGTTGGCTCGTGAACCCGTACCGAACTGGGTCTCGATAATCCTCACCGTGTCGTTCGAGTTCTCAATGAGGCTGATGGTGCGAAGAACGTTGCCGCGCCAATCGGCCTTCTTGTCGAGCGCAGCGGCGACCCCCGTCGGTACTGACAAACCGAGGGCCAGTACGAGCGCGACGCATACGGCTATCGCTCGACCATGGCCGGAACGACTGAGAAGGAAGCCCACGAGAGTGGTGACGCCGATGACCAGCAGGGGATAGACCGGTGGGACGGAGAAAACGAAGTATCGGTCGCTGAAGCGCTCAACGCCGGAGGCGACGAACACCGCGTAGGTGAGAACGAGGGGCAGCACCATCCACACGACGAGTGCCACTAGTGCCCACGCCCGCCGAGAGTCACCGAACGCCGTGCGCAATGACCGTGACGCAACGAGTCCGACGAGAAGGACGACGGGCACGGCGACAGCGACGACAGCCACCCATGATCCGCCAAGAACCACCGGGTTCACGATGGAGTTCAACAGCAGTTGGAACGGGTTCACCGACACCGAATCCTCTACCGCGAAGTTCCCTGATGCGCCGGAGAACTGATCAAGAAAGAACCGTCCCCAGACGAGGGCGAACATGACGGGTGGAATCAGAGCAAGAGCGGCACCAAAGGCGATCGCCCTCAGACGTGCCCTCCGGCCCACGCGAGCGACCACATAGGTCAGGGCGAGAAGTGCCTGGGCCAGCAGGAAGAACATGTTGTAGTAGTGCGTGAAGACGAGCCCGAGATTCGCGACCACCCACGCTGCCCAGAGCCACCTCCCGGCGCGTGGTTGCCATTCCCCGTCTCCCTCCACCGAGCGCTCGAGCGCTATCCACAGGAAGTACATCGAGGCCGTGGCCAGCATGATCGTCAGCGCGTAGGAGCGGGATTCGAGCGCGTAGTAGAAGGGAATGTAGCTGAGGGCGAAGGCGATGGCAGAGATGGTTGAGACTGTGCGGGACCAGTACCGCACGGAGAAGGCGTACAAGAAGAGGGTCGCCCCCGTGATGAAGATGCCGGAGAGGGCACGAGTGGCGATCTCTGACTCACCGAACACGACCATCCAGAAGTAGAGAAGGAACTGGTAGAGCGGTGGATGCACGGAGCCGTTGGCCAGTAGCCTGACCGCCTCCACCACATTGTCGTTGGCAATGCCGTAGCGATACACCGACAAGATCTCGTCATTCCAGTACGAGTTCACATCACCGAGCGGGAACCGCACGAGTGCGATCACGGCAACCGCGACAAGGAATATCCCATGCCGCTTCACCATGTTCACGAGGGCGTCCCACACGGCACTCAGCGACCCGTCCCCGCGGGGCGAGGTCGTCGCGGGAGTAGTGGCCTGGACGGTGGATGACAATGCTTCTCACTCTCGCTCGGAAGGGTGGCACAGCGCAGGCTGAGCGGACGTGGTCGAGCCTATATTGCGCCCGGACTCTCGAGGACGGGTTTGTCTGCGGCGGGGCAGGCTCCTCCGAGCGCGGAGCGCGGGGCGCGTGCCTCTGCCGACGATGTAGCGTGAGAGCGTGAGAGTCGTGACTCGAAGAAGAGTGACCATCGCCACCGCCGTGGTCACGGCGACTGGTGGTGTCGTAGCTCTCGGTGCGTCCATGGTTGAGCTCTGGTGGGTCGTAGTCCTCGCGTTTCTTGTCGTGCTGGCGAACTTGCTGGCCATTCTCATCTACCTTCTCCACGCCATCGCTCGCGTTCACGATCAGATCGATCGCTGGAACTCCGAGGTCGGCGCGAAGCAGGTCAAGAACGTTCTGCGCACGGTGGAACGTCAGCTCGGTTCGGGGCCCTCGTCCCTCGAGGCACGCTTGCGCCACGACGTCATCCGGGACACCTCAGCACTGCTGACCCTGCACGACCTCTACCCAACCCCGGGAGAGCACGTACCGCTCACGAGCTGGTCGGCCTACCCGGCCACCGCCCTCATGCTCACCGAGCATGTGCGCGAGCTGCCGGCAGACAGCACCGTGCTCGAGCTGGGCAGTGGGGCGACCACCGTGTGGATGGCTCTCGCCTCTCGCCGACGCGGGGGAGATGTGCACATCGTCAGCCTCGAAGGCTCCGCCGATTTCGCCGAGGTGACGCGCACTGCCGTGCGGCGCAACGGCGTCGACGACCTCGTCGACCTGCGTGTCGCCGCCCTCGAGGCGGTCACGACCAAGCACGGTGAGCAGCAGTGGTACGAGTCGCCAGCGTGGGACGACCTGAGCGGCATCGGGCTGCTCTTCATCGACGGCCCGCCCGGCGGCACCGGCCCGCACGCCCGCTACCCCGCGGTCGAGATGCTCGCCGAGCGGCTCGCGCCCGGTGCGATCGTCGTTATCGACGACGCGGACCGCGACGACGAGAAGGCCATGCTCGCCGACTGGCTGGCTCTCGAGCGCGAGGGCCGCCACCCCGACGTCGTCGAAGTGCGCGAGAACGCCACAGCACTGCGCATGCCCTGACCCGCACCACCGCAGCACCCCACTCCACCCCACCTCCACCCGAGAAGAACTGCCCCGCATGACCCGACATGCATTCCCTGCGACCCGCGCCGCCCGTGCGCTGGCCAGGCAAGCCCCCGACCTGCTCGTGCGGCACGCTGCCGCGACCGCGTCACCCGTCACCCTCGCAGCCCTCGGCCACGCGGCGAGCACCGCGCCGCCGAACCGCGCACTCGACAGCCTCGTCGCGCTGGCCCGTGCGCACCGCGTTCTCGGGCTCGGCCTCTCGCCGGAGGGCGACGCCGGCCGGCTATTCCGCGAGGCCGCCGAGCGCATGGACGACGGTCGGGCCTCCCGGCGGCACCGCGACCGAGTGGTCGAAGGCCTCATCAGCACCCAGCAGATCCCACTAGCCCGCGAGCTCGACGAGCGCCTGCCGGGCACTACCGAGCGCGCTCACCTCTTTCGGCAGGACATCGTCAACCCTTACCTCATCGCCGCAGTCGAGCCGAGCGCCGACGCCGTCGAGCGCTGGCTGCACCTCGCAGGCGAGCGGCACCGCGCCGAGGGCATCGAGCCGCCCGCGCTCACCCGCACCGGTGCGACTGTGTTCGACCGCATCACCGCCACCTCGAGCGCACGCGTCGACGCCGGGCCGCTCGTCTCCGTCGTCATGACCACCTACAGCCCCGACCACATGGTCGAGACCGCGGTGCGGTCGATGGTGGCGCAGACCTGGCAGAACTGGGAGCTGCTGCTCGTCGACGACGCCTCGCCGCTCGACTACAGGGACTACCTGCACTGGCTCGCCGACCTCGACGGGCGCATTCGTCTCATCCGCTGCGACGACAATGCCGGAGTGCACCGTCGGCGCGCCGACGGCTGGCGCGAGGCGCGCGGCGACTACCTCACCGCGCAGGATTCCGACGACTGGGTGCACCCTCGTCGCCTCGAACGGCAGCTGCGGCACCTCATCGAGGAGTCGCCGATTCCCGCGACGATGCTGCATACGAGCCGGATGACCGAGCAGGGCGGCTGGGTTCACCCCGGCGGCGCGTGGCGTCAGGCCATGAACTCCAGCCTGCTCATGCACCGCTCCGTGTGGGAGGCCCTCGGCACCCTCGCCGACGAGCGGCGCAGCGCCGACGCCGAGTACCGGCGCAGAATCGAGGCGGCCTTCGAGCGGGAGATTCCCGCTGAACCCACCCGGGCTCCACTCACGCACATTCGTCGGCATGACGAGTCAGAGAGCGCGCTCGCTTTCAGCATGATGCGCATGCACCCCGGCTACCGCGCCTACCGCAGCGCCTTCACCGCCTGGCACGGCGAGCGCCGGGGAGACCACGCCGCGCTGCGATACGACCCGCGTCGGGATGCGCCACGGTTTCCCGTGCCGGCGATCGTGCGGGCAGACGGGCCGCCGCAGCACGAGCTCGATGTGCTGTACGTTCTCGACCCGCGCTCAAGCGACCGCGCGGCCGCGCTGCACCGCGCCGTCGTGGGCGAGCTTGCGGCGCTCGCCGACAGCGGGCTGCGAGTCGGCATCATGGCGATGCTCTCGCCCCACCTCGCGCACGCCTTCGAGTCGAGCCCCGCCGAGCTGCAGGCACTCATCACGACCGGTCGCGTCACCGAGGTCATGCTCGATGAGGCCGTCACCGTTGATCGCCTTGTTGTGCGCCACCCCGAGACGCTGCTGGGAGCCGCCCCTGGCAACCCTGCGGTGCGTGCTCGACACGTGGAGATCACGCGCACGGGCCGCACCGAACGGCTGCTGCCCCGATCCGTCACGACACGAGCGGTGCGGCGCGACGCGCTCGCGCGGCTCGTGCACCCCGGCTACCGCCTGCGCAGGCCCCGCGCCACCCGGTTGTTAGGCTCCTGACGTGCTCATCACGCCGCTCGACATCCCTGACGCCCACCTCATCGAGCCGCGCGTCTTCAGCGACGAGCGCGGCGCTTTTCTCGAATGGTTCCGGGCTGACCGGCTCGCGGAGACCCTCGGGCGCCAGGTGCCGATCGTGCAGGCGAACACCTCGGTCTCGGCGCGCGGCGTCGTGCGGGGCATCCACTTCGCCGACGTGCCCCTCGGCCAGGCCAAGTACGTCACCGTCACCCGCGGGGCGATCGTCGACTACGTCGTCGACCTGCGGGTCGGCTCGCCCACTTTCGGCCAGTGGCAGGGCGTCGAGCTGAGCGCCGACAAGCATCACGCGCTCTTCCTGGCCGAAGGCCTCGGGCACGCCTTCGTCTCCCTCGCCGACGACACCTCCGTCAGCTACCTCGTCACCGACGTCTTCCGCCCCGAGCGCGAGCACGCCGTGCACCCGCTCGACGCCGATCTCGGCCTCGACTACCGGTTGCCGGCCGGCGAGCTCATCCTCTCTGCCAAGGACGAGGCGGCGCCGAGCTTCGCCCAGGCGCAGGAAGACGGCCTGCTGCCCACCTGGCAGGACTGCCAGTTGCGGTACCGCGACCTGGCGGTCTGATGCGCGTCATCGTCGTCAGCCACAGCGCCGCCGACCACCTGGGAGGAGCCGAGCAGTCGCTGCTGGCCCTGCTCGACCACTGGGCCGCCGCTGACCCGACGCTCGAGCCGATCGTCGTCGGCCCCACCCCCTCCGCCGCCATGACGCGCGAGGTGCTCGCGCGCGGCTGGGCATCGACCGACCTCGCGATGACCGGCTGGGCCGTGTGGGAGGCCGACGGCGGGCGCGCGCAGCGCCGCCAGCGCGAGATCGAGAACGCCGCCGCCACCCGCCGCATCATCGAGATCGTCGAGCGGGAGCAGCCCGACCTCGTCATCACCAACACCCTCGTCATGCCGTGGGGCGCCCTCGCCGCCGCCCACGTCGGCGTGCCCCACGTCTGGTTCGTGCGCGAGTTCGGCGAGCGCAGCCAAGGGTTCCTCTACCCCGAGGGGCGCGACGCCGCCCTGCGCGACATCGGCGCGCTCTCGCACACCGTCGTCGCCAACTCCCGTGCCGTCGCCGACGAGCTGCAGCCGCACATGCCCGAGCGCGACATCGCCGTCGTCTACCCGCCCGTCGACCTCGAGCGCGTGCGCGAGGAAGCCCTCGAGCCGCGAGCGCCCGACTTCAGCGACGCCGACCGCCTGAAGGTGGCCGTCCTCGGCCGCGTCACCCGCAGCAAAGGGCAGTGGCGCGTCGTCGAGGCGCTCGCGCGACTCGACTCGAGCGCCATCGAGGTGCGCTTCATCGGCGGGGTGCTCGACGCCCACGCTGACGACCAGCTGCTGCGCCGCGCGGCACGGTTGACGGTGGCAGCCGACCTGCGCTTCGTCGGCGAGCAGCCCAACCCGTTCTCGATCGTCGCGCAGGCCGACGTGTGCATCGTTCCGAGCGAGAAGGAGGCCTTCGGCCGCTCCACGCTCGAGTGCCTCGCGCTCGGCAAGCCCGTGCTCACCACGCGCAGCGGCGCGGGAGCCGAGCTCGTTCACGACGGGCGCACGGGTGCCGTCATCGACGCGGACGACTTCGACGCGTGGGCGCGCGCACTGCGCGCCTACCTCGAGCATCGCGAGCTCATCGCGGCGCACGGCGCGGCGGCGCGGCAGCGCGCCGACGACATCGCGGCGGGGCCGCACTCCCTGCCCCTCGCCGTGTCAGGGCTCACGGCAGCGGCGGGCGGCGCGCCCGCGCCGCTGCCTGAGCGGTGGCGCTCGTGGGTCGCCCGCATCGACGAGACGGCGGCCGCGAGCACCCGCGGACTCGCCGCCCGCGCGCGGCTCACCCGCCTCGCCACGCTCGGTCTGCGCGCTGCGCGGCACCCCGTGCGAGCATCCCGTCGCGTGCGCGCGCTCCTGGCGCGCCGATAGTCGCCCGGCGCACCCGCCGGTCATCGATACGATGGCCGAATGGACTCTTCCACCCCGGCGGTGCCGTAGTGCGCGGCATCATCCTCGCCGGCGGCTCCGGCTCGCGACTGTGGCCCATCACCAAGGGCATCTCGAAGCAGCTCATGCCCATCTACGACAAGCCCATGATCTACTACCCGCTGTCGACGCTCATCACGGCGGGCATTCGCGAGGTGCTCGTCATCACGACGCCCGAGCACCGCGACCAGTTCGAGACGCTGCTCGGCGACGGCAGCCAGCTGGGCATGACGATCCAGTACGCCGTGCAGCCGCAGCCCGAAGGCCTCGCGCAGGCCTTCCTCATCGGGGCCGACTTCATCGGCGACGACAGCGTGGCCCTCGTGCTCGGCGACAACATCTTCCACGGCGCCGACCTCGACCGCGCCCTCGCCGCCGCGGGTTCCCTCGACGGCGGGCTCATCTTCGCCTACGAGGTCGCCGACCCGAGCGCCTACGGCGTCGTCGAATTCGACGAGAGTATGACCGCCGTCTCCATCGAGGAGAAGCCCGCCCACCCCAAGAGCAACTACGCCGTGCCCGGGCTCTACTTCTACGACAACGACGTCGTCGACGTGGCGAGAGGCATCGTGCCGAGCGCGCGCGGCGAGCTCGAGATCTCCTCCATCAACGAGCACTACCTGCACGCCGGCCGGCTCACCGTGCAGCCGCTCGAACGCGGCACAGCGTGGCTCGACACCGGCACGGTCGCCTCCATGATGGAGGCCGCCGAATACGTGCGCGTCATCGAGCACCGTCAGGCGCACAAGATCGGCTGCATCGAAGAGCTCGCCTGGCGTGCCGGCTGGATCGACGACGACGCTCTCGCCGCCCTCGCCGAACCGCTCGTGAAGAGCGGCTACGGCGCCTACCTGCAGAGGCTGCTGACCCGTGCTGGCTGAATTCAAGGCGCTCCTCAAGCCCTACCTCGCGCCGATACTCAGGTTCAGCCGCGCCGAGATTCTCGTGGGCCTCGCCCTGCTCGCTCAACCCGCGGTGCTCATCTTGCTCGCCCTCGTGATCACCGCGATCGAGTACCCCTGGCTCGTGCTCGCCTGGTTCGTGCAGTTCCTCCTGCTGAGCGTCTACGGCCTCGTGCTGCTGCGCCGTCGACTGCGCACGCGGGCGCCCGCGCGGCACAACCCTCAGGTCACCGGGTTCCTCTCGCCCGGCCTGCTCGAAGACCTCGCGGACACGGCGCCCATCAGCCTCGCCCCGTTCTCGCGACGGCGCAGCATGAACAGACTCGCCGAGCGAGCCGCCCCCAACGAGATCGTCGCCTACGCCCTGCACGCGGGCACGCGGCCCGTCATCGACGCCCTCGCCCTGCGCGCGACGGCCGGGGCGCTCGACGTCGACGCGCTCGTCGCGGTCTCGCGCCTCGGCCCGCCCGCCGCCTCACGGTCGCTCGGCACTGTCGATGTCGACCTGCTCGTCGGCCTCGCGCGGGTCGCGAGCATCCACGACCTCGGCGACGGTGCGGCGGAGGCGCTGCTCGACCTCGCCGTCGCCCGCAGCGCGCACGCGAGCGACGCCTCGCAGGTGCGCGTGGCTGAGCTGTGCGTCGCCGCCCGCCGGTTCGCCGACGCCGCCGTCGTTCTCGACCAGGTGGAGACCGAGTCGTGGCAGCGCCGACTGCTGCTCGCCGACCTCGTCAATCCGCACATCCCAGAGACCGGCGCGAGCGACGAGGAAGCGTGGCTCGCGCTGTGCAACGCGTCGTTCGCCGCCGCGGGCCTCGAGCCGATCGCGATGGTGGGCGACCACGGTCTGCCCTTCGACCGCCTCGCAGCGCCGGCAGCACCGCCCTCGAGCGTGAGCGGCCCGCGCGTGACCGTCATTATGAGCGCCTACCGCCCCGACGAGGACACCCTGCACGCGGTGCGCTCGATCATCGACCAGACCTGGCGCGACTGGGAGCTGCTCGTCATGGACGACGCCTCCGGTGCCGAGTACGACGACATCTTCGCCCGCATCGACGCGCTCGACGAACGCGTCACCGTCGTGCGAGCCACCGAAAACGCCGGCACCTACGTGCGCCGCAACGAGGCGATCCAGCGCGCGACGGGCGAGTTCGTCACGATGCAGGACTCCGACGACTGGAGCCACCCGCGCCGCCTCGAGCTGCAGGTGCAGCACCTTCTAGCGCACCCCGACGCACCGGCCAACCTCAGCTCGGCGCTGCGGGTCACGAGCGATCTGCTGTTCACGCAGGGCCGGGGCCTCTACCTACGCCTCGCCGAGCCGTCGCTGCTGTTCCGCCGGGAGCTCGTCGTGGGCCGCATCGGCTACTTCGACTCGACGCGCAAGTCGGCCGACTCTGAGTACCGCATTCGCATCGGGGAGGCCTTCGGCGACGAGGTGCCGCACCTCGTCACGCGCGGCCCCCTCATGCTCATGCGCTTCGACACCGCCTCGCTCAGTGGCAGCGACCTGGCCGACGGCTGGACTCACCCGGCGCGCGTCGCCTACCGCAGCGCCTACAAGCGCTGGAGCTCCGCCGCCTCCGCCCCGCACCTGCCCTTCCCGCTCGAGCAGCGCCCCTACTCGGCGCCGACGCGCATCACGGGCGAGAACCCCGACCGCGGTCGGGTCGACACCCTCGTCGTCGCCGACGTGCGCACCGGCGGCCCCTTCGACAAGAACGTCGGCACGCTGCGCACGATGCTGAAGGCCGAGCACGCGGCCGGCCGCACGACGGCGATCCTGCACGCCCCCGGCTTTCTGCACTCCGCGCAGGAGAAGCCGTGGAGCGGCGCCTACCACGCGATCATCGACGACGGTCTCGCTCTCGAAGTGTTCGCGCTGGGGGAGACGGTGCAGGCGGGCACGGTCGCCATCTGGGGGCCGGATGCTCTGCTCGGCGTGCCCGAACGTCACGGCGTGACCGCCGACGAGGTCGTGCTTGTCGCCCACCCCACCGAGCAGGGCGCGATCGTCGTGCCCGACTACGCCGAGCAGCTGTGCCGCGAGCGTTTCGGGCACGCCCCGCGTCGCGCCCCGTCGGGTCGCCTACACTGAGACGGTTGTCCCGGCCCGCGAGGTGCCCCAGGCCCGTCGAAAGCACAGGATGAAGTATCTGAAGGAGCTGCTCGGTACCCGCGAGCTGCTGGCGAACCTCACCATGCGCGAGGTCAAGGGCCAGTACCGGCGCACGGTGCTCGGCCAGCTGTGGTCGCTGCTCAACCCGATCGCGACCATGCTCGTCTACACGGTCGTGTTCTCCTTCATCTTCCGCGCCGACCCCGACCCGGGTGACCCGAGCGGGCTCAACATCTACCCGCTGTGGCTCATGTGCGGTCTGCTGCCGTGGCTGTACTTCTCGCGCGTCGTCAACGGCGGCCTCAACTCGATGGTGTCGAACGCGAACCTCATCAAGAAGGTGTACTTCCCGCGCATGCACCTGCCGCTCTCCGTCATGTCGTCCGTCGGCATCACGTGGGGCATCGAGATGGGCGTGCTCACCCTCGCACTCTGGATCTTCGGCGGCTTCCCGCTCCCGTGGCTGCCGCTCGTCATCTTCACCATGGGGCTGCTCGCGCTCTTTGCCGTGGGCGTCGCGATGATGCTCGCCATCCTCAACGTGCACTTCCGCGACACGCAGCACTTCACGACGATCGTGCTGCAGATGTGGATGTACCTGACGCCGATCATCTACCCGATCAGCCTCGTCGAGGACGCCGCGCGCGACATCGGCGACTGGGTGCTGTTCGTCTACCGTCTGAACCCCATGGAGCACTTCGTGGGCGTGTTCCGCAACCTCCTCTACGACAACCGGCTGCCCTCGCTCGACGACACCCTGTGGGTGTTCGGCGCCGCCGGCATCGTCTTCGCCCTGGGCTTCCTGATCTTCTCGCGCAACGAGAAGCGATTGGCTGAACTGCTGTGACCTCGACCACTACGAACCCGCCCGCCGTGATCGTCGACAACGTGTCGAAGAAGTTCCGGCTCTACAAGGAGCGCAACCAGACGCTCAAGTCGGCCGTCATGCGCGGCCGCAAGACCGTCGCCGAAGACTTCTGGGCGGTGCGCGACGTCTCCTTCGAGGTGCCGCAGGGTCACACGTTCGGCCTCATCGGCCGCAACGGCTCGGGCAAGTCGACGCTGCTCAAGACCCTCGCGCGCATCTACCACCCCGACCAGGGCTCCATCACCCTCAACGGCACGGCAGCCTCGATGCTCGAGGTCGGCAGCGGCTTCCACCCCGAGCTCACGGGGCGCGAGAACATCTACCTCAACGGCTCCATCCTCGGCCTCAGCCGCAAGCAGGTGAAGGCCAAGTTCGACGAGATCGTCGACTTCTCGGGCGTCGAGAAGTTTCTCGAGCAACCCGTCAAGAACTACTCGTCGGGCATGTACGTGCGCCTCGGCTTCTCCGTCGCCGTGCACACCGAGCCCGACATCCTCGTCGTCGACGAGGTGCTCGCCGTCGGTGACGGCGCCTTCCGCGAGAAGTCGCGCCTGAAGTTCCTCGAGTTCACGGGCGCCGGCCGCACCGTCATCTTCGTCTCGCACGCCCTGAACCAGGTCAAGGAGATGTGCGATCAGGTGGCGTGGCTCGAGAAGGGCCGCTTGCGCGAGGTCGGCGACGCCACCGAGGTGACCGACCGGTACGAGAAGGCCCTCGCCGACGAGAAGGAGTAGCCGCGGCGGCTGCCCGGCCCGCGCAGCCGGTCAGCGCGTTCGGCGCACCACCCATGCTGCGCGCACCCGCAGCGCCGTGCTGAGCCCCGCCCGCACCGGCCACAGCCACCACCCCCGGTACTTGCTCAGCAGAAACCGCCGTGCGCTCTCGTGGTGCACGCGCACCATGCGCGCCGACTCGGTCGTCGTCGCGTGCGCTCCCGTGTGGATGACCGTGGCGCTCGGCGCGAAAACGTTGCGGTACCCGGCGAGACCCGCGCGGTAGCCCAGATCGACGTCTTCGAAGTACATGAAGTAGCCGTCGTCGAACCCGCCGAGCTCGTCGAAGACGCTCCTCCGCACGAGAACGCACGCCCCCGAGAGCCAGCCGGCATCCCGCTGCTCGCCGCTCGGGGCGCGCTCGTCGCGGTACCGCGTCGTCCACGGGTTCGACTGCCACACCGTCACGAAGAGCGCGTGGCCGATGCCCGTGCGCAGCGACGGCACCGAGCGGGCGGAGGGGTAGAGGGTCTCGTCGGCGTTGCGGATCGCCGGGCCGACGATCGCGATGCGCTCATCGGCCGTCGCGACCGCGAGGAGCGCGTCGACGCTGCCCGGCAGGAGCACGACGTCGGGGTTGCACAGCAGCACCCACTCGACCGAGGCCGGCAGCGCGGCGACGCCCGCGTTCATACCGCCGCCATAGCCGGGATTGTCGGGCAGGGGCACGTAGTGGCCGCCGTGCTGCTGCGCCAGTTCGCCCGCGAGCGAGCCCTCGCCGGGCAGGTTGTCGACGACGACGAGCTCGAGAGGCTGCTCGCTCGCCCGCTCGAGCGAATCGAGCAGATCGGGCAGCACTGCGTTGGAGCGGAAGGCGACCGTCACGACACCCACCCGGGCGGTCTCGGAATCGTCGCGGCGGGTCATGGTGGTTCGAATCCTACCGGCGGGCCTCGGCGTGGCCGGCGGTCGTAGGCTGACGGGATGACCTCGCCCGCGCAGCTCGACCGGCTCACCGTCTCGGTCGCCCTGTGCACGCGCAACGGGGAGCGGTTCGTGGCCGAGCAGGTGCGCAGCATTCTCGCCCAGCGCCCCGCACCGCTCGAGCTCGTCGTCGGCGACGACGACTCGAGCGATGACACTCTGGCGATCATCGACGCCACTCTCGCCGAGGCGCGCGCCGCCGACCCTGCCGTGCAGACCGAGCTCGTGGTGCGACGCCACAGCCCGCCGCTCGGCGTCGTCGGCAACTTCGCCGATGCGATGGCGCACTGCCGGGGCGACCTCATCGCCCTGAGCGATCAGGACGACGTGTGGCGCGCCGACAAGCTCGCCCGCCTCGTGCCCCTCTTCAGCGCGGATGCCCGGCTGCAGCTCGCGCACTCCGACGCGCGCCTCGTCGACGGCGAGGGCGAGCCCCTCGGTCTCACGCTGCTCGACGCGCTCGAGGCCACCGCCGCGGAGCGCGAGGGCCTGGCCGCGGGCGACGCGTTCGCCGTGCTCCTGCGCCGCAACCTCGTCACGGGCGCGACGGTCGTGCTGCGCCGCACCCTGCTCGAGCGCGCCGCACCGCTGCCCGCCGAGTGGGTGCACGACGAGTGGCTCGCCGCGGTCGCGGCGGCGCACGGCCCGCACGCCCTGCGCCTCGTGCCGGAGCCGCTCATCGACTACCGGCAGCACGGCGCCAACGAGATCGGGGCGCGCAAGCCCACCATGGCCGACCGCTGGGCGAAGCTGCGCGAGCCCCGCGACGGCCGAGCGCCGCTCCTCGCCGAGCGCACGCGCCTGCTGGCCGACCACCTCGCCACGCTCGACATCGCGCCGGACCGGGTCGCCCAGGCGCGTGCGAAGCACGCGCACGAGGCCCGCCGTCGCGACCTGCCGCGCTGGCAGCCCGCGCGCATCCCCGCCATCGTCGCCGGAGCCGTGAGCGGACGCTACGACCGCTACAGCCGCGGCGCGATCGATGTGCTGCGCGACCTCGTGCAGCCCGCCGGCGGGCGCTCATAGGATGGGGCGGCGGCACAACTGGGAAGGACCACCATGACGCGCGTCGTGATCCTCACCGGCGACCCTGTCGGGGCCGCGATGGCGGGCCCCGCGATTCGCGCCTGGAACATGGCGCTCGAGCTGCAGTGGCACGGCCACGAGGTGCGCATCGTCTCGACGAGCGACTCCACGGAGGCTGTGGCGCGCGACGGCGTCGCCGTGGAGCGCGTGCGCGCGGGCGACGACCGCGCCTTCCGCGCCCACGAGCGCTGGGCCGAGGTCATCGTCTTCCAGGGCTACGGCCTCGGCCAGTTCGACAGCCTGCGCCGCACCGATCGGTTCCTCGTCGCCGACGTCTACGCGCCCATGCACCTCGAGGCGCTCGAGCAGGGCCGCGACTTGGCCCGCGCGACGTGGGGCCTGCGCGTCGCGACGGCGCGCGACAGCCTCACCGACCAGCTGCGCCGCGCCGACCTCGTGCTGTGCGCGAGCGAGCGGCAGCGCCTGCTCTACCTCGGCCACCTCGCCGCGATCGGGCGGGTGAGCCCCGCGACGTACGCGGGCGACCCCGAGCTGCGCGGCCTGCTGGCGCTCGCTCCGTTCGGCCTGCCGACCGAGTCGCCCGCGCCCGGTCGCGCCCTGCGCGGCGTGCACCCCGCGATCGACGCCGACTCGCGCGTGCTGCTGTGGGGCGGCGGCGTCTACGACTGGTTCGACCCGCTCACCCTGATCCGCGCGGTCGCGCGGGCGAAGGGGTCGGTGCCGGGCATCCGCCTCGTCTTCCTCGGCACCCGCCACCCGAAGGTCGACGAGATGGGCATCGTGCGCCGCGCCGTCGACCTCGCCACCGAGCTGGGGGTCGAGGGCCGCGAAGTCGTCTTCAACGACACGTGGGTGCCGTACGACGAGCGCGGCGCGTATCTGCTCGAGGCCGACGCTGGCGTGAGCACGCACCATGTGCACGTCGAGACCACGTTCGCGTTCCGCACGCGCATTCTCGACTACCTGTGGGCGGGGCTGCCGATGGTCGTCACCGAGGGCGACGGATTCGCCGACCTGGTGCGCGATGAGGGCCTCGGCATCGTGGTGCCGGCGAACGATCCGGATGCTCTCGCCGACGCCCTGACCGCCGTGCTCACCGACACTGCCGCGGCCCAGCAGTATCGGGCGAACGTGGCCCGCGTGCGCGAGCAGTACACCTGGCCGGTCGTGCTCGAGCCGCTCGTGCGCTTCGTCGACGCGCCCCACCACGCCGCCGACTACGTGCCGGGTCGGTCCGGTATGGGGGCGGGCTCGGGCCGCGCCCGCCGCACCGCGGGGCCCGGTCATGCCGCGCGCATGACCTGGCACCACTTGCGGCACTCCGGCGTGCGCGGCCTCGCGGCGCGAGTGCGCGCACGGCTCGGGAGTCGCTCGTGAGCGAGCGCGGCGTCGCGCGGGCGGCGTCGCAGTTCGTCGAGCGTCGTCGGCCGCTCCTGCTGCTCGTGCTCGCCGCCCTCACCCTCGTGGCCTGGGCCTTCGCCTCGCCGATCGGCTCCTCGCCCGACGACGACTACCACCTGACGAGCTCGTGGTGCGCGGGGCCCGCCGCCGGTGAGCTGTGCGAGCCGGGGGAGGTGGCCGACGAGCGCGTCGTGCCCGAAGCACTCACCGACATCGCCTGCTACGCCTACGACCCGCAGGAGAGCGCCGCGTGCCAGGGGGAGGCGTTCGACTGGTCGACGAGCGAGACCGTCGAGACCGGGCGCGGCAACTTCAGCGGCGAGTACCCGCCCGTCTACTACGCCGTCACGGGGCTCCTCACCGGGGGCGACATCCAGGTCTCGGCGCTCCTCATGCGCCTGCTGGGCGTCGCGCTCTTCCTCGGCCTCAGCGCCGCGCTGTGGAGCCTGCTGCCCGAGCGCCGCACGACCCTCGTGTGGGCGTGGCTCGCCACGATGGTGCCCCTCGGCACCTTCCTGCTCGCCTCCAACAACCCCAGCTCGTGGGCGATCATCGGCGTCGGCAGCAGCTGGCTCGCCCTGCTCGGCTACGTCGACTCGACGGGGCGTCGGCGCATCGGCCTGGGCGCAGTCTTCGTCGTCGCAACGCTCGCCGCGGCCGGCTCGCGCGGCGACGCCGCGCTCTACGCGGGGCTCGCGATCGCCGTCGTCTTCGTGCTCACCGTCACGCCGACGTGGCGCTACGCGAAGCTCGCCGTGCTGCCCGCCATCATGGCCGTCGTCGCCCTCGTGCTCTTCCTCACCTCGCGCCAGGTCGGCAGCGGCCTGCAGGGCTTCGGGGCGGGGGGAGCGGGCTCCGGCGCCGGTGGTGCAGACGACGGCGGTCTCGAGGCCGTCATCACGGGCCCCGCGCTGCTCGCCTACAACGTGCTGAACCTTCCCTCGCTGTGGGCGGGCCTGCTCACGGAGGGCGGCCTTGGCTGGCTCGACGTGCAGATGCCCTCCCTCGTCTCCTTCGCCGTCGTCGGCGTCTTCCTCGTGCTCGCCTTCGTCGGCCTCGCGCACGTCGAGCGGCGCCGGGCAATCGCCCTGCTGCTCGTCGGCGTCGTGCTCGTGGCCCTGCCGCTCTACGTGCTGCAGGCAGGCGGGGACCGCGTGGGCCAGCAGGTGCAGCCCCGCTACCTCCTGCCGCTCATCGTGCTCTTCGCGGGCCTCCTGCTGCTCTCGCGTACGAGCGCCCCGCTGCGCGTGTCGCGACTGCAGGGCTGGCTCATCGGGGCGGCGCTCGCCGGGGCGCACTTCGTGGCCCTGCACCTCACGATGCGGCGCTACATCACGGGCATCGATGGCGCCGGCTTCGACCTTGGCGCGGGTGCCGAGTGGTGGTGGGCCGGGCCGGTCGGGCCCAATGCCGTGTGGCTGCTCGGCGCGCTCGCGTTCGCGCTGCTCGTCAGCCTCGCGATGCCGCTGCTGACGCGGTCGGCGGCGACCGCTCTACGCGGTCAAGTGGCCGAGGGCGATGACGGCGACGCCGTCACGGCGACGCAGGCTCGTCGTTCCAGCCGTGATCACCGCTAGACCCGCGAGCCTCTTGGCTCGTTCGACGCTGACCTGCGATGCCAGGCGCTGAAGGTTCGTCGCAGCCCGATCGATTGCCGTGTCTCCGCCAAGCTTGATCTCGATCGCTGCCCATCGACCGTTCGGCAGTTCGATGATCGCGTCTACCTCGAGCCCGCGCTCGTCGCGATAACGACACACTGTGCCGCCCATCGTCTCGGCGTAGACGCGAAGATCACGAATCGCCAGCGACTCGAACAAGAACCCGAGGGTTCTGGGGTCATCGAGCAGGGTGGTCGCCGATGCGTCGAGACCCACCGCGGCGAGCGACGGGTCGACGAAGTGCCAGGTCGGCCTCACTCGCAAGCGAACTGCCGATCGCAAGTGAGGGCGCCAAGCGGGAAGCTCTTCCAGAACCCCGACTCGAGAGAGAGCGTCGAGATACTTGCGCACGCTCTGGGCCGAGACCGGGCTACCGTCGATCTCCGCCTCGGCGGCGAGTCTCGCGGCGGGGGCCTCAGTCGCAACGTTGCGAGCGATCGCACGCGTGAGCGCGCGCATCCGCAACGGATCGACGCCCTCACCGGAGAGCGGGATGTCCACTCGGGTGATGTCATCGAGGTAGGCGTCGAGATACTCGGTCGCAGATCGTTCGTTCTGCTCGATCAAGGCGGGCCAACCGCCACGAACGATCAACTGGGCGTAGTCGTCGACGCTCGGGCCGCCGAGTCCAGAAATCTCGCCACCATCGAAGAGAGACCCGAGTGCGACGCAGGCGAGAGACTCCCCGCTCTCGCTCAAGGTCATGGGGCGCAGCCGCAGACGTCGAAAGCGTCCAGCACCACTGTGGCGGGTGACGTCGTCAGCAGGTGTCTGGGAGCCGGTAAGAATGAACTGCCCAGGTAGGCCTCGCACGTCGACGGCGTGGCGAACGGCGTTCCACACCGTGGGTGCGAGCTGCCACTCGTCGACGAGCCGCGGAGTGTCACCTCGGAGCACTGTCTCTGGAGCGGTTTCCGCCAGTGTGAGCAGATCGGGCGATGAATCGAGTCGCACTGAACTGGCCGAGTGCCGTAGCGCGGTCGTCGTCTTGCCTACCGCGCGTGCGCCCTCGAGAATCACGGCGCCGAACGTGTGGAGCGCGCGCTCGATAGCGGCGTCCATGATGCGAGTGCGATAGTGCGCCATCGGCTCACGATATCACTTCTGCGTGGATTCAGATGTCACTTTTGCGTGGATTCAGATATCACATTTGCGCGGCCTGAGATATCACTCTTGCGTGGGTTCAGGCATCACTCTTGCTTGATCGCCCGCATCACTCTCGCGATGGCGGTGCCGTCTATGTGCGGTCGGAAGTCGGTCACGAAGCGGCCCGCCGCAGACGCAGTGGCAGCAAAGCCGACGCCGTTGCGAGCCTCAGCGGAGCATCCCGACGCAGGGCATCGCGCAGGCGACGGGTCAGGAGCGTCGACGGACGGGTGAAGCGGCGGCGCTGCGCGAGCAAGCCGCGCACGCGATTCAGATCGGGCTCGGGAGCGAGCAGTAGATCGAGCAGGCTCTCGTCGGTGCGCGAGAGGGAGTGCTCAAGACTGGGCGCGGCATCGCGCGCGAGGTGCAGGAACGCGGCCGCGTGCGCGCACTCGTGCGCGGCCCGTTCGTCCGTCACGTCGAGCGTGCGCAGAGCGAGGCCCGGCAGCAGGTGGATGCGCACCATCTTCGTCGCCACGAGCTGCCGATCGCGCAGCGCGAGGGAGCGGAACCACGCGCCGCGCAGCAGCTGCGCCGAGGCCGCCACCTCGGCGTCGAGCGGCTGCGGCGTTCGTGTGACCCGGCTAGGCGCGTCGTCGCCGAGCACGTAGGCGGGGGCGCGGCTCGCGAAGCGAACCGGGCGGCCCGAGAACCAGAGACCCAGGCTCACCGGCTGGTCGGAGCCGTTCGTGACGCCCGTGCTGAAGCGCAGGCCCTCCTCGAGAATCGCCTCCCTCTCGAGCAGACCGCGCAGAGCGGTGCGGTACGGCAGGCGGTCGCGCCGGGGGTGCAGGGCGCCGACGTGCAGCGGTCGCACGGGCGGATTGAGCACGGCGCGGCCCGGGGCGTGGCGCTCCGGCGCGATCACCGCGGCGAGGTCATGGCGCTCGGCGAGCCGCAGCCAGTGGGCGAGGGCGCCGGGCTCGAGCCAGTCATCCGAGTCGAGGAACGACACGTAGCGAGCGCGCGATCGCTCGAGCGCGAGAGTGCGCGGGCCCGCCGGGCTCGGCAAGCCGTCGTCGCACGCGAGCACCGTCACGAGGGCATCGGAGGGCACGCTGGCGAGCATGTCCTCAGCTGCATCGACCGGCAGGTTGTGGGCCACGACGGTCACGACGACCTGGTCGCCCCACCGCAGGCCCGACTCCGCGACCGACGCGACAGCGCGGGCGAGAGGCCGCCCGCGGTCGTGCACAGGCACGATCACCTCGACGGCGATCTCGGGACCGGGCACGTCGCTCATGCGGCGACCTCCCGGTAGTGGGCGTCGAGCTGCGCGGCGCTCGCCGCGAGGCTGCGCTCGGCGACGACCCACTCGCGAGCGCGCGCGCCCATCGCGCGGTGTTGTGCCGACGGCAGGGTCAGCAGGGAGTGCAGGGCCTCGCCGAGCGCCGCCGTGTCCCGCTCGGGCACGACGAGCCCCGTGTCGCCGTCGCGCACCATCTCGGGCGCCCCGCCGCTCGCGTAGGTGATGGCGGGCACGCCGCACGCCTGCGCCTCCAGCAGCACGAGCCCCGCGGCCTCCCGCCACCCGCGGTCGAGCTGGGTGGGCAGCACGAGCGCCCGCGCGCCGCGCAGCGCCTGCCGCACCCCGGCGCGCGGCAGCGAGCCAAGCACCTCGATGTGCGCGTGCTCGGCGGCCGCAGCCCGCACGGTGCCCTCGAGTGGGCCCGCGCCCACGACGCGCAGCCGGTGTGGGGTGCGCGCGTGCAGTGCCACCGAAGCCTCGAGCAGCTCGTGAAGACCCTTGGCGCGCGACCAGCGGCCGACGAAGACGAGGGCGGGAGCATCCCGCTCATCGGTCGGCTCCTCACCAGGCGTGAACCAGTCGGTGTCGACGCCCTGGTAGTGCACGTGCACGCGCTCGCTCGGGAACCCTGCCGCGATCGCCCGATCTGCCAGGTAGCGGCTCACCGGCAGCACGCGGTCGCTGTGCTCGATCGTGCGGCGGATACTGCGCCGGTGGAACGCCGCGAGAGGCGTGCGCGCGCGGCTCTCTGCCGCGACGACGTCGTAGCCGTGCAGCGTCGTCACGAGCGGGGCTGGTGCGCTCACCGCGCCGTGCGACCAGGTCGCGAAATGCTGGTGCACGAGGTCGGGGCCCCATGACCGGATGCGCCTCGCGTGCTCCCGCCCCGCCAGAACCGCGAGCCGCATGCGCCACGGCCACGAGCCCGCACTCTCGGGCACGACCGAGTCGATCGCGATCCCCACGTCGGGGTCGCCCACGCGCGCCGCCCGCGCGAACACGGCGAAGTCGTGCACGTCGGCGAGCTCGAGCGCGTGCTGCACGACGAAGTACGTCGGCGGCACGGGCAGCAGCCCGGTCGTGACGGCGATCCTCATGCGGCGCCTACTCGACGGTGTTGCTGGAGGGGCTGCTGCTGCCGGAGTCGGTGCGCGGGGCATCGAGCCGCGCTTCGAGCTCGCTGATGCGGTCGTTCAGGCGCGCCTCAGTGAGGGTGATCTCGCGCGCGAGGCGCGTGTTGAGCCGCGCGAGCCGCACCGACCGCTTGTACTCGTTGACGATGTAGAGCAGGCCGATGATGATCGCGATGTAGAAGAGCAGGTCGGCGCCGCGGCCGATGCCGACGAGCTGCGCGAGCACGGTGAGCAGATCGGGCCAGATGATGACGACGATGCCGGCGAGGATGCCGACGAGCATCACGAGGCGCCGGATCGCGAGGTGGCGGGGGCTCGGCGTGGAGCGCAGCAGGTAGACGGCGATGCCGAGCAGGGCGAGAACGAGGATGATCTGGAACCACATGATGGCGGGCCCCTCTCAGTTGATGACGAGGTCGACGAGGATGTTGACCGAGTTGAGCAGCGACTGACCCTTCGCCTTCGAGTAGTCGGTGTAGACGACATGAACGGGATGCTCCGCCCACGGCAGCCGCGTACGACCCAGCTGCACGACGATCTCGGTGGCGTGCGCCATGCGGTCCTGGTTCAGCTCGATGCCCTCCGCGGCGTCGCGGCGCAGCACGCGCAGGCCGTTGTGCGCGTCGGTGAGGGTGAGCCCCGTGCTGACGTTGGTGACGGCGACCGCCGTCTTGAGCACGATCGTCTTGAGGAACCCGGGGCGCGTGCGGTCGTCGAGAAAGCGCGAGCCGAACACGATCGCCAGGTCCTCCTCGCGGGCGCGCTGCAGCATCGCGAGCGCGTCGACGAGCCGGTGCTGGCCGTCGGCGTCGAAGGTGACGATGTACTCGGCGCTCGGGTGGGTGAGCGCGTAGCTGATGCCCGTCTGCAGCGCCGCGCCCTGGCCGAGGTTGTGCGGGTGACGGATGACCCGTGCCCCCGCAGCCTCTGCGGCCGCGACCGAGTCGTCGCTCGAGCCGTCGTCGACGCACACGACGTGCGCGAAGCGGGTGCGCAGCTCGTCGATGACGCCGCCGATCATCGTCGCTTCGTTGTAGAGCGGAATGACGACCCAGCAGGTCGAATCGACGGCGTCGGGCATGAGTGTCATTGTGTCAGAGGCCGATAGCCTGAACGGGCCATGCGCATCCTCATCGCGTCACGCCTGTTCTTGCCGGAGCCCGCCGTGGCGGCGACCCGGCTGGGGGCGCTCGCGCGCGACCTCGCGGCGCGCGGCCACGAGGTCGAGGTGCTCACGAGCCGCCCGCCGCGCGGCACGAGCATCGAGGACGATCCGGGCGTGCGCGTGCGGCGCTGGCCCGTGCTGCGCAACCGTCAGGGCGCCGTGCGCGGCTACGTGCAGTACCTCAGCTTCGACGTGCCCCTCCTGGTGCGCCTGCTGCTGGCCCGCCGGGCCGACGTCGTCGTCGTCGAGCCGCCGCCCACGACGGGCACGGTCGTGCGCTGGGCGAGCCGGCTGCGCCGCACCCCCTACGTGTACTACGCGGCTGACATCATCTCCGACGCCGCCGCGCACGCGGGCACATCGCGCGCGGTCGTCGCCGTCGTGCGGCGGCTCGAGCGGGCGGCCGTGCGGGGTGCCGCGCGCGTGCTCTCCGTCTCGACCGACTTCACCGAGCGGCTGCTCGCCCTCGGCGCGCGCGCCGACACCCTCGCCGAGGTGGGCAACGGCGCCGACACGCGCGTCTACACGCCCGACGGGCCCGCTGTCGACGCGGCCCCGTACGCGCTCTACGCGGGAACAGCCAGCGAGGTGCACGGCGCCGCCGTCTTCGTCCACGCCCTCGAGCACGTCGACGGGTTGCGGCTCGTCTACCTGGGCTCGGGCACCGATCACGCGGCCCTGCGCGCGGCCGGCGAGCGTCGGGCGCCCGGCCGGGTCGACGTGCTGCCGACGGTCGCCCCCGCCGAGGCGGCCCGGTGGCTGCGCGGGGCGACGGTGGCGCTCGCGAGCGCGCGCCCAGCATCCGATGATGCCGCCGCCTACCGCTTCTTCCCCGCGAAGCTGCACGCGGCCGCCGCGTGCGGCACGCCGATCCTGTACGCGGGCGAGGGCTCCGGCGCGGTCTTCGCCGAGGATGCTCCGCTCGGCACCGCCGTGCCCTACGACCCGCGCGCGATCGGCGTCGCGCTGCAGCGCGCACTCGACGACCCCGCCACGCGCGAGCAGCGCGCCGCCTTCGCCGCGTGGGCGCTCGAGCGCGTGTCGCTCGCCGCGGTCGCGAGCCGTGCCGCCGACGCCGTCGAGCTCGCCGCCGCGACGCCGCACCGTCGCGCGCGCCCGGCGCGGGAGGCGCGCGCGTGAGCCGCCTCAAGCGCGTGGCGGGCCACGTGATCCGCGCGCTGCCCGAGGCGCTCGTCGGGCGGCTCCTGCCGGGGGAGTACCGCTACCGCCCCGCCGACATTCCCGCGCCGAGCCGGGCACCCGACACTCCCGTGCGCCTCTACATCGCGCCCGCGAACTTCGCCGGGCAGGCCTGGCAGTGGGCGCGCGCCGCCGAGCGTCACCTGCCGGGGGTCGGCGCGGTGTCGATGGTGGAGGTGCTGCGCGCCGGGTTCCGCCACCCCGCCGATACGGCGGTGCCGCGCGGTGTGTATGCGGCTTCCGGCCGATGGCAGGGCGTCGAGCGCGCCGTGGTCGCGCGCGACTTCACCCACCTCATCGTCGAGGCGGAGCGCTGGCCCTTCGGCGGCGTGCTGCTGGAGTCGGTCGACGAGCAGGTGCAGTGGGCGCTCGATCGCGGTCTGCACGTGGCGATGCTGTGCCACGGCAGCGATATCCGCCTGCCGAGCCGGCACGCCGAGCTCGAGGCCGACTCGCCGTTCCGCACTGCGCTCGGCGACCAGATCGCCCACTATCAACGGCTGACCGAGCGCAACCGCGCGTTGCTCGACCGGCTCGACCTGCCCGTCTTCGTGTCGACTCCCGACCTGCTGCGCGACGTTCCGCAGGCGACGTGGCTGCCGGTCGTCGTCGACGTCGATCGATGGGCGACGGATGCTGCGCCCCTGTCGCGCGCCGTGCCTCGCGTCGTGCACGCACCCTCTCGGGCCGCCATGAAGGGCTCCGAGCTCGTGGAGCCCACCCTGCATCGCCTGCACGAGCAGGGTCTCATCGACTACCGCCGGCTGGAGAAACTGCCCCACGAGGGCATGGTCGCCGCCTACCGCGACGCCGACATCGTGCTCGACCAGTTCTCGATGGGCATCTACGGGGTCGCGGCGTGCGAGGCGATGGCGGCGGGCCGCGTCGTCGTGAGCCACGTCGCCGACTTCTCGCGCGAGACAGTGCTGGCGGCAACGAGCCAGCGGCTGCCGATCGTGCAGGCCCGCGCCGCTGAGCTCGAGACGGTGCTGCGCGGCCTGCTCGACGACCGTGAGGCGGCGAGGGCGACGGCGGCTCTCGGCCCCGACTTCGTGCGCGCCGTGCACGACGGGCGCCGCTCGGCACAGGTGCTGGGGCCGTTCCTGCTCGGCTGAGTAGGGCCCGCTCGAGCCCGATTGGACAAGCCGAGATACGTCGATTAGCTTTCGAGAAAACTCCCTGAGAGGGTCTCATGCTTCGTCGTCGTGCCGGTCACCGGTCCCTTGTTCTCCCCGCTGCGGCGGCCATCGCTCTCGCCTGTCTCCTGGCTCCGCTGGGTGCAGTCTCGCCCGCAGCCGCGGACGTCAAGCTGGCGGTCACTGTGCTCTTCGACGACGGTTCTGGCCCCGTGGCGGTGCCCTCGGCGACAGTGCGCATCAGTCACAGCGAGCACGGCGTTGCCGCTGGCTGGTCGGGAGGGGCGAGGACCACCAACTCGGCCGGGACGGTCGAAGTGCGCAGCTTCGACAACTACGAGGGCTACGACTTCCATGTGCGCGCCGAGGCTCCGGGCGGCGACATTGGCGGCTACGCCGTCGTGCCCACCTACGAGAACGATGTCGTCGACGCCCGCCTGGCCGAGCCGCGCGTCGTGCCGTGGCGCTCCGCCTTCTCCTACACGCCCATCACGATCACACTGCGGCCGACTGCCGCCCTCACCGGCTCCGTGCAGACGACGTCGGGGGCGAGCGCGCGCGACCGCGTCACGGTGATCGCGTACCGAGAAAACTCGTCCGGTGACTGGGTTCCGGTCGCGCAGACTCGTACCGCGAGCTCCGGCGCCTTCACCTTCGGTTCCCTGCCGATCGGGCGCTACGTGGTCGAGACCCGGTCGGCGACGGGGTCGCTCGCGGTGGCGCGCACATTCCACCCCGCCGTGGCGAGTGCCGATGAGGCGACGGTCTTCACGCTGACCTCCGGCGAGACGGTGACAGTGGGTGCGGTGGTGGCACCGGTGTGGAATGTCGAGACGAAGAGAGTGTTCGGTGCCGACCGGTACGCCACGAGCGTGGCGGTGTCGAAGGCCATGAAGCCGTCCGGCGGGCCGATCTTCCAGCTCTACATCGCCAGCGGCGAGTCGTTCGCCGACGCTCTCAGCGCTGCCCCCGTGGCAGGAAGCACCAAGTCGCCACTCCTGCTCACCCCCAAGAACAGCTTCCCTTCGGCGACCGCGGCCGAGCTTCGCAGGCTTGAGCCAGAGATCATCACCGTTGTCGGTGGCACGGCGGTCATCTCGCGCTCGGTCGAGCGCAGAATCCAGCAGATCGCCGATGCGTGGGGCGGGGAGGTCTCGCGCGTCGCGGGCGCTGACCGCTACGAGACCTCCGCCAAGCTCATCAACAGCGGCGCGTGGAGGTCACCGCGCAGCCGCATTGTCATCGCGACCGGCACGAACTTCGCGGATGCCCTGTCGGCCGCGGCTGCCGCTGGCTCCGAACGGATGCCCGTCCTTCTGGTCGACGGAAACGCGAGCAGCTTCAGCCAGACGACCCTGGATGCGCTGGAGGACTACGAGCCGTCGCTCGTCTACGTCGCAGGGGGCCACTCCGCGGTGTCTGCTCTGGCGGTGAACCGATGGGAGAGGGAGTACGGCCTAGCCAAGGTCACCCGCTTCAGTGGCGATGACCGCTTCGAGACCGGTGAGCTCATCAACGACTTCTTCTTCGACACGAACGACAACGCGCTCATCGCCAATGGCCTCAGCTTCCCCGACGCCCTCGGCGCCGCGCCTCTCGCCGTGAGTCTCGGCGGCCCTCTGCACCTGAGCCTGCCGACGTGCGTGCGACCCGAGCTTCGCGCTCTGCTGCTGGAACAGGGGTCGAGCTCGCTCACCCTCGTCGGTGGCCCGAGCGCTCTGAGCGGCCGAGTGGAGTCGCTCAGAACCTGTTAGGTGGGTCGGCGCTACCGCAGCTCGCCGTCGCCGAGACCGGCGAGCTTCACCTGCTGGGCGAACTCGGGCACGGTCGCGGCGAGCTCGTCGAAGGGCCCCGCGCCCACGAGGCGGCCGCCGCTCATGAAGAAGATGGTGTCGGCGTTCTTGACGGTCGAGAGCCGGTGGGCCACGGAGACGACGGTCGTCGAGCCGCGCAGCTCGGCGATCGCGGCGGCCACGGCGGCCTCGGTGCGGGTGTCGAGCGCGCTCGTCGCCTCGTCGAGCACGAGCACGAGCGGCTGCGCGTAGAGGGCGCGGGCGATGCCGAGCCGCTGACGTTGACCGCCGGAGAGCGCGAGGCCGCGCTCGCCGATGGGCGCGTCGATGCCGCCCTCGCGCTCCTCGATGACGTCGAGCAGCTGCGCCATCGCGAGGGCTTCGCGCACGCGCTCCCGATCAAAGTCGGCGCTCCAGGTGAGCGCGACGTTCTGGGCGACCGTCGAGTCGAAGAGCGAGACCTCTTGGGGAACGTAGGCCACGCGGCTGCGCCACCAGCGGGTCACCTGATCGAGGGGGATGCCGTCGACCGTCACGGTGCCCTCGCTCGGCGACAGGAGCCCGAGCATGAGGTCGACCATCGTCGACTTGCCGGCGCCGGAGGCACCGACGAGGGCGGCGACCGACCCGAACGGCAGGGTGAGGCCGACCTCGCGCACGGCGTCGTCCGCCTCGGGGGAGTAGCGGAACGAGACGCGCTCGAACACCATCTCGCGCGGGGGGTCGGGGGGCGTCGCGGTGTCGCGCTCGTCGATGCCGCGGCCCGCGGTGCGCTCGCTGCGGGCGATCTCGTCGAGCACGCGCTCGGCGTGCGGTGCCGCCATCTGCACCTGGTTCACGACCGACTGGAAGCGCACGATGGAGGGCGCGATGCGGAAGCCGGCGAGGCCGAACAGAGCAACTGCGGTGATGGCCCCGGTCGTGCCGCCGGTGAGGAAGCCGGTGACGCCGACGAGCAGGAAGCCGCCGATGATGCCGGCCTCGAGCACGTAGCGCGGCACCTCCTTGAGGAAGACGGCGTTGCCGCGGGCCCGCGCACTGTGCCAGCGGTTCGCCCGCACGACGTCGCCGATCGCGCCGAGACGGTCGCGCAGCGTGATCTCCTTGAGCGCGCCGATCATCTCGGTGATGAGGCGCGAGGTGCGCAGCGAGTAGCGCAGGGTGACGGCGCCCGCCTCGCGCGAGCGGCGGGTGACCCAGAAGTACAGCATCGCGCCGATGAAGCCCAGGTAGAGCAGTGAGATGAGCGCGACGGTCGGCTGGGCGATCGCGAGCACGCCGAGCACCGCGACGAAGCTCATCGCCTCGCCGAGCAGGGTGGCGCCCGGCAGCAGCAGGCCTGCGATGACGACGGCGACGCTATTGTCGGTCAGCCGCACGAGGTCGGCCGAGTTGCGCTTGAGGCGCTCCGTCCACGATGCGGCCACGTAGGTCTCGAACAGGCGGCTGCCGAGGTCGAGCTCGTAACGCGCGAAGCGGCGGGTGGCGCCCCACAGCAGCACGACGGCGATGACCGACTTCGACATGATCAGCACGCACACGAGGCCGAGCAGCAGGATGAGCCCCTGATCGTCGACCTGGCCGATGATCGGAAGGTCGACGGGGCTGTTGGAGAGGATCGGGCCGATGACGACGGCGAGCAGGGCGACCGCGATGGCGTCGAGGATCGCGAGCATGCCGAGCGTCACCGAGTAGATGATGAGGAACGGCTTGGCCTGCGGCGGCAGAATGCGCAGCACGCCCATCGCGGCCCTCCACGCCGACTTCATCGTGCCCCCACCGTTTGCAGCAGGTTCTGCTTCTCGTTCTCCGAGTGCAGCACGGGCGCGGCGGCGTGCGCGGCCTCCTTGAGCTGCTGCACCTTCTCCGCCGTGAGCGCGTTGAGCAGCTCCGCGGTCTTCTGCGCGCCCCACGGCTCGACGACGACGCCGAAGCCGTAGGGCTCGTGCTCGGCGATCATGACCTCGTTACGGCCCGTGACGACCCCGATGCGCCCCTGCACGGCTTCGAAGAGCTTGTTGGGCAGCATGTAGCGCACATTGGGCGACACGGGCCGGTAGACCATCATCGCGAGGTCGTACTCGTTGATGGTGCGCGCGATCTCCTTGACCGGCACGCCGGGCCGAAGCACGATGCGGTCGCCGTGCGGCGCCGCGATGCGCCGCACTTCGTCGATCATCGCGTCGTCGCCGGTGAGCATGAGCGTGAGCTCGAAGCGGTCGTCGACGAGCCCCATCGTGTCGATGAGATCGCGCAGGCCCCGCTCCCAGTGGGCGAGGCCGTGGTAGATGAGGCGGATGCGCCGCGGGTCGACGGCCCGGGGCTCCTGCTCGACGTACTCAGGGATGTTGCGCACGACCGCGGGCCGGGGCATCCCGCGATCATGCTCGTAGTAGTCGGCGAGGCGCTGCGACACGGTCGAGCGCGTGGTGAACTGCGGGTCGCCGAGCCGGCGGGTGAGCCAGCGCTGCCAGCTCCACGCGAGCAGCCCGAAGGGCGTGCGCTCGCGCATGCGCTGCGTGAAGTACTCGTGCATGTCGAGGTGGAGGTGCGTGGCGGTGAGCCCGCCGAAGACGTCGCGGTCGCGGCTCCACGGTGCCAGCTCACGATCGTTGAAGACGATGAGGTCGTAGGTACCTGCGCGCACCGCGTCGGCTGCGTCGGTGGGGATGCGCTGCTGGATGATACGGCGAAATTTGGCGCTGTTCGTCATGAGGCCGTGCAGCACGAGCTGCCGCCACGGGCTCGACTCCCACACGGTCGGCGGCAGCAGCTCATAGTGGGTGCGCACCTGGGGGCTGGGGTGCGGGCCGAAGCCGAGGGTGTCGACCACCCAGCCGGCGTCGGTGAGCCAGTCGATCTCGCGGCGCACGCGCGGGTCGTTGAGAATCTCGCTGGGAACAGCCAGCAGGGCGACGCGCTCGGTCGGCATGGGCGGTGAGGTCTCCTGCGGTTCTCGGGTGCCCGAGCCGGTACGGCGGGCGCGTGCCAGCCTACCGTTCGCGCTTCGTGCGCTCGCGGGCGGCGCGGGCCCCGCTGGTAGCGTGAGCAGGTGCCGCGCCCCCCTCGAAGCCCCGTGGAGCGGGGCAAGGATGCTCTGCGCAGCGTGCTGCGGGCGTCCCTGGTCGTGGCACCCGGCGCTCTCGTGTCGCGCATGGTCGACCCGACGCAGCGCTTCGACCCCGCGCATCCTTCACCGGCGATCGATCTGCCGCGCGACGCGGCCGTGCGCCTCCTCGTGGCGCCCACCAACTCGGCGGGGCAGGGCTGGGCGTGGGCGCGCGCCGCCGAGCGGCTCGACGGCGTCGTCGCCCGCACGATGCAGATCGACATGAACCGGTTCGCGAAGTTCCCCGCCGACCAGAGCATCACGCGCGGCGAGTACCGCTGGTCGCGGCGGTGGCAGCGTGCGCAGCGTCGGGCGGTGCTCGACGGGGCGACGCACGTGCTGCTCGAGTCGGCGTCGCCGCTCTTCGGCGACCCGCACCGGCGCGACGTGCGCGGCGAGCTGCGGCAGTTGGGCCGCGCGGGCATCGCCGTAGCGCTGCTGTTCCACGGCAGCGACATCCGCTCGCCCTCCCGCCACCGGGCGCGCGCCGAATGGTCGCCGTTCGGGCCGGGCGGGTGGGACCAGACGGCGGCGCTCGAGCGCGTCACCGCTGAGAATGCGGCTCTCGTGGCGGAGGTCGACCTGCCGGTGTTCGTCTCCACGCCCGACCTGCTCGTCGACCTGCCCGAGGCTCGATGGCTGCCGGTCGTCGTGGACCCGCAGCGGTGGGCCACGGAGCGGGCGCCGTTCGCCGGCCGGGAGCGACCGCTCGTCGTGCACATTCCGAGCCGCACGATCGTGAAGGGCACCGACCTCATCGACCCCGTTCTGCACGGCCTCGCCGCGGAAGGGCTCATCGACTACCGCTCGATCACGGGCCTCAGCAATGACGAGATGGTGGCCGCCTACGGCGAGGCCGACATCGTCGTCGATCAGCTGCGCCTCGGCATCTACGGGGTCGCGGCGTGCGAGGCGATGGCGGCGGGCCGGGTCGTCGTCAGTCACGTCGACGAGCAGGTGCGGGGCGTCGTCGAGCGCGAGTGCGGGGAGGCGCTGCCGGTTGTCGAGGCCACCGCGACGACGCTCGAGTCGGTCGTGCGCGACATCGTCGCCGACCCCGCTCGCGCTGCCGAGCGGGCCTCCACCGGGCCGGGTTTCGTGCGCGCCCACCACGACGGCGCGAGAAGTGCGGATGCTCTGCGATCGTTCCTCGGGTTCGTCTAACGAACGCCCCCGAGTGAGGGCCTCCCTTTTGTGCCGCAATCGAGTTACTGTTGTGACTGTTGTGACTCGCGGCAGGGGGCTGCGGGCGGGGGGGGGTTTCATCATGTCGCGGTCCATTTCTCTCGAGGCCAGCGCGCCGCAGGCGCGGAGGCGCTCGTTGCGTGCCGTGGCCGCGATCGGGGCCGCGGCGCTGCTGGGCAGCCTCGTCGTCGCCGCGACTCCCGCGTACGCTCAGCCTGTCGTCGAGCCGGT